>Ga0209296_1001304_pt1 | contig 19345 bp, 31 predicted proteins | sample S_130206_EF_Meta_FD_187319 | JGI IMG/M metagenome (GOLD analysis project Ga0209296, IMG submission 187319) | Freshwater microbial communities from Lake Simoncouche, Canada to study carbon cycling - S_130206_EF_MetaG (SPAdes) (version 2) | ecosystem: Environmental > Aquatic > Freshwater > Lake ...
GTCTCGCGTTCACCTGTTATTGGAGATATGGCAAAAGATTCCTTACATATTTGCAGGTTTAACAGATGTATCTATTGTACTATGCTCTATCCTTTGCTGCCTTAAATACATCTCATGGCCTTTCGCTATGATGTAAGCCACCGAATCACGGGCAACACCGCACGCCTTGGCTACATCGTCGAGGCTTAGGTCACGCTCGCGCAAGTCGTAGGCCTTGCGACACACGTCGGCATCCTGTGCGGTTGCAGTGATCTCGTAGTCCTCCTCCTCCTCGAGCACCACGACGGGCGTGCCTAGGGCACTGAGCTTGACGCTGCGAGGGTAGGACATCCAGCCACGCTTGATCGCCAGGGCAACCAGGTTGGGGGCTTCGTGCAGGAGTTTGATGCGGTCGAGGTCGTAGGGTATTTTCATTGGAAGGATGGTGATGGGTCTGTGAAGCGGCAGAACTGGCCTTCGTAATGGAGTTTGACGTGGCCGCATTCGCCGTCTCTTTGCTTTGCGATAATGATGGCAGCTTCGCCAGAGGCCTCGGTCCTGTCACGGCTTAGAAGGGCCACCAGGTCACTGTCGCGTTCCAGGGCTCCGCTGTCGGCCAGGTCACTCAGCTTGGGTTGACGGCCCTTTTCCTTTTCGGATTCGCGGTTTAGTTGCGCCAGGGCGAGCATGGCCACACCTGTCTGCACGGCGATCTCCTTTAGCTTGCCGGATACCTCGGCCACCTCGTAGGTGCGCTTCTCTGATCGGTCGGCTGCCTTCACCTTCTGGATGTAGTCGACGATCACCAGGCGAACCTTGTGTTTGCGGACAGCCCTTCGGACATGGGCGGTGATGCTGGAGATGCTGTGGCTGCTCGGTCCATCGAGGAACCATAGGGGGCTGCTTGCGATCTTGGCCGAGGCGGCGGTCATGGACCTCATGTCACCGTCGGTAAGGTCGCCAGACTTTAGGCTCTGCATCGGTATGCTTCCAATAGTCGAGACCATGCGTCGGAAGATGGCTTCCCGAGACATCTCCAGGCTAACGAATAGGGTGGGCACCTTGTCCTGGATGGCTGCCCTGTGAGCGATGGCGATGGCGATGGCAGTCTTGCCGATGCTTGGCCGGGCTGCAATGAGGGCCATCTCTCGGAGTTGGAGGCCGTCAGTCTTGTGATCGAACCAATGGAAGCCTGTGGCGATACCCGACAGCGTGCCCTTGCGATTGAACCTGTCCTGCATTGCGTCGATAAAAGATCCGGCCACCTGTTTGGATGTTTGCAGTGTCTCTTCAGAGACATCGATGGTGAGCCCTGCTTCGGCATTGGCGACTATTTGATCCGGCTTGAGTGTCAGGACAGCGGACTCGCGGATTAAGCGGTCACCGGCGTCTCTTAACTGGCGACGGTGGGCGGCCTCGGTGATGCCCTGAATGTAATACGGCAGGTTGGCTGGTGATGGGCAGACCTCCATGGCTTGGTTCCAGACATCGTAAGGCATGGGCAGTTGGCCGTAGGCCTTCCGCCATTCCTTACCTAGCTCCTGGAGCGATGGGTGCCGGTTTTCCTGTACCATGCCGCGGAGCACATCGAAGGTCAGTCGGAGGCTGTCGTTGAGCAGCCAGTCGCTTCTGACGTCGGACAAGGCATCGGCGCAGGTGTCGATGTTGCCTGTAAGGCAGGCGCCGATCATGCCCAGCTCGTCCCGCTCGGGAAAGAAGACGTCGTTCGTCATATCGATTTCCTCCAGTCGACCTCGGGGCTGGCCGCGCCTTTACATCCAACCAGACCCGATGCTTCACCTATGCGAGACAACCAGCCCTTCATGGCAGCAGGCCAGGACTTCATCGAGTTCTTACCAACCTTCCAACCGTTGGACTCGTAGTAGTTGAGGAACTTGTCGACCTCGGGTAGAGGAAGGCCAATCTTGATGGCTTCGGCGGTAAGTTCTTCGACCGTAGGCTTCTGGAATCGAACACTGGGCGGCTTGTCCGCCTGTATCTTAATTATAGGAGATGGAGATGGAGATGGAGAGTTGGATTCCGGTTGACCATCCGGTTGGGTATCCGGTTGAACTTCGGTTGAAGTCTGGTTGAGTTCCGGTTGAATTGCTGAGGCAGCAAGTCTTCGCTTTTCTGCAGATTGCTGGCCTTTTATCGATTGTTGCTGAAGAAAGAGCCCTCTCTCGGTCCTGACTGACTCAAGCCTTTCGTTTCTAAGAGAACCATCTTCGCACAACCGAAACTTAACCAACACGTCAACCGAAACGCAACCGCCGGTCAACCGCTGTTGCTTTTCGGTTTCAACCGGAATTGAACCGCGGTTCCATTGGTGGCACAGCAAACGGATGAACTGACCCACCTCTTCTTGGGACATCTCAAGCGTACCTGCGAGGAAGTCGTCGGTGTAGAGCTGGAAGGCTGGTGCCTTCCTAGATTTCTTGTCGTCTTTCATAATTCAAACAGAGACCCCGTCACGCACCGTGGTAGGAACTCGCGGAGAAACGGCGCGACGTTGCACGGTACGGACGGGGAAAAGTTGGTTGAACATGGTTTCTCTTGTGGTGCCTGCGCTCGCTTCCTACGGCTCACGCTGACGGGCTCTCCCTATAGGACAGCCTGTATTGTGTCCAGCTCTTGCATCAGGCTTCTGAAGGCTCGTTCTGCTGTTGCTGGGACAACACCGTTTCCAAGGAGTCGGAGCTCATCCGTTCTATTGTCACAGGTGACGCACAGCTCGGCATAGTCCAGCCCACTGGCAGGCCCATCAGGGTCTCCACCCAACGGGGGTTGAGTTTGCCATTGTTTCGGTTCCATAAACCAGTCTGCTCGACCTCTGTCTGGCTCGGTAGATCCGTTGACTTCCCATCCCGAATCATTCGGCCTTCCGCTCCCTTGCCGTCCCGACTCTGCGGAGTTGCCCATGCCTTCATCTGGCTGTGCAACGTGTCCGGGATCCCGTTGTGCGCTCCCGAGTCCATCTCGGCCCTCGGTGTCGCCCAGTTCTTCACCTGTTGATCCAGCTTGTCGGTCATGCTCCCGTCCTTCTGCCTGTTCGCTCCGGTCGACACAGTGGCTGTCTGCCATTGCTGCGCTGCTTGCATCGACAATGCTTTCCCTCCTTGTTGATATTGAGTCGTCCTTCCCGTGTCCGTTGCTACCGGAGTCGTCCAATTGCCGTCTTTGGTCGCCAACGACTCTGGGCGGCTCCCAAGCGTACTGCTGCTCGCCGGGACGGCTGGGCCATAGTTGACCATCTCTGACAGCTTGCCAGTGTTCATGCTTTTGCCCCAGTGACCCTTGGATTCCATCTGCGTCAGATCTCTCGTCGGTGTGATGACATCCATGCAGTTTGGAGTCGGCCATCCCTTGATCACCACTGTCGTCAGACTCTCCTGACTGCCCTTCATGCCTCGGGAACGATCCTGAAAGCCCTGGCGCACCTCTGAAGCCACTGGCGACGGCCAGGATGAACACCCGCTTGCGCTGGTGAGGCGCTCCGCATTCAGACGCGCTGAATATGCCCCACGTTGTTCTGTAACCCATCCCTGCCAGGTCTTCGATGACGTCGGACAGCCCCAAGCTGATATGTCCTTCGACGTTCTCAAAGAAACAGCACTTGGGTTTGAGAAGTCGAATGCCATCTGCAATAAACGGCCAAAGATGCCGCGGGTCTTGCTTACCTTTACGCTGCCCTGCTGCACTGAAGGGCTGGCATGGGTAGCCCCCAGTGAGGATGTCCACTCGGTCGCGAAACGCTGCCCAAGGGAAGGTCTTAAGATCCGGCCAGATAGGTGCCGGGTCCATGAGTCCCGCTTCCATTTTGCTGACCAGATTCGCAATTGCGAAGGCTTCGATCTCACAAAGAGCGATTGTGCGCAGACTTGGGATTGCTCGTTTGAGTCCAAGCTCAATGCCTCCGTATCCAGCGCACAGGCCAAGGTGTGTAATTGCCTGGGAAGTATCCATGTCATGGTTGCTCCTCAGTAGGCCGGCATCAGTATGTCAGCCACTTTTTGGGTCAGCTCGACATCACGCAGGCAATAATTGATCGCCGCCTCACGGTCAGTCTTAAACAGCTCGGAGAACATAGCCCCATTGCCTGCCTTATCGCCAAGCCCCAGATGCCTTGAGATCGCCCCGAGGCTCCCATGCGCCCTACTGTCGCCCAACTGCCAAACCTCGCGCAGATCGACCACCAGGTCGCTCCAGTAGCGGCCGTTCCTCAGCCAGTAGGGCGGCATGATCTTGTGGCGCCAGGAGCGCTTGATCAGGAAGGGCAGGTCGAAGGCCTTGATGTTGAACCCGATGAGCTGAGGCTGGCGCTCGTAGTAATTGAGAAGCGCCCACCATTGTCGCAGCAGATGAGCCTCGCCGTCGGCATCGGCGCACAGGATGTTCTGCTCCTGGTGATCGACCCGGTAGCCGATGCACAGCACCTGGCCCGACAAGGCATCGAGGGCGGCATTGCGGATGTAGTCGGCCGTGTGGCTCTCCTCGGCCTTCTGGAGCTTCTCGGCGATCAAGTCGGGGTTCTTGATGTTGCCGAGCTTCACGTCGGCTGGGTTAAAGGCTGGGATGTTGAGCTGCTCGAGCGGTAGAGGCCCGGTCTCGATGTCGAAGTAAATGTTTGGATTGGCTGGCATTTGTCAGAGTTGTTGAGAGTTGTTGCGCGTTTGTCGGCCGATGCGCGCCCCCGGCACTACGAGTCCCCAGCAGCAACAGGCTGCCGGAAGGTGGTTAGATATTTTTGCCGCAATGGGGGCAAACGAGGAAGTTGATCGGCTCCCGGGTTGTCGGTACTTCGAGCCATTCGCAGATCTCGAAATAGGAAACCCACCCGAATCCGCGGACAGCTCCTGGTCGAAGGTGGCCGGTGTTGTAGAGTTGCAAGGCCTCGTCGCGGCTCTTGACGCACAGCCTTTCGAGGGTGTTGAACGTCCTGACCGTAAACGGGAATCCCCATTGTCGCAGGATCTCCTCGTGCATCTCGGCCGACTGCTCGATCTGTTTGATGCGCTGGCGAGACAGGCTAAAATGTTTTCCGATCTCCTCGAGCGTCTTGCCTTCGGAGCGCATCCGCACCACCTCGGGCACTTTGTCGACCAGTTTGACGTAGGGCTTCCTGGGTTTCATTAGAAGGGCACGTCGTCGAAGTTGGGTTGATCTTTAGCCTCGATCTCCTGCAAGCGCTTGGTCACCGCGGCGATCAACAGGATGTCCTCGGGGCTCTTTCCGGCGCTGACCTTAGCCTTTGGTAACCAGTGCTCGGCCAGGCCTCGGACAGCGTCGTCGGTTAGCTCGGAGATCGGCACGCCCTTGAACTTGCCGACGTGCACCTTCATATCCGAGATCTTGACCGGCGCCGCGGTAGCCGGCACCACCGTCTTTACCTTGTCGTCGTCTTCCTTGGGCGGCCTGTCTTCCATACGGATCCACAGGCCCGAGGGCTTAAGGGGCTCGCCTGACTTGTGAGCCATGATCAGCTTGATGTTGCTGAACGTCTTGGTGCCGTCCTGGCTCTGCTCATGGACGATCACCACGGTGGCCGGTCGGCCGATAAGGCTGTCCAGGTCGAGGCTGGTGGTCTCCTCGGCGGTAAGGGCCCGACCGTGCCAATCTCGGAGGAACTTGGTCAGGCCGGCCTTCTCATGCAGGCTGGCGGTCATCGGCGCCGTCATGACCACCCATGGCTGCACCGGGTTGCGCGTCTTGTCGATCATGTCCAGCTCGAACGCGATCTTGAACTTTTGCTTGGTGCCGTACTCGGTCTCGTAGGCCTTAAGCGGTGTGATGTCGACGCACACCGCGCGGCCGGTGTACTCTGGGCACGGTGTGAAGGTGCCGCCTGTTTGTTTTGTTGATACTGTGATTCCCATGTTGTTGCTGTGTTGTGTTGTTGTTTACTTAGAGGATTGCTTCTCAACCTCCGAAAGCTGTTTTGCCATGCGGTCGTATTGCGACCAGTAGTCGGGCCAGGTGGCCTTGATCTTCGCCAGGTTTTCTGGATCGGCCACCAGCGCCGCGGCGCCTAGTTTGCGAACGAATGACCCGCCATATTCGATCATCGTGAAGGCTACGTCGAAGTCTCTCATTGTAGTATGAAGTCGAAGTTGATCTTCCAGTTGTCTCCAAGCCGGTTGTATGTGTCGCCCTTGATCTTCCAAGTGCGCGGATCGCGGGTTGTTTTTGTGTGACGGCAGCGGATTCTGACATCGATGTCTTGGATGGCGACGTTCCGCAGCCGGTGGTCTTCCGGCAGTTCGTGCAGGTGTTTCATTTTAGTATCACTTTCATTTGACTCCCTCCGCAATCAAAGCGTGCTCCAACAAAAGCACAGCATCTGCCGTTTTTAGAGTGATGTGGAGTGAAGGCTGCCGTTGCTGCGCCAAGCCCTTCAAATGCCCTTTCCAGCGCGTTCCATGCGTCTTGCTGGTGCCTGCACCCAAAGTGCGCTGCCACCGCTGTGGGGTAACCTCGATGCACCTGGTGTTCATGCTGGCGATGAGGCCATGCAGGAAGCCGACATTGCGACCGAATTGGAACATGGCGCTGCCGGGTGCTCCCTTGCCGCCGATGTATCCGCCGACCTTCTCGATGTAGCAGACATCCGACTGGGACAGGAAGTTGACCAGGACATCTCGGATGTCCCTGTCGGTCGTCGGCATGGGCTCCAGGGTGACCCGGTTGCCGGCGAAGTGCGCCAGGCCGCCGGACATCCCTGGGTCGATGGCTAAGATCCTTTTCATCGGGCGACCTTCTTTAGCCAGGCCAAGATCGCATTGTCGGCCACCGCCTGGATCTTGAGGCCGTTGGCGAGGCAGTAGGCTCGCAGTTTTTGGTGGGTGGTTGGTGTCACGTTGATGGTCTTAGGCTTGTTCATTGGGTGAGCTGCTTCGAGATCTCCTGGCCGAGGCTGGATGATGTTCTGCCCAGGAGGGCTACCCGGTGCGCCATCTTCTCGGTCACGGCCTCATGCCTCTTCCTTTCACATTCCGACAGCAGGTTGAGGTTCGTCTTAGTGCCTAGGATCACCGAGGCCGTGAGGCTGTTTACTGCCACGCGGTTCATGCGCTCCATTTCCTCGGCATTGGTGTTGGGAGGCGCAATATGGAAGCCAGCCCCGCGGAAGCCCCGCTGGCTGAAGTTCATTCCTCGATGCCGCAGCACCATCCGAATGTTAAAGATTGCCATATTGAATTCCACGGTTCCGATCTTCTCCTCCAGGGCTGCTTCCATCTCCTCGGTGGTCACAGTCAGGCCATAGGCCAGCCGGTGCTCGTTGCGTTCGATCCAGTCCTTCCAGAGCGGAAGGCGCCGGACCTCTTTTTCGTTGATCATGTCTTGTGTTTCCATGTTGTGAAAGTTGCCCGGTGTTACCGCACACCGGAAAGCGTTGTTGCCTTGCTATGCCAAACCGCGCCACGCCTTGCCGAGCCCCGCCATACCGCGTCCTGAAAAATTGTCTGGGTTACCGTACCCAGTGACGTGTTGCCTTGCTAAGCCTGGTCGCGCCTTGCCTTGCCGCGCCTGGACCAGCCGTACCACGAAAAATCAAACCACCTCGACAGTGAACCGGCCGAACTTCGGTCGCCAGTCGCCGAGGCCGATAATGGCGCCGGCCTCCCGTGTGGAGTCGATCACCTGAGCCTGGTTGACGATGCTTTCATCGAACTCGATGGTGCAAGCCAGCCACCAGCCGGTCGGAATCAGCGGCCGGATCCGAATGATCCTGGCGAGCTGAACCTTAACGCCTTTTCGGATGGTGTAGGCCGGGTCTTGGTAGATCTGCTCCTTCGACTGGCCCATCTTCCGGTGGTGAACAGCCACCTCGTGCTCGGATAGAAAGACTGCCGCGGCGAAGTCCTTGCCCAGGCGGCTCTTCTTGGCGCCCTCTTGAATGCAGCGCTCGATGTTGTCGGAAGGCATGACCATGCCGCCCTCGGCTTCGGACCAGTAGAGGCCGGCCTCCCATTCCAGGCGGTCGCGCTCTTGGTGATCGTGTATGGTCATCTTCTTGGATCCCTTGGAGGTGATCTTCTTGATGGCCACGGTGTATGGGTTAGTCGGATCCGCCATCAGGCCGTTGTGCATGATGAGGGGCCGCAGCCCGGTGAGTTTGACTTTGATCTGCTTCATGTTGTTTTGCTTTGATTGCCTTGTTTTTGTTTACCAAAAGTGTCCGGTGATACCGCCCACCGGCAGGCGTTGTTGCCTAGCCGCGCCAAGCCTCGCCTTGCCCTGCCCGACCAAGCTGCGCCTGACCAAGCCCAGACTTGCCGGACCCTGAAAATTATCCTGGTTGCCGTACCAGGTGACGTATTGCCTCGCCACGCCGCGCCTGGCCGCGCCATGCCTTGCCGCTCCGAGCCTCGGAAAATTATTTGATCACCTTCTGTATCCGGCGCCAGTAAGCCACCGTCGCCGTCTTGCGGTCGCCAGTCGGGCCGCCATTCCATCTCCTGGCCAACTGCTCGGTGGTGGCGCCGCGGCCGTAGTGGGTCAAGTAGGCCTGGCAGACTGCTCGGGCCGCCACGCGGTTAGTCATGTCCTGATGGCGGTAATGGCTGCCGGTAATGCGGTTGACGTCCAGGACAACGGCCTTGTGAATCTGGAGGCATCCAATGGCGCGGCCTTGGTCACCGATGGCCAGGTCGTTATTGCTACTTTCTACGATCATCAGGGCTGAGATTAAGCTGTTGAGGTTCATTGCTGTGCATTGCTGTGGTGTTGCTGTGGTTTGCGCGTTGACCAGTCGCGCCCCTGGGGGTGGTTTAGGCCCCACCCGGGGCTAAAGTCTTGGTTAGGCTGCCTGTCGGGTTTCAGCGATGACATCGAGCCAGAATGAGATGTCAGTGCTCACACAAGATAGATCCTTGGACAGCTTGCGAGCGTCTCGCTTGTCGTTCCCGGTGATCCACAAGCTGATCAGCTTTCGGACTTCGGGAGTGGTCTTGGATTCGGTGTTGTTCGCGTTGCTCATGTTTTGCTTTGGTTTGCTGTTTTTGTTGCCTTCGACGTGATCAAGATGCGCGATGCCCAGCCTTCCGTCTACAGAGAAAACTGTTTTTCTGTAGATTTGAGAGAAAACCCAATGTTTGCAGGGGTCAAACAGGGGTCAAATTCTCCGCAGGTCGACGAAGCTCAGGGTCAGGTATTTCTGAGAATTGGTCGTTGCGTCGAAATAGCTGAGAACCTGTTGGGTCTCTCGTTGGGAATAGCTTCGGTAAGGCTTCATCCGAGTGGGCGCGACCGGCGGGCTTTCAGTAGGTTGACTGTTCTCGGTCTGCCAATTGCCTGAGGTAAATCCAAATTTCCTGCACCAGGTCTGAATGTTCTGAGGTGGCACAAAGTGATAAAAAGTGCCTACGCTATTCTGGCCGCGGTAGCACTGTACACCGTATCCGGTCAGGAGATCGTAGCCGGCCTCGGTAATATACCATGCGTCCAGGTCGAAGTCGGGCTCGTAGCCGGTGCCATAAAATCCAGGAAGCCCCGGGGCGGACAAGTTTTGGATACACAGGCACGGCGACTCGGTCCATGAGTCCAGGCGCCATTGCAGCAAATTCCACAGCCAGGCCGACTTCGGGATCTTATGGAAGAATGGACCAGATCCTGGGCCGCCGTTAAGCGTCAGCAGAGGGCGGTAAGGGATATCGAATGTGCTTGATATGTGCCCTCCGTTATCAAATTTGATGGACGTAAGAGCATCTCGGTAGGTGGCGACTGTGGTCAGTGTCTGAAGGGGGACAGTCGAGGCAAAACGGGATCCTTGTTGATCCTTAAACACATCGTCGACTGATTTCTGCAAAAGACCATCAGGTCCTGTTATAAACTTGGGTGTTTTATTAGGGCTTCCTAGGATCCGCACCGAGGCATCGACACCGTTGGGCCCTCCCCATTTGTTGACCCAGAAGTCAGCCTCAAATCCAGAGATTGAAGCGTGGTCAGGATCGCCATAGGTGGCCCGCATCAGCTCATTGTCGTAGTTTCCTGATGAGAATCCCCAGGGACCTCCAGGAGGAATGAAGGCTGCATTGATCGATCCCTGATAAAGCAGGGCCGAGGTTGCTGTAGATGTGCTGATCTTAGTCGGGAACAGGTTGGTCCATTGACCCGTTACGTTGTTTACTTTTGATGGACCAATCAACACTGTTCGATTGGCCGAGTTCATGTAAAAGTCGGTCCAAGGCCCTACACCAAAGTCTGTGTTTCGGGATGTGTTGTAGAGATCGCTGGCTGAAGCATACTGCTCGTAGTCGATCAAAATATTTGATTCGATTCCAAACGGGGATCCAGTGCTGCACGCCAGCCCTTGAGGCGTCAGTCTGAGCAGGCCGACCCGGTCCTCGGTGATGTCGTGGGCGTCCTCGTAGTCGTTCAGGAAACCAGCCTCAACAGCCAGACGGCGCCGGACATCCAGCACCTTGTCGAAGATTGTCGCCTCGTTGCCGGCAGACCAGAATGGCTGGAGGTTGGTTGAGCTTGGGTAAATAGTCGAAATAGTGACCGGCACCACACCGATCTCCCAATATGGATATTGTGAATCGCTGAAGATGTTGCAATCGACCGGGCTGATATAGATCAAACCACGGCGGCTGGTCAGCGTCAGACTTGTCGAATTCTGAACCACGGTGATTCCGAGACCTTCCAGCCGTTGAACCAGGCTTCCAACGCCCGGGAAGTTGACGATCTTTTCCTCGGATACCAGGCCGGAAGATCCAAAAATATATCGCACCTTGGCCCGTCCCCAGGTGAACACCAGGTCGCCGAGCTGTTGCCGGTAGTCACCTGGGTCGGCATAGACGCCTGGGTAGACCTGTCGAATATCGTGATGCACCTTTGGGTCGATCTGTGCCTCCATCGTGTGTAGCCAGTCGAACATAATGAACGGGTTGGCCACGTTGTTGGCCTGGGCCGACCGTTCCAGAGCCAGGAATGGCGAGGTGCTTGGAGCCTGCCAGCTCGGCGGCCCTTCAGCAAAGAACGGCACGTCACCCGGGAAGTACGGGAAAAAGTGATAGCAGAAGCCACCGTTAGGCCAGCGCGTGGCCCAGGTGCCGTCCTGGCGACGTCGGAAGGCTCGGACTCCCCCTGGACCAACAAACTGCCTGTCGGCGTTGCCATCGGGTAGCTGGAGCAACACCTGCACGGTGGTGGTGCCGCAGTTGTGCACCCGCCAGCAGTCGTAGCGCTGATAGGTGTTCAGGATGCGGAAGACCTCGAGGCCCTCGATGGCGATCTCGGCGACAGCCAACTTGTGCTTGTGGATCCGACCAGGAGGCAGTGTGGGGTCGGATGGGCCGAGGCTGCCGCGGACATAGGACGTCAGGCCTGAGCCGGCTTGTGGATCCCAGCCCAGGTGCACGTCGTACTGGATGCCTGCTACCTCCCGGCGTAACAGCTCGAAGCTGTAGTGGATCGAGCCGACGTCACAGGTGAAAGGATCGCCTGAGGTGCTGTGATGGTCGACGTAGACCTGGCCTCCGGCTGTGTCCAGGTACTTGTTCTCCAGCTTCGACAGGGCGATCTTGGCTGCCTGTTGGCTGTGTTCGTCGCGGTAGTAGCCTATTCCAGGGATGGACGGGTTAGGCACGCCTCCGTCGTCCTTTAGTCTCAAAGCGGTCTGCGGGTCGTTCCGGTAGACATACCAGACGCCATACGGGAACGGCGCTAACCAATAGATTGAACTAACTGTTGCAGCCCACAGCGGACCCATCTCATTCAACGCTGCCCGACATTTCGCGTCGAACCGGCTGTACAAGGTGTTCAGGTTGTAGGCCGTGAACATCTTGTCCTTTCTGTCGATGGCGTAGGGCATGGGTCGTCAGTAGAACCAGGACTCCTCGGAGGTCTGCACCGTTGTCGACATCACCGAGGTCTTTAGGGTCGTGCCGTTGGCGTTCTGCTCGACCCGTTGGCCAGGCCCGGCGATGAGCTGGACCCGTCGAACGGCCTCGATGAGCTGGTTAATGGCCCGGGCATGGTCTGCCTTAAGGCCGGTCTCGGCCAGTTTGGAGGGCAGTTGAATGGCCATGGCTGGTTAGATCTCGCAGAACTGGGCAAAGATCTTGACGGGGCTGTTGGAGGCCTTGACGTACATGGTGGCGTCGACCCAGGGTAGCAATGCGAACTGCCCGGCCGGTATTTGGAACGAGTACGGTGAGGAAGGCCCGATGGACACCGGGTTGACCAGGTCTAGGTTGACCACCAGGAGGCGGTAGGGCGTACCCAGGTCAGCGGTAAGGTCCAAAGTCTCGTCGCTTGTGCCGACAACCTGGGTCTGCTGCCCCATGTCGGTGCCGGTCATGTTCGCTATCGCACTGTAAGACAGTGAGTTGATCACAGCGCCGCCTTTGCTGGCGTACAGCCGGGCTGACATCTCGACTTCGTTAGCCATGGTGTTGGTGGTTTAAACTTCGCAGAAGGTGGCCTGTACGGTCACCGATGAGGTGTTGGCCAGGAGATAGAGCGTGGCGCTGACATAGGGCATCAGCAGCGTCTCGCCGGCCGGGATTCGCATCGTGTAGGTGCCGGACACGAATCCCATCTCGACATAGTTGGTAGTGTCCAGATTCGAGATCAGGAGTTTGTAGGGGCTGGTTACATCGACCGGGACATCGAGGGCCTCGACCGTCAGGCCGATGACCTGAGTCTGGCTGCCCATGTCGGTGCCGACCATAGTGCTGCTCTTGGTGTAGGTTACGCTCGGGAGGTAAGCGCCGTTTTTGGAGGCGTACAACCGGGCCGTTAATTGGATTTCGTCTGCCATAGTGTTAGTGGGTAGATGTTAGAAGAACGGGTAAATGAGTGTGTCGTAAGGTGCGAAAGTCCATGCGATGACCTGCTCGACCTGGTTGGTTTTCGTTATCAGGCTGGTTGAGTAGTTTGTCTGCTTCCAGCCCCAGACTGTGCCGTAGGGGGCTAATATTTGCCCCGTGGCTGGATCGGTCGGAACTCTAGGAAGCATTTGTTGCACAGAAAACGGCAGGTTCCAATTCTGAACAAAGGATTGCGGCGTGTAGACAGGCGGGATTCCGTTTGGAACTTGAGGAAGTCCCATGTTGCCGCTGAAGGTGGCTATCCTGGTCAGGCTGACTCGAGCAATCGGGAACGTGTCTTGGCCGCGGTACAGCATTTGCCAGACTTTGTTGGCCATCGGAAAAGTCGTTGGGTTTCCCAGGTTAGTCTCGCTCTGAGATAGAAGCTCACCGTTCTTCGCGGCTGTCTCGATGACGGTCTTGTAAAGGTTTGGATTGCCCGTGCTGTTGGCCTCCTTGTCGACTGCCGGCAGAGCAAAAACCGACACATCGAGGTAGTCGGTGCGGAACTCGTATCGGATGTCCGCTATTTCTCCAAGCGGCGGGGCTGCTTGATCTTGGATTGGTACGGCAGGGTCGAAGGTCGGTCCTCCGACTGTGATCGTGGCCTCGGAATAGGGGCCGTCCTCGCGGATGCTGTACTTGGCGCCCAGGGCCACCCATTGGGCCGATGCGATGCGGAGGGTATCCTTGTCGCCGCGGAAAACTAACTGCACCACCCGGCCTGTGCCGTTGTTCTCGTAGGCGCGGCTGACCTCGATGTACTCGAAGTTGTTTGGGTTTGGTGAGCCTTGGAGTGTTGCCATGTTATTCGACAGCCTGAGCTGTTCTGCCGGTGTTTACTCGGATTGCACGCGTCTCGTTGGTCTGTATCTTGATTTGACCCACAAGGGTATTAACCCATCCAGGAGGCGCTTCCGTTGAGAACATTGAGGTCTCGCGTTTTGCCCTGCTGTCTATCGTGCCGATGGTGCCGCGCGACATTGTCGATGCATCTAAACCTCCACCAACACCTTCAGATGGCCTAAGCGCTCCTCCAAAGCCGGTTCTATAAAGTTCATTGTTTTTTCTATACTTTGTAAAAAGCTCGTTGGAAGCCTCTTGTGTATTTATAATTTCTTTAAAATCACTTTCGAGTTGATCTCCAAGGTATGTGACTAAAGGTATTGAAGCAACAGTACCACGTCTTTGTATCTCATCCATGCGGTCTGCTAATTTTCCAACCTGATCAATTTGTTCTTTAGAAATTACGTCAATTGGACCCATCTCTTTTATCTTAGCCATAGCACCGGCTGCCTTGAAGGCTTTCTCGCCTAGGATGGCTATCATGGCAGCCTGAGTCTGTGCGCTGCTGCCTGCATCCTTGTGGGCCTGACCCATTCTCGAGATCAGGTCGATGTTCGAGATGCTCGCATCGTTAAGTTCAGCGACTGAAAAGCCTAGTGTCTTGAAGTATTCCCGGGCTTTGCCTCCCTCCTCAATAGCCTTGAGACGCTCCTGGCCGACCGCTGTGATCGACTTAGCCATGGCCTCGAAGGAAACACCTGTCTGGCCTGCCAGCACCTGGAGGCGCTGAACGTCGTCGGTGCTGATGTTGAGTTGCTCGGACAGGTCGCCGATGGCGTCGACTGTGTCGATTACTTTTTTGAGAAATCCGCCGATGGCAGCAACAGATAGCGCCGCACCGAGCTGAGATCCTACCGATTGCCGGAACTTGTCGGTCGTGCTCGAAGCCTTTTTTAAGCCGCTTTCGTAGGCCGAACCGTCGAGGCCGAGCTTTGCGATGAGTGAGAAAATGGCCATTTGTTAGTTCCTTACTGTCTCCCGTTCTTGACCCAGGCGCCAGAGGGCATCGTTCTTATCGTTCCATAGCTCGACCTGACCGTGCATTTCGGCGTTGGTCAGGAAGAACCTTTCGGCATCGGTCACCGGCATATTTAGAACCGTCTCCTCGGTAAATCCAATGTCGACCAGGCCAACCAGCAGCCTTTCGGGCCAGGGCATGGCCGCCTCCCTGGATCCTGCACCCGGCTGCCGTAGAACTTCTGGGCAGTCGGATTTGTCGCCGATCCACTCCTGGAGGGTGTGGCACTCCTTGACCAGGTCGGACTTGCTGACCTTCTTACGCATCAGCCGGAGAGGCACCCACCGCAACACCGAGGCCATGGTCTTGATCGACTCCTCGGCGGATTGGCTGCACACGACAACAGCCTCGACCAGGTCGTTAGCGGTGGCCCTGCCTCCGGTGACGAAGGGAGATCCAAGGCGATGCAGCAGGATGGCATGGCCGACAGTAAAGGGCACCATGCGGAGCCCGATCACCATCGGACAGGGCTTGGCTGTTGCGCTTAGGATGGCGGCCAGGCTGCTCACACGTTCAGGGCGACAGCGGCAGCGGTGGTCAGGTTCTTGTACTTCTTTACGGTGATCGAGACCATGGCCTTGCCGCTCTGGGTCATTTTAACCGATCCACCGCCGGCATAGATGAACCGGCCGCTGTTTAGCACGTCGGCTACACCCATCATCTTGATCACTGGAGCGCCGGTGATGGAAACCGTTCCGTTGACCGGAGCCAGTGAACAGAAGGCTAGGGCGGCGGCTGCATTGGCTCCAGATGGGATCAGATTCAGGTTGAGCGTCACCCGCTCATTGTAGCCGATGTGACCGACCACTTCTCCACCGCTGTTGCGAACCTCCTCGGTGTCGGCTTCGTGAGTCAGGTCGTAACTCTCAATCGACGCCAGGGCCGTAAATATAGGGGTTGAGTTATCGGTGTCTAACATGGTCACCGAAGCCGGTGAACCGAATTGGTATGCGAGTCCTTGTGAATTAGCCATGCGTGTGGGTGGTTAGAGTGTTGCGGAACAGTAGAGTGTGAATGTCCTGGTGAACGTCCTGGACCGATTAGAGATTGAGGATGCACCAAAGTCCAGAGGGGCGGCGAATTGCGCCGTAAATGGGCCGCTGGCGTGGTTTGCTGCGGCATCGAGGGCAGAGGCCCCGGCGTCGTCAAAGAGAGGCAGGATGAGGTTGTCGAGCACCTGGACGGTGGTCAGCACAGCAGCCTCGTCGGTGTCGTCGGCAGATAGCTGCAGCTCGACGGCGATCTCGATCTCACAGGTCAGATCGGTGCGCTGCATTGGCCTGGCCGAGTTGGTCGAGACAACCAGGCGCGGGAAGTTGGGCATGACGTCCTGGTCGTCTGGGTCGTCGTAGAGACCGCGGCTGTAGGACGTGAGGCAGGTGGGTGTGCCGGCGCCGGAGGCCGACCAGTTGGCTGCTGCCAGATAGTCAGCGACTGCAAGCTCTGCTCTTAGGGCTACGGCGTTCATTTGATTGAGATTCCGTTGTCTTCCAAAACCTTACCGTTAGCCAGGAGGGCCTCGGTCATATGGTTGATCATCTCCGTCGTCTCGTCGTCGAAGGCCTTCTGCATGGCCGTGTTGTAGATGCCGGCCACCCGGTTGTATTGGCTGTCGGCCACACCGGCAGTCATGACCACCGAGGCTGTTGGATTGAATCCTGGGACAGCCTGAAATCCTCGAGCCTTGGTGCCTTTGTGCGTGGCGACGTTCTCTTCGTTGAGGCCGTACTGGTTAGCAAGTGAGACCAGGGCGGCGTTGGTCTGCTTCGGCGCCTTGTAGCCGGGAGGCTTCGACAGCGGCTTCCACTTGGCGCTCTGAAACTGACTGAAGCCTTTGTTGTATACTCGGATCATCTTCACCACACCGGATCGAAGGTAGCCGACGGACCCGATGGCCTTCCGCATGAGGGCCGAGGCTGCTGCCTTCATCTCTTCGCCATACAGGCCGCGGCGACCGCCCTTGGCTTCCTTCGACTGAGCGATGAGGTGCACCCGGCGAAGGATGCGGGATTTACCGATCCGCTTGCCGGTCTTCTTAGACTTGCGGTTGATGTCACCGACCGGCGTCCCTAGGTAGTCGGAGATCCTGCGGCGCTCCTGGCCCGGGCTCTTGGGCGGCACCAGGACGAACAGCCGGACCATCAGGTAGAAGAATCTGCTGTTGATCGCCTTGTGCAGATCTCGGGACGTGCTCAACAGATACTGCTTCATGGCAGCATCGAACTTGCTGCTATCGACCGTCATGTTAACGACAGGCCTCACTTGGTCTTTGCCCCCAGCTCAAGGTTGTAGTAGGCGCCGGAGGCATCCACGCGGCAGGACAGGATGCGGAGGGTGCGGCCTTGATAGACCAGAGTCCTACCGACCACCGGCCTCGGCTTGCAGAAGGTTAGGGCGATGCGGTCGCTGTTCTCCTGGAGGATGAACTGGCCGTCCTCCTTGAGTAGCCTGGAGAAGGTCGTGCCCTGGTCGAGCGTGTAGAGCGTCGAGTCCATCGAGACCAGGGTGCTGTCGCAGGTCTTCCAGTCGCTGAACATGACCAGGATCCTTGAGGTCACATTGTCCTGGAAGCCACCGGAGATGGGCACGTTGGCATCGTTGACCGCTGCCGGGATGCATCGGATCGACGTCCCCTGCCAGATGAACATCGGCGCCCCCAGCATTTGCTGGAGCACTGCCATGCCCTGCTGGAGACTAGATCCGATGGTTGTCATCAGGTGGTGAAGTAAGTGCCGGAGACTATGAGCCGGCTGGTGGCCTGGAGATGGGCGGCTAGGCTAGCGGCGGCTCCTGTCTCGAAGTGCGACAGCTCGAGGTAGCTGGTGCCGGCGATCAACCGGGCAATGATGGCGGTCTTGGCCTGGTTGGTGGCATTGGTCAGCCACACCGCGGCTGCGGCCTCGTAGGTCACGGCATCGGGCAGCGACAGCCGGAGGTTGCCTGTGGCGGATCCGGTCACCGAGTTGACGGTGATGTCCGCGGTGAAGGTTGTAACGAAGCCGATGGACGTGTGCCGGGCTGTGTTGGTGGTGATGGCGTAGGTTCGGCCACCGCCGGAGTCGATGAGGGTCGGCACCCAGGTCGTCGGTGTAACCAACGGCAGGGCGGCATACAACTCATCGAAGTTGTCGTTTATCTTCTCACCGGCACCGCGGAGGGTGTCCCCGGTGTTGTCGTTGGCGATGGTGCCGATGTTGATCGTTTGCTGGGCCATGATTTTATTTCTTGGGTAGGACGTACCAGCCGGCCGGGAGGGTCACCCGGGAAGGCCCGACCAGCTTCTTGTCGGCATCGAATCCGTAGACGCTGGCCGTTGTAGGCTTGGCCAGCATCACCGGATCACCGCTTGGCACCAGGACCACCCTGGTCATCTGGCAACCCAGGCAGGTCAGCAATGCGGCCATCCAGATCGCTCTTGAGGGCATCGGGAGCTTTGCCATGTTGCACATCGGTAGGTGGTGTTGCTCGTAGGAAGTCGAGGATTGCCCGAAGGATCTGGTAGATCCAATTCACGGCTTCGGCTCGGTAACTTCCTTGGCATCCTTGGCCCAGATCAGGCCGATACCAGCGGTGACCGCTGCGATGGTAGTGGTCAGGTCGAGGTTGGTTGTCGGGTCGTTATCGAAGACAGCCTTCAAGGCTCCTCCAATAGCGATCAGGATTGCACCTACACCGGCGAGAGTTGTTTTCGTGTTTTTCATTTGGATTTAAATAAGCGATACGCTCCGTAACAGGCGCAAAGTAAGCCGATCAGCGCGGTGATAAGGCGAACCCAGTCGGTCAGTACCGGAAGAAACGAAACAGCAGTCGCCCCTGCTGCTGCTGCTAGGCTGAGTCCAGGGCTGGTGCTGCTGTTCGTTGGTTCCATTACTCGGATTTAGGCTGTGCGGCTGAGACTATGAGGTCCACAAGCGGAAGGGCTGCACGAGCGTTGGCAACGCCACCAGCCTTAACCGCGATGTCAATGAGTTGGAGGAGGCTATTCACCTGCTCGGTGCTGAGTTCGATCTTGATCATGCTGAGGGAGCGTCAGCGATAACAACCGGAGGCGGCACCGGCACCCACGGCAACGGCAGCGTCACCACGGGCGGATTGATCTGATCGTTGATCTGCTGCGTCACGTTCGCCTCGACAGCCGCTTGATCGACTCCATTGGCGTAGCACCAGTTCAAGACCTGCGCTTCGGTCAGGTCTTCGTAAGGCGTGAACTCATCACTCGGCGGAGCGAACGAGCAGGAGCCGTAGCAGGTGCCGTTGTATTGATCCTGAGTGCCATTGCAACGCCAATCGGCGGTGATAACGACATCCGTGAGGGAGCCTTCGGTCGGGCGGACAAGAAGGCGTTCGATGATCCAGAGGATGGTAGACATAGTCGTTTAGATTAGGCGGCTGCGATTGTGGTGATGGTGCCAGAGCTTCCACGGAACTTCAGCGCACCAGCTTCAACGTAGAGTTGACCTATACCAGCCGGAGAAGTGGTTGGAGCTGTGCCGTTTGCAATAGCAAAAACACGGACGGCAGAGGTTCCAAACGTAGCTGTCCCAAGCCCTAATCCGCTAGAGTTGAGGCGCATTAGATCGGTTCCACCTTCCTGCCAAACGTGAGGGTTGCTGGCAATGACTCGATAGTTGAGTCCGCTTGATCCGAATATGTATCCCTGAGCCGTTCCGCCAGAGTTTTTTAG
>Ga0209296_1001307_pt1 | contig 19313 bp, 17 predicted proteins | sample S_130206_EF_Meta_FD_187319 | JGI IMG/M metagenome (GOLD analysis project Ga0209296, IMG submission 187319) | Freshwater microbial communities from Lake Simoncouche, Canada to study carbon cycling - S_130206_EF_MetaG (SPAdes) (version 2) | ecosystem: Environmental > Aquatic > Freshwater > Lake ...
TCTCATTAAAGAGACAAACTACCATTTGACGGCTTTTTACAGCGGTTGGCAGTATTTGTTAGTTTTATTACGCTTTTGTTAGATTCTTAGATTTTAGATCCTACTAACAAACGCTTTTCATCTTAATCGGTAGTTATATCAAGACTAATGTAATAAACCAGTAATTTTATAATAGAACTAATAAGAAAACTTAAAAATCCAAACACACCATTATAAAATTAGGATATAGATCTTCGGTCTGGTAGAATGACCTCCTTATTCATCTTATAATATTGTTAAATTCTTATATCATTTTAGTAATAGATAAATTATTTTTTGTCTCATTTTTCTTTTCGGTTGGTGTAATGGTTTATGGTCTGACATGTTTCCATATAAATCATAAACAGCTGGTCCAAAACCATCATATATCTCAGTTCTAAAATCATATTTACCAAGTAGTGTTTCTTTAACCCACGCATGGTCTATTACATTTTCACCTTTGAAATTTGTTGGATTTATTTTTTTGCCTTGCTTTATATTTATTGGTTCTATATATACATATCCTGCTTTTGTTAACAAAGTAAATGGCTGGCTATTCCAAGAAATTATATTATCTAAACTAAGTCTTTTCTCATAACTTGTTCTATCTGCGCATCTTTTTATTAAATGTAAATCGCTTTGTAAATATAAATATTGTTTCAATAAATTAGTAGTATACCCTCGGTTTTCATCTTCTGTTTTAATTGCTTTTAGATCATCGTTGCGTTTAGCATCATAATACAAATTTTGAGCATCATACATACTATTTAACAAATCTTCATAAGTACAATAAACAGAATTAAAATCACCCATTACAATATCAGGATTAAAGACTAATACTTCGCGCAATAACCCAAGTTTAATATCTAAATAATTTTGAAATGTTTGATCATCTAATTCTAAATCTATAAAACGCCCCCCTTCTAAATGTAAATTAGCAATACTAATTCCAAACTTGGTATCTTTTATAATTATAGCATTCCTTGGAGTGACACCTCTATAAAATGACAGCTGTCCATCGTTATGGCTGTTAATACACATATCAAAAGTAAACCTGGTAGGGATACCATCCCTATCTTTTAATGAATATGCTTTAACACTTTCAGTTGTATCATCACTATTTTCAATCTCGTCCTCTTGTGTAAGCAATAACTCTATACCACTTCCTTTTATTAGTGCATTAAACTTATTTTTAAAATTTTCACGGTTTGCGTAATATCCTTTCCAAGCATAAACATTAAATGAACCTATTTTTAATGTATCCCCCGCTCCTCCAACTATCTTCTTTGATTTTTGCTCAATTAAATGCTTATGTACTTTTTTAATTACTCCATTCTTCTTAAAGTAGTCTGTTATATAAACCTTCTGTTTTTTATAAATAACATATAGCAAACTAATGTTAGTTTTATAAATCTTTCTGTATCTGTTATATAAAAAGATATTCATTTTTCATTCTACAATTAGAATAGAATAGAATAATCTTTATCTTATATAAAAAAGATATACTATAAATATCTATAAATATTTATAAATACTATAATATCTTATGAAATATATAATCTTATGCGATAATAATCCTTTGCAGTTCATTCAATGTAGGCATATCATAGAATATGTAATAGAAAGTATTCCTTCAAATGAAATATTTATAATTTATAATATCTTTTTGGACGAACATAATTTTCAAGAGATACTAATAAATAAATGTAAATCTAAAAATATACACTTCGCGATGATAGACTATCAAACGCGTGGCAATGTTGAGACTGCTTTTGTGGGAATTAATAAGTTTATTGAGACTGTTGATAATTATAATGATCAAGACACTAATATAGTTTTCATAGATAGTAATAATATACATACTATTGCCAAAAATATCCCTGTATTTGCAAATGAGTTTATTGGTTATAGCATATATAGCATAGATTATAATACAAATCCCAATGACACCTATATAAAGTTTGAAAATAACCAAATAACGGATATTGAAGAAAATAATAAAATATCAGACTTTTACTGCAGCTACTTTTACGGTTTCAAGAATACAAAGAGTTTTCTAAAATATGCATCAATTCTCTTGAAGAATGAAGAAACTACCATGTTTAACTTCCCTAACTTATACAATCTTATAATAAAAAATGGCGACAAGGTTGAACCATTCTTTATTGATGATACAAAATGCATTAGAACATACACCGGAAGCACAATTAATAAGGAAAAATTAAGAATATGCTTTGACTTAGATAACACACTCGTTTCATATCCCGCAGTTGCTGGCGATTATTCCACAGTAAAACCTATTAACCGCAATGTTGTGTTGTTAAGGAAATTGAAAAGCGACGGACACGAAATAATAATTTATACTGCGCGAAGAATGAAAACGCATAACGGAAATATAGGCAAGGTTATAAAGGATATCGCAAGCATCACTATTGATACGCTTGAAAAGCTGAATATAGAATATGATGAATTAATTTTTGGTAAACCAATCGCTGACATTTATATAGATGACCGCGCTATAAATCCTAACATCAATACAAATGACATTGCATACTTTGGCATATTTTATCTTGATCCTTGCAACAAGTTTATACCAAATAAAATAAAAAATAATAAATATAATTACATTAGAAAATGCGATGAATACATTATTAAAAGAGGACCTATTGATATATTAAAAGGAGAGCTCTTCTATTACCAAAATATACCTCGCGAGTTTGAAAATTACTTCCCAAAATTACATAATTATAGCGAACGCGAGGACTCATTTATAGAGCTGAAAATAGATTATATAGAAGGCATACCTCTCTATTACCTATATAAAAACAAACTTCTAACTTTCAAACATATTGACAACCTATTTGATATTCTAAATACCTTTCATACCTATAATGATACCAATACAGATACCAAAGATACTATAATAACGCGAGATAATATTAAAAATAACTATATAAATAAATTGAGAACCAGATTTAATAACCAGGACTATTATTTTGAAGGATCTAATGAAATTTTAGAGGATATTATAAAAGGCACTGAAACCCATTTTGAACCCATTATATCTGCAATGATACACGGGGATTTTTGGTTTTCTAATATTATTTTAACATATGATAATAATTATAAGTTTATTGATATGAAAGGGGTTATAGACAATACGCTGACACTAAATGGAGACATTTATTATGATTACGGTAAAATGTATCAAAGCATATTAGGCTATGATTTAATATTGAATAACAACGCCCCCGACCCCGAATACATTCAATTAATGAAAGCATATTTCATCAATAAATGCCATTCTAAAGGCTTGAATATTCAGTATCTCAAATATATAACCAAGGGATTAGTATTTGGCACTTTGCCATTTATTGCACATTATGACAGCAGTGTTAAAAATAATGTCTGGAATTTCATTAATTCGCCCTTGCTAAATTATTAAGTTTCCTTATATGCTCCTATATGTTTTATAAACAAACCGGTCTTTTGGTAGCGTGTCAATATTTATATAATCATCTGTGAGCGTCCAGTTTCCTATATGATAATAGTAGCCGTTTAAATTTAGCGCAATAGTATGCAAAGCGAACTCCTCAACGCCCCAGTTAAAATTAAATAAATCTGTTTTAATATCTTCATTACTCTGAAGATAGCCGACTATATTTTGAGATAATTGGTAATCAAAGGTTAATCCTTCATGAAATTCATAAGATTTGCTAAATACCAGGTTATTTTCAATAATATGTTCTGCCAGCTTAGTTTGTAAAAATAAATGCCAATGCCATTCATGTATATTTAAGTTATTGGCAGATACACTTTCGCAAATCCTTGGCATATCTTTATAATTACCTTGATGCAATTTATTATAAAATAAGTTCCTGCTTGATAATACAACAAAATATTCAAATATATAATTACTAACTGCATACTCCAGATTAAGATAGATTCCCATTGTTAAAGTGCCGTGATTATGTATTTTCTCAACATACCAGGGATATACCACAATGTTAAGTTCAGTAATTAGCCCGCTATACTTTATTTCATTATACATATGTTCATTTGCATTTATAATAATAATATAGTTAACTAAAACATTTCTTTTAATATCTTCAAGCTGTTTTATTAAAAAGTCCAGGTTTTCGTGAACATTTATAGAAAAAACTATTGTGGTTTTTTTGGTAGCCATTAATTAAAATTTAATATAATCTATTCCTTATACATTCGCCTTTTTTATTCATTATTTGTCTTTATATAGAATAAAATATAAAGACAAATAATTTAATTATAAATAATATCTCATATAATTAGATAATATAAATATATGGCGGCTATGGCGGCTACTAATTCTAAAATTCGCGAACAAGTAGCAATTGCTAATCGCAATGAAGCAAGACCTATTTTTAAAGGATTAAGATTTCAAGATGCAAGTAAACAGAAAATAGATCAAGGTATTATCTCTTCCAATGCAGAAAATATCCAATATGATAGAGATATTGAACAGATAAAGGCTTTAATAGAACAAGAATATGTTCAACACCAACGCCGAATTGATGATTTAATGATGAGATTGTATACTACTCAGGCTAACAAAGGCTATTTACAAGAAAGGACAGGTTGGAAAAAAACTGGATTACTAATTGTTAGAAATAGAAAGATTGAATTAAACGAAGCGTTGTCTGGACTACACGCAAAACAAACCCGACAAAATAAACTTAAAACAACGGCTTTCAAATATATAGATGAATTTCAAAAGGAAGCGCGTAAAAAAGCTAAAGCAAGATCAATGGGTAGTGTTAGAAAAACTAAAACAACACCTATTAAGAGAAATTCTTATTGATTAAAATAACTATAGAGACTGTAAAATTATCTAATCCATTTTCTTAGATTTCTTAGATTTCTTAGATTTCTTGCCGCCACTATTTTTTAAAAAACTCGTCATATTCATATTTTTAAACACATCAGTTATATTATGATGAGTATTATCGCCTCTTAATCTAAATTTAGAATTATATAAAATATACATAAACATTGCTAAATAGAATATTTTAATTATAATATTATAACTTTTACATAATTTACTTGAGTAATGCTTACCTTTGCTTATAACTTCAATTCGCATAGGCTCACTTAGCGCGTGTACTTTTCTAATTATTGAAGGTAATTGCACTATTGTTCCAGGAACACGGGTTGTATTTGCTAATACACTATTTATTATACCAGCGAAAGGATCAATTTCATAAACTTTGTCTAAAATCTCAACAGTATCCTTTTGTTTTTCTACACTATTAAGAAACTCTGTAAATATTCTACCTGCAGCTATCGCATATTTTTGAAAAGTAGGATATGCGATTTCAAGATCTTTGTTTGTGATTTTTTCGCTTATAAGTTGCGGTATCGCTGTTTGATTAAATATAGTAATAAGCGGGCATATCAAAGACAACCAGTTAATAAGTCTCTTTAACCTATTACTGTTCCTTTTATTATCCATACTACTTAAAAAATCATTAAGTGTAGTATCTTGCTTACATATTCCTTTTAATTTATTTTTTAAATCAGAATACTCTGCGTAATCTTCTCCTTCTCCATCAACTAAAATCAAATTTAATTCTATTTTTTTTATAGAACATTCTATATCATCAAGCCTTTTCTCTATTGATGATGTTGTGTGCAAAAATCTTTCTACACTTGGAGCGGATTGAGCTGCCGGAGCTGCCGGAGCTGCCGGAGCGGATTGAGCTCGTGTATATTTTTTATCTTTTTGTATAGCTGCGTTAGATATTCTTGCTTTATGTGCAAGTTCTTTGAATCTTTCCATTGTAATATTGTAAAGTTCTCTAATATAATATAAATAAAAATAATAAATCTATAGTCAAGCCTATCTATACAGGTTTCTTAGCTATCTTTGATTTCCTAACCTTTTTACCACCCCCTGTTGGTGAGGATAAACGAATTCTTGGGGTTTGATTTAATAATGGCTGTTTTGATCTTGGGGTTTGACGGTAAGGCGACTTCGGCGTCGGCGGCGTCAGCGGCGTATTTAATTTAGTAAACATATTTATTAATTCATCTATATCAAAATGAATAGCGATATATAACATAATTACAAAGATTGCAAAATATAAAAATACAAATCTTAAACGATTTTTATTATCATTCATATAAACCTTTTGTTCAGTCATAAAAGCTCCTATATTTTCTTTTATTTTCATTAAATTTATACAAGGACTAAATTGTCCTAAATTATCTATATTTGAAAAAAATGTAGATTTTTTTGACTTTTCAATGGCGTCATTGAATATCTTCATTCCTATATTTGCACTAAACGGTTTTCCTGATTGCAACTTTTGAATTCCTGGATTACTACTATCTATAAAAATTCTGTAATAATAAATCATTAATTGAACATTATAAAGATTTAAAATAATTATAACAAATGATGCTATATTTGCTGGAATACTTGCTTTTATAAGTTTAGGTAATATTTGACCAAAGGCAAATATTATTACAAGCCTACTCTGTTTGTCATAATAATACATTTCTGAAAGCTCCTTATTAATAACTTTGTTCCGTTTTAATGTTTCATCCAGGTCTTTTACAAAATCTAAATATTTATTATGACTATCTTCTTCTTCTCCAAGATTATATCTAAATATATCTAATATATTATTATATTCTTCTGGTGTTAGTTCTTCTTCTCTGAATAATGATGAAATTTCGTGTTTAACCTTTAAAGCTTCAAATTTTTTAGGTGAACCACGCTCATATTTGTGCTGTAACTTTGTTCCTCTCCTATCGTCAAACATCTCGTCTATTAATGGCTGTCTCCTTTCTCTCTCTCTCTCTCTCATCCTTCTGTTAAAATTCTCTGACATAGATGGCGGTGCTGTTCTTGCTCTTGCTCTTTCTCTTGCTCTTTCACTATTCATTGTAAATATTCTCTCTACTATCTAATATATAAAATAAAAAAAATTTGTATTTCAAGGCTTATAAATATGTAAAATGTAAATTTGCAAATAGATATAAGATATTTAGAAATATGTATAATAATTAGATGAGTAATAGCGTATTCAAATTATTCTCATCTAACTATTTACAAGAATTGCCCGACGACATTAAGATACTCATTTATAAACGCGTGTATCAAAATAACTACTCTATTGTATTAAATGAGTTGCTTGCTAATAATGATAATCTCAAACATTACAATAAACTAAAGCAATTTATAGCAACACAAGAAGAACCCAAGCTTAACCTATTAAATTATCTATCTCAAAATATAATACAGCAAGTAGATCGCAACAATAGCCGCATAAGCCGCATAAGCCGCATAAGCCGCGTAAGCCGCATAAGCCGCATAAGCCTAATATCGTGTTATAAAAAACATTTAACATCTAAAAACATATCAAATTCAAAAATAAATAAATTAAAGATTGCTTCAAACATTTCCAAGTATTAAACCTTTATAAGTTTTGTAAAAAAATCTAATAATATTGACGATACTGGTGAATATTTTATATTAGAATATGATAAGCATTTTTGCTGTTTAGCCGAAATATATTTAGTTCTCCTTAAATTTTGGCAGTTTATTAGAAAAAACCTATACGAATTTTACGAGCTGCACAAGGTTGCCTATAATATACATAGTAATAATTTATTAAAAAATAATTGTGATATGACAGACTCCTTATATAGAAAAATAATAAAGCATCGGCGATGCGTTGATAAGACAGAGTGTTGCTATGTAAACTTTGATATACACAATAATATAGAGAGTTATATTATAGAAAACAATGCTATTATAATAAATTTAAGAGTATTATGAATATATTCGCAGCTATTCGCAGCAGCTATTCAGGTTCTTCTATAGGTATCTTTATCTTTTTATTTATAGCCTTGATATTTTTGTCAGTCAAACATTTGTTGCTTATTGATTTTTTTGAAAGTTCTGCTATGAGCTCTTTGTAATAGGTATCTTTATCTTCCTTCTTGTTTATCTCGTGTCGCTTTAAATTATACAGGTTTGCTATTGCTATATATTCCTTGTTTTTTTGATATATATTTCCATTCTTATTATATATATGCATATCATTATCGCCCATATATTTAAGGATATCCTTGTCATTGAATATTAGCGGGTCTATCTTGTATTTAGTAATACACTTCTCATATACATCATAGTAAGGCATATATTCATATGCAGGGCATACAAGCTGTCTATTTGTATATGCAAAAATATTATCCTTTACATCATCTACAAATATTGTTCTATTATTAAATGTATGTTCGGCAATCTTTTCATCATTAAGGGACGGATATCTTCTAAGCAAAGATTTAATTATTGTAGGATATATATTAGCTAATGATTTTGTCCTATTTAGATTCATAGAATCCTCTCTCGTAAAAAATGGGCGATTTACTTTGATACGCAACGCTTTTTCTATATTTTCTCCAAGAGCACCATTAGTCCATTTATAGCTGCTATTAGTGTAAAAGAATACCTCGGCATTTTTAAATTTCTTATTACAATAATTTATAAAATCAGCAGCAAATGGACGCAATAACCCGTTTTTCAATTCTTCTTGCATATCAAAGAGTTCAGGAAAAGGGCATTTGGTGTTTACACCCTTCCGCTTGCATATATTATATATATATTCTAATAAATGATATTCTTTAGTTAACATACCAACATTCCCTATTATAGTTTTGTCTATATCAAAAATAATTATAAAGGGATGTGTTTTCATTCCTATTATATTTGTATAAAATAATATAAAGAATCATAAAATAATATAAAGATTTTGCAATATATTATTGTAAGTAAAAAGAAATATGGAGATCGCGTCTGAGTTTGAGAGTGTCCTTGCAATTATCAAGGATGTTGATATGGATAAGCTTAATATAAGCGATGCTATTAAATTAGACTTCTATAAGTTTTATAAGCAGGCGACAGTGGGTGATTGCAATATCCAAGAACCCTATAGTATTTATATCAAGGCTCACGCAAAATGGAAGGCGTGGAATGATATTAAAGGTATGGCTAACGAGGACGCTATGAAAGAATATATAAACTATTATAAAAATTATATATATGTAGCTTAGCTGTGCTTAGCCGGAGGCTTAGCTGTGCTTAGCATTTGTTATACGATACCAAGTATAGCTGATATAACCTCGTTAATAATTAATATAGCATATGTTATTGCTATATTTATATATTTTTCTAAAAACGGATATTTATTAGATTTATATAATATTAATAAAACTATTAGTATGAAGATAATAGTTATAAGCATCTCTATTGCAAGATAAAAATTAATCTTGTATACAATCCTATTGACATCTCCTAATGTTTTATCCTCTTGATAAAAATTAGAAAATGTTCCAGCAAAATCATTTATTTTTTCTTTTAACTTATTTCTTAAAATACTATACTTTCCTGACGGAACTTCTGTTTTTGTATAATCATTCAACTTTCCAAAATCTGTTGAAGTTTGATCCTTTGCTGCTGTTTCTGTTGTTGTTAATTTTAAGATATTTTCATTTTCCTTATATTTATAAATATATTGTAATATTAAATCTGCATTACGATGTAATCTCCTAAGTAGATCTTCTTTCTTTGTATTTACAGGTAATAAGAATTTAATTGTATAAGAACCTCTAATCTCGTTATACATAAATTTTATTTCACTATTAAATTTATCAAGTAAATCATTTCTATCTATTTTTGCATTCTTCTCATCTGCTGCTTTTGCTCTTGCTAAATCTGCTGCTTTCTTTTTTTCTTCTTCTGCATCTTTCTTTTTTTCTTCTTCTGCATCTTTTTTTTCTTCTGGTGTTAATTCATTATTTTGTGCATCTGCATCTGCTGCTGCTGGTGCTACTTCTTTATTTGCTGTATCTATAATGTTTTTTCTCTTTTTTTTCTCTTCTTCTGTAAACCTTGTATATAGGTTTTCAAATGTATTTAAAAATATATTATTCAATTTGTGTATTATAAAGGGGTCTTCTTTATTACGCGTAATGACATAGTTATATATTAAATATAAATATATCTTGTTTGCCAATAATTCTTGTTCTTTATTAGCAGCATTAGCATCAGTTATATTACAAATTTTTTTTAATAGGATGTTAGTATTCTCCTCAGGGCCAACTTCAGTAGGGATTATAAATTTATTATTTGCTATGATTCCATTATTAATTATGATTCCATTATTAATTAAATCGCCAAACACCTCGTCTGCATCATTGGTAAGGTTTAAATTATCATTTAAAAATTTATTAAAATATATGTTGTCATAAGAGAAATTCTTTAAATCATCTAAATATTGCGATAATTTAATTTTTTCATTTTTAACAGTATCTTCGTCATTTATATAATTAACGGCATTACATACCATTATATCTGCCAATTTATATTTACTTTGACCACTGCTTTCGCCGCTTTCGCCATCATATACATCATATATCTCCTTATATATATTCTTATTGAAACCATAAGTATATATGTAGCTATGTGCGCATATAAATATAACGATTATTATGATAATATAATAAATATGCGTATTACTGTTGTAAATTGTTGAAGGTATAAATTCGCACACAACTTTATTAATACAACTGTTAGAATATGCAATTAGAATATTAAACATATTATATAGTGTTCCAATAAGTATTGCAAACATTATCAACAATAATAGCTTAACAATGTAATTATATAATGTAATAGTTTTGTGAATATACAGGTCTGACGACATAGTATCATATCGGTTATTTGATTTATATGTATCATTGGGATTATCTAATTTATTATAATTTAGATTATTGACATAATTTAATAATCTAAATTTATATTTATCCCCTAAGATAATATCTGCAGGGTTTTCTGTAGTATAATCAACAATGTTATCATTAATACAATATATTGTAAATAAAATATAATTTATAATATTTATGGCTAATATCAATAGTGATACAATTATAATTATTATAATTATACAAAATATGAAGAATATAATGGTATTATTTATATTTTTACAAACTTCTTCAATACCTATTACAGTTCCCTTAGCGCCTTTAGCGCCTTTGCCTTTAGCATTACCACCACCATCTACAGCATCACCAGCTTCTACAGCTTCTACAGCTTCGCCAGCTTCTACCCCAGTATCAACAGCTTCTACCCCAGTATCAACAGTATCACCAGCTTCTACAGCTTCTACCCCAGCATCAACAGCTTCTACAGCTTCTCCAGCTTCTCCAGCTTCTACAGCTTCTACAGCTTCGCCAGCTTCATCATCACCAGTATTCTTTTTTGCACTCATTATATTAAAATGTTATTATATATTATCTCTTTATTTTATATTTATAAATTTATATTTATTATTTATTAATTGAACCCAAAAATTATCATAGGACAAGTTATAAAATAATATAATACTAATATGAATAACACATAGTTGTATAAGTCTGTTTTAAATTTATAAACATTATATATTTTTTTTTCAAAAGTAGTAGAATTTATACTAAATATTTTTATTAATATATATAATAGTATCAACACTGAATATGTTAGAAGGAAATTTGTTATTAGCAAGCTAACCATATAATATGTTGAATATTTATCATATATTTCTTTGTATTTTTCAATAGTATTCCTAAATTGTTTTACAATATTTTGGTGAAGCTCCAGCATTTTTGTTACATCTTTATTGCCGCTCGTTATGTTATCAAGAACTGTTTGCAATTTGTTTTTTTGTTTTACACCTTCAATATCAGTAGTTGTTATATTACTAATTAAATTATCTAACATAACTTCTAATGGCGGCAGAGCCCTGTTATCATTATGATTATAGTTTGCGATAATATTGATGTTTGCAAGTTTTTCACTCAGTTTTTCTGATGTTAATTTTGTAAGAGAATCTACTCTATTATCTTTTTTTAAGCTCATATTATCAATACAATCAAAAATTGCTTTCCTTATATATACGAACCTCGTAGTATCGTTCAGTATATAAGATGTAAGACATAATTTAAATATTGCTGTATTGTCTTTAAAATTAGGAGTAATATGAGTATCATAAACATATATTTTTGTATCTGTTTGATTAATCACAAAAGTATTTATATTATATTCTTGAAGTTCATTTAGTTTAATAGCATTATAATGCTCAAATAAATATTCATATGATAGATGATTAATAATGAAGGTTTTTAATTCTGTATCATTTGTATCAAGTATTACATCTTTAGGCTGATCATAAATAATCCAATATATTTGCGCACTGCAATAAATTATAGCGAGGAAGATAATGTTATTTATAAAGAGATTTACGAAGGTATACTCCTCTGTATCACCATAATAATAATTCAAAAATCCGTAATTAACATTATTTTTATATAGAATGCCGAAAAAGGCAAGAACTGATAATAAAAGCAAGATTATCATAAGTGTTCTTTCAATGTTAATATATCCATATAATAGCCTGTCAGTATAAAAAGTTTTAATAAAACTGCTATTCACCATATAATTCGCCTTTTCATAATTTTGTTTTTTTGATAAATACATATAAATATTAAAATAAATAAATAATTTCTGTGATGAGAAATGTATTAAGGAACACAAAAGTATGAATGCGGCTATTAACACACTCCCATTTATAACCCTGTCCATTATAGTTGGTTTACTTGGATTACTATTTTCCATTTTTGTTAAATATTTATAAGTTTCTTATATATATATATTATAAAAATAACCAATACTAATCTAATCAATCCTATTTAATCAATCCTATATTGCTTTAAATATCCATAGCAATAAAAAGATAGTTATGGGATAGCTTAATCTTAGCAATAATTCTTGAAAATCTGTCAAGATATTATCATTAATATATTTGGATACATAATAGGTTAGCATTCTATCAATAGATATACCAAGAACTATTACTAAAGAGAAAAGGGCGAGTTTTATAACTTCGGTTTTTTTAAGATTCATTCTATCAAGGAAATTGTATTCATTCTTCCTTGCATATACTTGCGAATTGTTATTAGTTTGCGAAGGCATCATTTGTTGCTGCATTTGCTGGTTAGCCATTTGCTGTGCCATTTGTTGCTGAGCGATTTGCATAGATTGACTTTGGGGAGGAGGCATCATTGGTTTATCTTCGTGGCCACCGCTGCCACTGCTACCGCTGCCACCGCTGCCACCGCCGCTGTTATCATTATTAAGCGCCAACTGATGTAATTGCTGGCTTGATAACTGGTTTGACATTTTAGAGGAATACGCGGTTTCCTTTCTATCAATAGTATTATTATCACTTAATAAATTATCCCCTCCATATAATAAATTGAGCTCAGTCATTTATATTTATTTATCTATACTATATATACACAATAATTTATTAGTAATTACATAAATAAATATCTTATCTTTTAACAGAATATATATTATTTATAATATGACACCTATAGATTATGAAAACCTATTTATATATATGTCTTTGATCTTTGCTATATGTATTTTTATAACTTTATTATATGCTTGTGTTTTTGCACCACCCGCAAAAATAGAAAAATTTAAAGATGGCACAGATAATATGAAGGAACAAATACTTTTTCTCTTAAATGATTTAAAAAATAAGGATACTACTACAGAAGATGAAAAAGCTAATTTAGATGTCATAATACAAACATTTAGCAGCAGCAATGTTAATGTAAATGATCTTGTTTCTATAATAAAACAATTAAAGAGATTTGCCCCAGCTTCGCCAGCTTCGCCAGCTTCGCCAGCTTCTCCAGAGCATACAATAAAGCCAATTGCCGAAGATGCGCCGGTTAACAATGAGCCTAAAAAGGTAATTGCTACTCTACCTGAGCAACCTGCAAAGCCGACTATGCCTACGCCATCAAGAAGAATACCCATAGATAATACTGAGCAACCTGCAAAGCCTGCTGAATCTACTATAACCAAAATAAGACCTGTCGCTTAGGCCGCTTGAGCTGCTTGAGCTGCTTGAGCTGCTTAGGCTGATACTTGATATTTTTAAATTATTTATATTCACTATCATTATAATCTTTATCAGCGTCTTCGCCGTCTTTATCAGCGTCTTCGCCGTCTTCATCGTCTTCATCAGCGTCTTCATCGTCTCCTCCTTCTTCATTTTGCATTATAACTGACTGGTCATTGTTTTGAAAATAATTATTAAACTGTTGTAATTTAACTCCTCGTTCATTATATAGCTGTTCCTTTGTTTTATAAGCATCAATGTTGTCTCGTGAGAAGTCTTCATTGTCATCGCCATTATCATCGTCTGATTCTCCCTCAATTTCTTCCTGTTTATATAGATAGTCAAGGTAATTCATCTTATACTCGGGATTTAATATGGACATCTTTGGAGTGTTTTTTTGCGTCGGTTCGTAATAGAATATAGCAAATATAATGTTATGATTTATTCCTTTGAAGTCATATAATGTTCCCTTATTTGTTTCAAACCTCAAGCTCATTCGTGAGAGTTTCCCAATAGGATGAAATTCACGCACAGGTATCTTTGTAATAGTTAGTTTCTCACTGTTAATACCTACACTATCTACGCGAAACTTTGCAAGACCTAATGTATTCTTTGAATATGAAAGCGACCTATATAAATGCTCTTCAATCTCTGGGCATCTCATAATTATATATTTATTACCTATGAAATAGACAATGCCAGGCGATGTTATTATATATTTATTATCAACACTCGTTAGCATATCATAAGTCGCATTGAGCCTGCTATAAAACATCTTTGCAAGAACACTGTCTGTATTGGCATATGGCTTAGATATATATCTATCCTCATTATTCTGCGTAGGATACAAATCAAACCCAAGATTTTCTGATACTGTGCTCCTTTTCATATCTATTAATAAAGGCATCTTGGAATATATATCTATCAAGTTTTTTAATTCAGGCGGCGTGCTGGTCTCCTTAAACATTATTTCCATCTCATCAGTAATTATTAGCTCATTATATTTAGTTATAAATGTTTTGAAAGTATAATCACCTGGCGATATATAAACCGTCTTGAAAATATCCTTGTATCCTATCGTAGGACTATTGCCATCATTTATAATCGTATTATTTACTATCTCATCCATTTTAAACCATACCGGCAAGCTACTTATAGGCGGCGATGCCAAGTTTATATATGATAGCATAGTATTATATGTCATCATAGGCACATTATATATTTTGAAGTCCTTAAATAGCAAGGTATTGTCATTCCATCCGCTTACAGTATTGTGTTTTTTTCCTATGTATTTTTTTGTAAAAAACACATTATATAGTTTCTCGCAATTTGCAAACTCTTCGTATGCTATCGCCGAATTATTTACATCAAATACGCCAATAGACCACGAGGTATTTAATATAGACCAGTATATATTTATGTAATTAGAAATACCTATGCCATACAGTGCCTCTCTACGCGTTCCTATAGCAAATGTCAAAATATAGGTATCGTCTGTATCCTTTTCTACATCAATGCTAATATTTCTAAAATATATATCGGTATCATTAGAATATGTATGGCTATAGCTAAAATCTATAATATTATACTTGGTATTATAATCGCTTACGCTTATTTGTGGGTAAATGCATAGATTGAATGTTAATCCCTTAACATAACCACCTAATATGTTAGTATTATTGCCATTATTGCCATTATTGCCATTATTGCCATTGTTATATATATTATATAAATTTATTGAGTTATTTAGTATTGCATAGCGGTCGCCTGATATTTCTAAGTGAGATATATTAGAACTCCTTGATATATTATAGATATTTGATGTATCATATATGTTGGATGTGATATATATATTAGAATTATTGATTGTATTAGAAGAGTTAATTATATTAGCAGTCGCATATATATTAGAAGTATTCATTATTTTAAAAGTTGATATATTGGAATTATTAAATATATTGGAATTATTAAATATAGTGGTCTTAGTATATATATTGGAACTGTTATATATAATAAAACTATTAAATACATTAGAACTGTTAGAAGTATTAAATGTGGTATAGCTACTTAAACTGCTTGATACATTGGAACTGCTGGATATATTGGAACTACTGGATATATTAGAGGTATAATTCCAGTTTTTAAGTATTAAATTAGCATTATTATTTATTTGCATTCCTGTTTCTATTATTTCGTCGCCAGTATCATCACCAATATAATAGTAAAATTCATTATTATCCACATCTATTGTATACATCGCCCTTGGAATACTTGCATCAATAATTTCCATACCTATAATATTCTTAAAAGGCGTGCTAAAATTAACTACATAATTATTAGGATTTGGATACATATCGCGATTCCTTTCTGCACTATCTATAATAAAAGTATATGCCTGCTTAATGCTGTTCTCTTTCATATAATTAATATCCTCTATAGACATTGCAAAAATACACTTACTTACCTTATACTAATAAATTATATAGATTTCTTAAATAGTAAAAAAATAACTTATTATTTATCCTAATATATCGTTTGTTTTAATTTGTTGCCAATATCACGAGCACCACGAAACCTTTTATATATGCGCGATGAATACTTAATTAAAAAATCGGTTATTGCGGTATCATTATTATACTTATATATTTTTAAGAAGTTATTAAAGTATACATAAAGTATTGTTTTGAAAACAATATAGCAGTATGAATGCGTTTTTTCATTCCATTCCTTTCCGTCCTGCTTTTCTAATATTTTCTTTGCCAATAGTATTGAATGTTCTTGGTCTTTTTTAAAATTGTTTTTTAAACTCGTGCCAGTCTCTATAGAATAGAATATTGTATTTAATACACACGCATAGGTCTCTATTATGGCTTCATTGGGAATTAAAAGCATACTTTTGTTTATATTAAAATGCTCTTGCAATCTCTTTATATTTGATTCCAGCCAGTCTTGCTTATGTATTAATATATTATGATGCAATAGTTCGTGGATTATTACCTTGTTATAGTCCTCTTTGCGTATAATATATATATCATTTCTATTAATATAGGTGAAGCCACCATTTATATTTTTAACATCTATCAGGTCATTCTTTTTAGATGGCAAGCATCTTTTTAAAGGGTTCATAATAATATAAAAATTAAATATGTAGTTGTCCCATTTTGATATATTGTATATCTTGGATATTAAATGCACGCGATATATATTTTTAAATACCTGTATCTTCTCTTTTTTTGTTATTTTGTGTCGCATAATAATATACATATTTAGATCATTGTATGTTATGTGATAGCAGTTATTACATTTTTCTAAATATTTATAGGCAAACGCGTAATTCAAGTATTTGTCTGAGGATTCTAATAATTCCTTATTAAAATCATTGAATATTGAAATATCAGTCTCTGTGATTTTAAAATCGCCTATATCAATATCAAACTTATAGTTAGCTTTTATAATTTTGTATATTTCGCATATACTGCGAACACCATATATATCCTTCATACGAAAAATTGCTTGCACTCTTTAATTAATATAGATATATATTTATTTTCTTTTAGTTTTAAACTGATAAGCAATAATTTATTAGAAATGAGTTCTATGTCCGGATATTTGCTATTATCCGGATAATTACTATCATCCTTCGCATCCTTCGCATTTGCCCAATACAAAGAGCGCTGTGTAAAAGCACTGCATACTATAGTTCTTATAGAATATGCTAAATGCTGATTTTTAATGTCTGCAATCCATTCAGTATCTGCTAAATATTCCCAAGTATTATTTTTAACATATCGGTGCTTATCCTTTAGATATTTATGTGCAACAAACGCAATATCATAATGCGTGCTATTAAATATACAAGCATCTATATATTTATTTAGACTTTCAATTTCTTTGGTATCCTTGGTATCCTTGGTATCCTTGGTATCCTTGGTATCTTTGGTATCCTTGGTATCTTTGGTATCCTTGGTATCCATAGTATTCATATAGATATAGTGATAATATTTTTATATATATATAATAAATATAATAATTACATATATATAAAATGCTCAAATATAAAAATGGAGATAAAGAAAAAGATATAAAAGAGTGTGATAACAAAGAATGTGAAAACATAGAATGTGATAACAAAGACCCTAAAAAATTTGATATCGCAAAATGTAATAATAAGCTATTTAAAACAATCACAAAAGATACTAAGTTTTTGTATCATAAAAGATGTATATTTATGACATTTAAAGAATATAATGTTGAAGAGGTTCATAAAAATAAAAATATGTTCTTTTATGTTTTTCCAAGTATTAATGAAGTAGATATTAAGAGTAGTATTAAAGCTAAACTTGAAGAGGTTCAAAAAACATTGCTGCAACCTGCATCATTGAAAAAAATACCCTTGCCAATATATGTTATGCTGGCTAAAAGATTAGAAAAAGAGAAGGGTATTTATGTTTTTAAAGGAAATTACGAAGTAGTTTTATATATACCTAATCTATATAATTATAAAAACAATGGCACGGCATATACTTTATTCCCTTCACTTGATGCTTTTTCTAAGCAAAATAGATGGATGGAGTTAATGACAAGCAAATATTCTAAATATTTAGATATAGTTGAAAATAGTAAGCTAAAAGATAAGAACCTGTTTAGAACTGATTTAACATCATCCTGTCATAATATGGGATGCGTCGCAATAGAAAAAGATGCTGCAAGAATTCCTATGTATTCTACTAAAGATTCTGAGCTTGAAACAAATGTTAGTGCAGTGTCTCCTTATCTTCCCAGTGCTTGCCTTAAATCACCTCATTATAATAGCCAAATGATGAATTTTAATGAGAAAGATGAAAAAAGATTCTATGGCACTTCCAATGTATTAGTTGATAATTTTGACATTAAAACTTATTGTAATGCAGCAAATATTGAAAAATATAAAGCAGAGCAAGAGGAAGATAAGGAATCATTTGATACCTTTTTATGCACAGAAATAAATAAATGCACAAAATACGATGGCAAAGATGAACCAAAATACGATAATGACGATGAGCGTCGTGTTTGCGATAAGCCAGAAAACCAAAGGATACCTGATTTAATGAAGTTTTTTTTAACTAAAAATTTAAAACCCGGAACAAAAGAAAATGAATATTCTGCAGAATACAATAAGAATATATTAAAAGAAATGGCATTTAGAAAAAGCAAGTATCCGGGGATAGGTAGTGATATACAAGAAATAGTATTTAAAATGTTTGTTATAAATGAAAAGTTATTTGAAGAAAACTTGTTTTGCTATATGCCTTGGGGAAA
>Ga0209296_1001310_pt1 | contig 19294 bp, 12 predicted proteins | sample S_130206_EF_Meta_FD_187319 | JGI IMG/M metagenome (GOLD analysis project Ga0209296, IMG submission 187319) | Freshwater microbial communities from Lake Simoncouche, Canada to study carbon cycling - S_130206_EF_MetaG (SPAdes) (version 2) | ecosystem: Environmental > Aquatic > Freshwater > Lake ...
ATTCTGGTACAGCCCCGGCCGCCGCGAACGATTGCGCAAGCTCAAGGTCGCAGTTGATACCTGCCGCGGTAATGACAAGAGCTTTTGGTCCGTCGGTACTCATAGTAATGATCTCATCCACCGGTGGGCGCATTCCATGCGGCGCGAAGCGTGTCGAGGGTCATGGACTCTTGTGGCGTGCGAATTCCAACAACTTCAAGCGTGGTGCTGTTCGTCACCGTACCGATCACTGCATGCGCGATCCCGTCAAGATGCGCCTGCACTTTGGAAAGTTGCGCCTGCTCAACTTCCAAGATGTACCGATGCGGATCTTCTGCAAAGGCGCGGCACTCATCCGACACTTCAGCGCGGTCCGCCTCATCGACTGGTACGCGCGAAAGATCGACACGCGCGCCAAGGCCGCCCGCAAAGCACATCTCTGCGATTGCTGGCAGTAATCCGCCCTCGCTCGGGTCATGCGCGGAGCGCACTGCGCCGTGTGCGATACACGCCGCAACGGCTCGAGCAGTACGCGCGCCGCGCGCAGGATCAACCACCGGCAAACGATTGTCTGGATGTCCACATGCGCCCAACATCACGCGGTGACTTCCGCCCATACGTGCACCTGTTGTTCCAACCAGCACCAGTACGTGTTCCGCTGACTTCAGGTCCATGGTGCAGGCGCGCTCTGCATCCGGCACGATTCCAAATCCGGACACCAAGAGGGTCGGCGGAATCATGATGGTGCGGCCATCCTGGGTACGGAACTGATTCTTCAAACTGTCCTTGCCACTGATGAATGGTGTTCGGTACGCCATGGCGCCGTCGTAGCACGCCTCAGCAGCACGAACCAGTGAACCCATATTGCGTGGGTCATCACAGGAAGGCCAGCAGAAATTATCTAAGACCGCCATGCGGGTTGGGTCAGCACCAACACACACCATGTTGCGCACGCATTCATCAAGCGCGGCGAGTGTCATGGCGTACGGGTCCGCACTCCAACCAGTGGCAAGCCCATTACTGATGGCAAGTGCCCGGCGCGAACCCGGCACGGGGTGCACTACAGCTGCGTCTGACGGACCGCCGCTGCCAACGCCAACCAGCGGCTTGATGACGCTGCCCCCTTGCACTTCATGGTCATACTGCCGGATGATCCATTCCTTGCTGGCAATGTTCGGATGCGAAAGGAGCGCGCAGGTTGTATCAAGAAGCCGCGGACCAACACCGCGCCCGTTTCCCGGCGCTGGCAATTGTGAGGCGCTCCACGCAGCGTCCCACACTGCTTCGCGCGTTGGCATCGGTACGCCTTCATGCAGGAAATGCGTGTCCAGGGCGCCCACTTCGGTGCCGTGCCAATACAAGCGAATCATGCCGTCATTGGTGCCAAATTCACCCAGGTCGCAGAGCTCAACCCCATGCGCGAGGCACACGGCGCGGAGGCGTTCCAACTTCGCGGGAGGTACGGAAAGCACCATGCGTTCCTGTGCTTCAGAAATCCAAATTTCAGTTGGACTCAGGCCGTCATACTTCACGGGGGCGCGTTCCAGATTCACAGTGGCGCCGACGTCCTTGCCCATTTCTCCAACAGCGCTTGAGAACCCACCAGCTCCGCAATCGGTGGTGCCGCTGTACAGCGGTCCATCCGGCTGGTCGCGCGCCGCGAGCATGGCGTCGAGCATCTTCTTCTCGGTAATCGCATTACCGATTTGCACAGCATGACTAAACTCGCTGGAATGGCCATGCTCCACTTCGGCGCTTGAGAAGGTGGCACCATGAATGCCATCGCGACCAGTACGACCGCCGATGGCCACAATTCGATCGCCGCGCAAGGTGACGCCCTTGACCATGGTGCGCGGCATGACGCCAATCACACCGCAATACACCAAGGGATTTCCAACGTAGCGCTCGTCAAACCAAACCGCTCCGTTGACGGTGGGAATACCCATGCGATTTCCGTAGTCGCGCACCCCGGCAACCACTTGCGTCAGAATGCGCCGCGGCGGAAGGCACCCAGCTGGCACATCGGTGCCCTCGAGCGGCGCAACGCAGAAGACATCGGTCGCCGCAATGGGCTTGGCGCCGAGGCCTGTCCCCATGATGTCACGAATGCAACCACCAATACCGGTGGCGGCGCCGCCGTACGGCTCAATGGCACTGGGGCGATTGTGCGTCTCACACTTGAAGCACACCGCGTGGTGGTCATCAAAGGCAATGACCCCAGAGTTGTCTACAAACACGGAAAGGCACCAATCGATCCGGTCCGGGTTGTGCTCATCAATCAGTTCAAACGTTCCGGCCGCCACGGTGCTCTTCAAGAGATTCTTGATAGTCACCGATCCATCACTGGCAGGTGTGTGCCCTGGACGCAGTGTGGCGGACGCATTCGGCGCGCCGCCATGCGCGGCGGAAGGAAACGTGTTCGGTAAACGCTTGCCTGATTGCAAGGAGAATTGCCCGGCGCCCAAGTTCGCCTCGCGATAGTGGACGGTGCTCTTCAGTGTCTTGTGGACGCAGTGTTCGCTCCAAGTCTGCGCCAGCGTTTCCAGTTCGATCTCGCGCGGCTCCCGACCGAGGCGGCGATATTCCGCCTGAATCGCTTGCATTTCTTGCAGTGAAAGGAATAGGTGCGCCTCGCGACTTAACTTCTCAAGCGCTGCGTCATTCAGGTCCCGCAGCGGAATTTCCACGATACGCATGGTGTAACCATGCCCGGCTGGAAAGTGCGCAGGATGCCATGGTTCCACATGCACGCCGTGAATCACTGGATTCGCAAGCACGCGTTCGCCAATGGTCATCGCACCCTGTTGATTGATGCCGGCCAAGTCATAGCGGTCGCCAGTCCGCACCCGCACGGACGTTCCAAACATTGCATGCACTGCCAACTCCACACTTTCCGCGGCTGGATCGGTGACGCCTGGAAGTGGGTGAATTTCCACCATGGCGTCCAAGCGATGCGTGGCGATTCCCCGGGGCTGCACCTCGGCGCGTTGGGTGACTGGATCCGCAAGCAATTCATGGGCAATGCGACCAACTTCAGCTTCGGAGATGTCTCCCGCAAGCAAGTACACCGAGGAGTGCTGCGCAGCCGTTGGTATGGCGGAAAGACCCAGCGCCGTGGCTTGCCGAATCACCGCATCCGCACGGGGGTCGGACTGGCCGGACTTGGGGCGAACTTCGACGCGGTGAACCAATGTCATGGGGCATGAATCATAGAGATTCCCTGCCCGCGCCATGGAATGTGTTGCTTAGAAAATCAACTGCAGCTGCGTGCGGAAGACAATTTCATCGCTCTGCGAAGGACGCCATCCGGCATTCACGTCAGAGAACAATGGATTTACCGCAGTGATCGCCCAGCCGAGGTCGGTGGTCCACTTCAGATCCTGACCATCAAGGTAGTAGTTCACGCCGATCGTGAGCAGGTTGAGCGGATCCGGATTCGCGATCTCTGGATTGATGCCGTTCAAGGCGCTTGTGCCGCCGTCAATGTAGGCAAACTCATAACGGCCAAACAGCTCAGCCTTGGGCATGATGTACAAGGAGCCCTGAAGTTGCGCCGCGATGATGTTGAGGGTGCCCATGTCATACTGCACGCCGGACTGCGAATCGCCGAACACGGGCTGGATGGCTGCAGGGGCATTGACGTAGTTGTAGAAGACTGCGCCGTACACCGATGCGCCACCGAAATTCGCTTGCGCATCAATGGTGGCGGTGAACCACTGTGAATCCGGATTATCAACGCCGGGCGTGTCTTCGTTCGCTTGGTAGCCGCGCGAATTCTGATAGTGCAAACCCAAGCCAGCCAGGAATCCAAAGGTCTCCATCGACGGGCTGGTGTAACTGCGGAATTGATCCCAAGTACCTGCTGGCTTCCAATCAAAGCGGTGAGTGACGCTGTATGCGGAACTCTGAGCCCAGAACTGCGCGTTCTGGCTACCAAAGCTACCGGTCGGCCAAATTTTGTAACCATCGCCGCCGTACGTCGCATTCACATCACCCAGCATGTTGTCCTGCGCACCGCTATCAATCGATGTGCGCGAACGGAATTCATCATTGGTGTATTCAAGCTCAATGCCCTGCGTGTAGCCCAACGCGTAGTGGAAGTCCACTACTGAGCGCGCCGAAGACATTTGGTACTGCTCAAGCACCAAGAATCCGCGCGAGAACGGCGAGCGATATTGACCGGTGCGCACTGACCAGTTGTCATCAAGGTTGATACGAATCCATGCGTCCAGCAACTCGATTTCGCTGAAATCTGGGCCGCCGGCGATCGCCTGAGACTGCGAATTGACGTCACCCTTGTTGATGTTGGTGGTGACTTGCTCGTAAAAACGCGCCTTGACCATGTATTGGAAGTCGCGACTGAAGACATGCCCATCGGCCCACACTTGCAGATCCGGAACATTGAATCCGTAACGGGTTTCTTTACGATCAAAGACCGCTTGCTGTGACTGATCGGCGGTGTTGTATGACCCAGTACGAATAGTGCTTGAAGTAAATCGGTTCTGTATGAACCCGCCAAGGTTCATCCGGAATCTTCCATCGGCGCTTGCCATGAAGAATCCATCGTTCCAACCAGCGGTCATGCCACTGCCCTGCAAGCTTGCGCGTTGATCACTGTCGGCAAGCACGTCGCGAACGATGTCGCGGATCTGTCCAGCGCGTTGTTCACCAAGCCACTCTTCGCCTTGTTGGCGATTGAGATCGGTGACACGGCCTTCCAATTCGCGGTTGCGGTCTTCGAGGGTCTCGAGCCGCTTCATCAGTTCATCGACACCTGGAGCGGGGCGCGTAAGTACATCACCCGCTGCACCCGGGTCCACCACTGCGGGCTCTTGTGCCCATGCGTGCGAAGCGCCAGCGATGGTGATCGCGGCGGAGCAGGCGGCAAAGAGATTTCCCACATTTCGACCCATGAAGTACGAATCCTATCGCAGTAGTTTCATCGGACGGTCAAGGGCACCCCCTGCAGCGGGAGAAGCAAATCAACCCAAAGTGGTCTGATTGGTCAGACACAAAGGGGCTCCCGTCTGCCGCCAGCGTTGCGGGCCATCAAAATGCTGCCTGAATCTGCAGCGAAAAACTCATGTTGTTGTTGGGGTTTGACCCCCCACCAAGGCCCTGCGGCGGCAGTACAGCCGAGGTCAAGGCGGGCTGCCCGCCATCGACCGGCGCAATCACTAACGCCGTGACCTTGAGCGCACGATGGTCCGCGTACCAGTTCATGCCCACAGTGGCGTACTGCTGGGTGCCATCGGTACTGGTGATGTTCCAATTGCCGAACGCTTCAAGCGCGTCGGTGAGGAAGAACCCACCTTGCAGCAAGCCGCCCCACGCGGCCTCATTACGTGAGACCCATTGGTCCACCCAGATTCCCTGAACAAGGATATTGGCGCCACCAAACATGAACGTGGCATCGCCAGTGACCCCCAGCGGATTGGTGCCGTCCGTCGCGGATGGATTGTCGGCGCGACCATTTTGCCATCGAACTCCAGCACCTAAAAACGTACCGAATTCCTGACCACGGAAACTGGATTCATAGGCGTACTGTTCCCAATCACCACACAGTTTCCAATTCACGCGGCTTGCAAACGCAAGGCTTTGATTGCTTGTTGAATTCCACGATGACGGCGCAGTACCAATCTGATCGCCGTAGCAGCACTGCCACCGAATGGCGTCTCCGTCATAGCCCAGACTGACTCCCGTGGTGAAGCCTGCGGTGAATAGCCACTCCAGCATGGAGCATTCGCCCATCTGTGTTTGTGCTGTGCTAAACAGATGGCTTTCGTAGGTATATGGGGTGAAGATGTTGCCGACCTGCGCATACCACCCGCTGCCAAGGTGCTTGGTGACATTCAGGTAGCTGATGCTGGGCGATGGGTCATCAACCGATGCGGGATCCAACCGAACGGCTTGGAAGTCCACCGGATCCTGTCCCGCACCAAAGGCCACCCCGATCAGCCACGTCAGTGACGGCCCTGCGAGATTGCCGGAGGCAAAGAGCTGCGCACGACGAACCTCCGCGCCCCACACGGAATTGGCCGACGGATCACGTTCGGCGGCGTCGTAGCCTTGGTTCCAAACAAAACGAACCTGCATGAAGCCGAACACGCGTGCCGTCTGCTGGCCGTCAACGGTGCCCAGGTAGAAGCCGCGGTCTGTGTCGTATCCGCTCACGAGCGCGCTGCCCGACTCCGCGCACTGCGTACGCGTGGATGAGTCGGCGAGCACGTCTGACACGAGCGCCCGAATCTCGCACGCACGTTGAGTTGAAAGCCACGCTTCGCCTTGCTCACGGCGGAGATCTGCTAGGTCGGCGCGCATGGCCGCAAGTTCCGCGTCCACGCCGGCACTCACGCTGACCGGTGTTGCATTGACTGACTGGTCAACGATTCCGAGCGCGGATCCCAAGAGAAGGACAAAGGCGGTCGCCATGTTGCGCGAAGGCTAGCGCCAGGCCTCAGACAAAAACACATCGGACCCGGCCGAAGCCGGGTCCGATGGAAGATTTACATTGTCGCAGCTGGGCTGCAGGTTGAGTCGATCCCGAGGGATCAGAACATGACCTGGAGCTGGCAGACGAGCGAGAAGTTGTTCTGGCTGTCGGAGAGACCAATACCACCCTCGAAACCACGGAGGTTGCCAGCGTCGGCAGCGTCCTTGTTCAGAGGAATGATGCCCATCACAGTTGCCTTGATGGAGTTCTTCGCGAAGTACCAGTTAGCACCGGTCTGGAGGTAGTTGGTCGTTCCCAAGCTAGCGGAACTCGAACCACTGTCAGCCGTGTCAGCGTAAGCCCATGCTCCGAAGACTTCAAGATCTTCGGTGATGAATGCACCACCCTGAACGTTGAAGCCCCAAACACTCGATGACGAGTCGGTTCCTGGGTAGCCATCCTGCCAGAGGAACTGACCAATCAGGTTGAAACCGCCGAACTTTGCCTGCGCATCGGCGGTGAGGCCGAGCGGGTTGGCATCGTAAACGCCAGCGCCGTTGTCATTACGACCGTTCTGCCAGATCACGCCGCCGCCGATGAGGAGACCGAACTCCTCGCCCTTGAAGCTGCTCTCCTTGGAGAACTGATCCCAGGTACCGGCAACCTTGTACTCAGCGCGTCCTGCAACAGCGATGCTCTGGTTGTCATTGTTGTCCCAGGAGTTGCCAACGGTGCCCGACGAATCGGTCTGCACGATGTTGTACCAACCACCCGAAACGCGGAATGCATCCTTCTCGAGCTTCGCCATGGCGCCGACCTGCTGGCCTGCACCGAACATGTACTCGAAGATCGAGTAGTCACCCATTTGGGTGGAACCGGCGTTGAAGAGATTGCTTTCAACGGTGAACGGGACGTTCATCTGACCAACGGAGACGGAGAAGCCGTCGCCGAAGGACTTGGTGACCATCGCGTAGTACAGGTTGAAGTTACCTGCATCAGCGTTGTATGGATCGTTTTGTGCGTCGTACGCCATACCGACCAGGTACTTCCAACTTGGGTCAACAACGTTGCCCGAGAAGAAGGCCTGCGTGCGGCGGTTTTCGAAGCCCCAGGAGTTCTGGTCCTTCGTGTCTTGGTAGGTGTTGTTCCAAACGAAACGAACCTGCTCAAGGGCGTTGATCTTCAGCGAGTAGTTGCCATCGGCGCTGGAGATGAAGAAGCCGTTGTTGTAGCCGGCCGTCGCGCCGCCAGCTTGCTGGAAGCTGGAGCGGGTGTTGGAATCGGCCAGGACGTCCTGGACGACGCCGCGGATCTGGTCCGCGCGCTGTTCGGTGAGCCACTGTTCGCCCTGATTACCTTTGAGGGCTGCGATTTCGGCCTTAAGCTCCGAAATCTGGGTGGCGGTGTCATTGTTCCCCTCGACGGCTGCGTAGCTCACGCCCGTGAGCGTGAGGGTCGAGCCCGCGAGGAGCCCAACAAACTTGGTCAGACTCATATGCGTTCGCTCCTTGTATCGGGTTGGGGCTCTGACATTTCACCCACAACCCAGTGACGAATTCTCAAATCTTGGCGCCCACCAACGCGGTGGGCAGACGTGAGACTCAACCGCTATCGGCAAAGTGAAGCCGATTAGTTGAAGGGAGGATCATAGCAAGGACATAGGACGTGTGTTGGCATTTGGTCAAAATATGCCATAGGAGGTCAATAAAGGTGTTTCATGGGCTGATTGAATAATTCACCCGCGCAATGTGTAGATTGCGTAAATAGCATTCGAATAGGGACTTAGACAGAACCATGCCGGTTTTTAGCGCACATTGGACATATGGACCCGAATTGCGCAGATTTCCCTGTTCATGGCGCGGTTGAAGCGCACGCACGCATGCACGTGCCGGTCCGTACGGCGCAGAATCCGCACCTAGGCCAGATGTTCGATGGCGTCATGCAGATGCCCAACCGGAACTACTTCGGCCCCAGGCGCAGCAGCGCGCGCACTTGCGACCTGTGTAGCGGGCACCAAGAGCAGCCGCGCTCCGCGTCGTACTGCGGTCTGCACGCGTTGATCGATCTGTCGTACTGAGCGCACTTCGCCAGAGAGTGCAATCTCACCGAGCGCAACAGTTGCTGCGCCTGCACCGCGTTCGTAAAAGGCGCCAGCAATGGCGAGTGCAGTAGCGAGATCAGCTGCTGGCTCAATGATCCGCATTCCGCCGAGTGCGGATGCGTACACATCTTGATCGCCGAGTCGCAGGCCGCCATGCTTTTCTAAGACTGCAATCAACATGGCCAAGCGCGCGCTATCAAGGCCGCTGGCGCGGCGCTTTGCTGCGCCAAGAAATCCAGTAGCGGTGAGCGCCTGAATTTCCGCAAGAAGCACGCGCGTTCCTGCAAGCACTGGAGCAAACACGCTGCCTGGTCGGCGCGAGAGCACCCTGCTCTTTGCGTCATCAACAGCGTTCGATCCGTTGGATGAACTGCTTGAAGATTCCGGAGCGAGTGTTGCCTCTTCTACTTCAATCAGGCCAGCACCAGTCATTTCAAAGAGGCCAAGTTCTTGCGTACTTCCAAAGCGATTTTTTACTGCACGCACCACGCGATAGGAATGATGACGATCGCCCTCAAAGGCGAGTACTACATCCACAAGGTGTTCAAGAAGTTTGGGACCTGCGAGGTCGCCGTCTTTAGTGACATGGCCAACGATGGCTACCGCGGTGCCACTGGTTTTTGCGAGTGTGACAAGGTCAAGGCAACAACGACGCAACTGCGCAAGGCTTCCTGGAATGGCATCAATATCACCGCGGTACGCAAGCTGGATGGAATCAAGCACAAGAAGATCGGGAGCAATGCGCCGTGCTTCTTCAACGATCACCGCCAGATTTGGCTCAGCAAGCAGGAGTAAATGTTGACCGCGCACTGCATCGGCGCTGCCATCAAGTCGATCGGCACGCATCTTGACTTGCGCTGCGCTCTCTTCGCTGGTGGCGTAGAGCACCCGACGCCCACGTCCCGCGAGCGCAGCCGCGGCTTGCAAGAGCAGCGTGCTCTTTCCGATACCCGGATCACCGCCAATGAGCGCCACGCTGCCCGGGACCAGACCGCCGCCGAGGACGCGGTCGAACTCTTCGATCCCTGTAGACGTTCGAGGAACATCGTGCGGCTTCACTTCAGCGATCGGTTGCGCGCGCCGACTACCGCGCGTGGCGGTGACATCAGCGGGAAGTTCAAGCGCGCCGTGGGCAGGCCCCGAGGCGATGTCCGGCGCTTCGGTAAAGCGTTGCAATCCATCCCAGGCGCCGCAATCGGGACACTTGCCCATCCATTTCGGTTGAACATTGCCGCATTCACGACAGACGAAGCTGGTCTTGACCTTTGCCATTGGCAGGGTCGAGTGTAGAAGCGAGCGGTGAAGCATTTGCGACATGCGGCCAAAGCGCTGTGCAGAAATTCCGCGACGGTGATTGTGACGCCCGCGTTCTCCGAATAGTCTGCACCGATGCACGCTCTGCGCGGAATCTGGAATCTGGCCCTCTTGGGCGCCAAGACGGGCTTCCGGCTCCGCGGTCGCTACTGGACATGGCGAATGGAAACGGCCTTTGGCGCAGACCGTTCCAAATGGCCCTCCGCCGCGGCACGCCGCAAAGCGGCCATTGAATACGGCGCCTGGGTGGGCGCGATGCGCCGCCTTCGATAGGTGCGGTTCACCACTGTCCCCAAGTTCGGGGTGGGGTCGAAGTGAGTGGAGACGTCCGCCGCCCCCTTCGTTGCGCGCGGGCAGTGAGTGCAGTCGTCCACCGCCCCCCTCCGTTGCGCGCGGGCAGTGAGTGCAGCCGTCCCCCGCCCCCTCCGTTGCGCGCGGGACCCTCGGACGCGGACGGCTGCGCTCCACAAGGTTCCGCTTAGCCTCGGGCGAAACTGTTCGTCCGGTTGGCACCCACGACTCGCACGTCAAACTGCCGGACTTCTCAGTTTCACACGCCGCTTACCGAGGATCCCGTGCTCACTGCGGGAGCTCGCACACGGCAAGGCACTTGGGTGCCAGGGATTTTGGAGAGTCATCATCTGGCCGCAGGCGCAGGCGTAATGACGCAACTCAAGCCGGACTAAAGCGGCTCCCAAGCATCCCGATCTTCGCGTTCGGACTCACACTCTTTGGCAGGCGCGGGCCAACGAACCACACGATGATCAGGCACAGCAAGCTGCCCGCCCACATCCACTGCGTGATACCGAAGTACACAAACACCGCGGTGCAGGTGAGAATCAGAAGTGCGGTCGGGATCATGCCCTCCCACGCGAGTCGCATGAGTTGGTCGAAGCGGAACCGCGGCAGCGTCCAGCGCAGCGCGATGCCCAGAGATACAACCAGGAATGTCTTGCCAGCCATCACGCCAATCTGCGTAACGATGAGCGGCAACCCACCAACAAGTGGAAGATCCCAGTGCAGGTAAGCGCCGAAGGGATTGACGCTCCAACCGCCCAAGAAGAGCACAACAAAGAGTGCCGATCCAGCGATCATGTTGAAGTATTCAGCCAAGAAGAACAGCGCAAAGCGCATGCTCGAGTACTCGGTGTGGTAGCCGCCGACGAGCTCGCTTTCACATTCTGCAAGGTCGAAGGGAAGACGGTTCGTTTCCGCCAACATGCAGGCGTAGAAGAGGATCGCTGTGAGTGGCTGCTGGAAGATGTTCCAGACATTGGCCTGCTGGCCAGCGATGATGCCGCCCGGAGTGAAACTACCGCACATCAGGATGACGGCGAGCATGCAGACGCCCATCGGGATTTCGTAGCTGATGATTTGTGCAGATGCGCGCAAGCCACCCAGGAACGCGAACTTGTTGTTGGATGCCCAGCTACCGATCGCCACGCCGTATACGGAGAGGCTGGCGATGGCCAGCATGTAGACGACGCCGATGTTGACGTCTGCGCCGACGATCTTCACTTGGCCGGTGAGACCAAGGAATGGAATGGTGGAGAGATCAAGAATGCCGCCCCATGGGATGACCACGAAACCGATGAGCGACGGAATCGCCAACAGCGCGGGTGCGATGGTGAACATGCCCTTGTCGACGTGATTGGGTGTGTAGTCCTCCTTCATGAAGAACTTCAGACCGTCGGCGATTGGCTGCAAGAGACCGAACGGCCCCACGCGATTTGGTCCAACGCGATCCTGCATCCAAGCGGAGAGGCGGCGTTCGAGCCAGATGGTGTAGGCGCATGCGCCGAGGATGACGTGGAGCGCGAGGGCAACCACAGTGACGCTCGCGATCAACTGGGCGAGTGAGGCGCCGGTTGGAAGCCACGCGGGTAGGAAATCGGTCAAGGTCTGCATGAGTGGCGGAAGTATATGGAGGTGCGGTCAGACGGTGGTTGGCACTTCAGTACGGGTACGGGCGAGTGCTGGGAAGTAGTCCTGAATGGCGAACACCTGCCAGTGACCGCTGCGAAGTGCCTGAATTGCTTGAACGGCAGCACGTGCGCCTGCCATGGTGGTGATGATGGGCACGTTGGCCCGAACAGCTTGGGCGCGGATGCGACCTTCGTCAGTATTTCCGCCCTTTTTGGTAGGCGTGTTGATGACCAGTTGCACTTGGCCGTTGGACATGAGATCAACAACGTTGGGTCGTTGACCGGTGGCGATCTTGGGAATAGCCGTACATGCCACGCTGTATTGGTTCAACATGCGCGCGGTGCCTTCCGAGCAGAGCACTTCGAAACCCATGCTGGCAAGGCTGCGTGCAACTTCCACTGCTTGTTGTTTGTCGGAATCGCGCACGCTCAAGAACACTTTGCCAGAGGTGGGCAACTTCACGCCGGCGGCCATCTGTGCCTTGGCGAACGCAACGGGCAAGCTGCGGTCCGCGCCCATCACTTCGCCGGTGGAACGCATTTCTGGACCGAGGACAACATCGACACCTGGGAACTTGGAGAACGGGAAGACGCTTTCCTTCACGGCATAGAAGCCCGTATCAGGAATTTCCTTGGTGCCAAGTTCTTCGAGCGATGCACCCATCATCACCTTGGCGGCGATATTGGCCCAGGAAACGCCCTTGGCCTTTGAAACAAACGGTGCGGTGCGCGAGGCGCGCGGATTGACTTCAATGATGTAGACGGTTTCGTCCTTGACGGCCATCTGCACATTCATCAGGCCGCGCACACGCAAGCGCTCAGCGAGGGCGCGCGCTTGATCGCGAATTCGATTGACGATGCTTGGTGGCAAGCTGTATGGCGGCACCGTGCATGTGCTGTCGCCGGAGTGAATGCCGGCTTCTTCGATGTGCTCCATCACGCCGCACACCAACGCGCGCGGCCGTGCACTGCGCTGCTCGACTTGCTTGGAACGGCTTGCTTCGTGCGGCTCAAAGTCAGCGACAACATCCACATCCACTTCGATAGCGTCGGACAGGAAGCAATCAATCAAGACTGGCGCGTTTGCCAAGTCGCTGACATTGACGGCAGTGGTCATGTAGCGACGCAACGCGGATTCATCGAAGCAAATTTCCATGCCGCGCCCGCCGAGAACGTAGCTGGGGCGAACCAGCACTGGGTAACCAACGCGGGTTGCTTCGGTGACTGCTTCGTCAAGACTGCGCGCAATTCCGGATGGTGGTTGATTGAGACCAAGTTCTTCAAGGATGGCTTTGAAACGATCACGGTCTTCCGCGAGGTCAATGCTCTCAACACTGGTGCCGACAATCGGCACGCCAGCTGCCACTAAACCGTGCGCGAGATTGAGCGGCGTTTGCCCGCCGAATTGCACGATGCATCCAATCACTCCGCCAGAGCGCTCGGACTGATCGATGCCGCCGCCGTTGAGTCGCTCGACAACGTTGAGTACATCTTCAAGTGTCAGTGGTTCGAAGAAGAGTAGGTCGCTGGTGTCAAAGTCGGTACTGACCGTCTCTGGATTGGAATTGATCATCACGCTTTCGAGACCCATCTCGTCTGCGGCGAATGCTGCTTGGCAGCAGCAGTAATCAAACTCAATGCCTTGACCAATGCGGTTGGGGCCGCCTCCCAGGATGATCACCTTGGGGGTGGCGGAGATGCGCGTTTCATCTTCAGTGATGCGCTTTCCGTCTACAAAATACGGCTCTTCGTAGGTGCTGTAGTAGTACGGAGTAGCGGCTTCAAACTCTGCGGCGCAGGTGTCAACGAGCTTGAAGACGGGCTGCACGCCCATGGCTTTACGAGCGGCGCGCACTTGCAGAATGGTGGTTGGGCTGATGGAGCCGAGCCACGCATTGGCTAGTTGTGCATCGCTATAGCCCGCCTTCTTTGCGGCAAACATCAAGTCACGCGAGCACCCTTCCAGCGTCTTGGCTTCAAGGATGCGATCTTCAAATGCAACCAGATCGGCAAATTGCCGGAGGAACCAGCGATCGATCTTGGTGATCTGATAGACGCGGTCAACACTCCAGCCCATCTTCAGGGCGTAGCGGACAAAGTAAAGGCGGCCTTGACTCGGAACTGCGAGTTTGCGAAGCAGCGTGTCTTCTGGAATTGGCCAATCAGCGGAGGCGGCTTCCGTTGGGCGGAGGACCTTAAGCTCTGAGCTGGTTGCCGTCGCTGTGATTCCGGCGGCAGCGGCAGTTGCTGCGGCGAGTCCCGCACTTGCATTGGTGCGTTGTTGCTTCAGCCAGCGATCGTTGTTGTCGAGGCCGAATCCAAAGCGCTTCACCTCCATGCTGCGAATGGCTTTTTGGAAGGCTTCCTTAAAGGTGCGCCCAATGGCCATGGCTTCGCCGACGGACTTCATCTGCGTGGTGAGCGTTTCGTCAGCTTCGGGGAATTTCTCGAACGTCCAGCGCGGCATTTTCACTACCACGTAGTCAATTGATGGCTCAAAGCATGCGCTGGTGGTGCCGGTGATGTCGTTGGTGAGTTCGTCGAGCGAATAGCCAACCGCCAACTTGGCGGCGATGCGCGCGATTGGGAATCCGGTGGCCTTGGAGGCCAGCGCAGAGCTGCGCGAGACGCGCGGATTCATTTCAATGACCACCATCTCGCCGGTCTCTGGGCACACGCCGAACTGCACGTTGCTGCCACCGGTCTGCACGCCCACCGCGCGCATGATGGCGAACGCGGCATCGCGCATTCGTTGATATTCCTTGTCGGAGAGCGTCATGATTGGCGCAACGGTGACGCTGTCGCCGGTGTGCACGCCCATCGGATCGATGTTCTCAATGCCGCACACCACGATGCAGTTGTCTTTGCAGTCGCGCACGACTTCGAGTTCGTATTCCTTCCAGCCGAGCACGCTTTTGTCGATGAGCACTTGGCCGATCATGCTGGCGGACAAGCCGCGCCGTACGGTCTCTTCAAACTCCTCAAGGTTGTAAGCGATACCGCCGCCGGTGCCGCCGAGCGTGAATGCTGGACGCAGGATCGCTGGCAGGCCACATTCCTTGAGGAATTCGCGTGCTTCGTCCATGTTGGTGACGGTGCGCGCAAGCGGTTGGCGTAGACCAAGTTTCTCAACGATCTGCCGGAATACTTCGCGATCTTCGGCGCGATGAATGACTTCGCGGTCGGCGCCGATCATCTCAACGCCGTGGCGCTGCAAGACGCCGTCGTCCCAGAGAGCGCATGCGCAGTTCAGTGCGGTCTGGCCGCCGAGCGTTGGCAGCAGCGCATCGATCGGTGTGCCAAGTTCCTTCTCGCGGATGATGATCTTTTCAACGGCCTCAGGAGTGATGGGCTCGATATAGGTTCGATCGCTGAACGCGGGATCGGTCATGATCGTCGCGGGATTGGAATTCACCAGGACGACGCGGAAGCCCTCTTCGTGGAGCGCTTTGCAGGCTTGCGTTCCCGAGTAATCGAATTCGCAACCTTGGCCGATGACAATGGGGCCAGAGCCGATGATCAGGATGGTGTGGATGTCTGTGCGACGTGGCATCGTGTGGGACCGACCCGAAGGCCGGCGGGGGAAAGCGGTGCGCGCGTCTGGGTATGCGCGGCGGCGATCGGCCGCGTGCAGTGCCCAAACTTGCGGGAGGATAGCGGAAGGTGCATCTGCGCGGTCGCTGCGGGTACACCACGTGGAATGACCGCGGAAATCAGCCATCTCTTTGCACAAGCCGTGTTGCCGTTGGCAGATGCGTCGGGCGCGGTCTGGGTCAAGGTGCTGGGCGCCATCGGCGCGTTGGCGGCCGGAGTGGTGCTTGCGCTCTTGGTGCTGGTAGTGGCCGGCTTCATCGTGCGTGCCCGGGCTGGTGATCGATTGGCGTGGAGCGGAACGATGGGTGCGATCGAGGCGGTGCTACGACCGCTGGCACGGTTCATTCATCGCACCAAGTGGGAAGGGTTTGATCGATTCAAGGTGCCGGAAGGTGGATTCGTGATTGTTGCAAATCACGCTAGTGGGCTTGACCCGCCGCTCATGCAGTTTGCGGTGCCGCGTCGCGTGCGTTTCATGATGGCAACGGAACAAATGCATCCGATGTTCAGTTGGTTCTGGGGACAGTTGCGGGTGTTGCCGGTGAGTTACACGGCGGCAGACGCGGTGATGTTTCGCGAAGCGGTACGCCACGTGAAAGGCGGCGGCGTGGTGGGCGTGTTCCCGGAAGGCGAGATTGAGCGCCCGCCATGCGTGCTTGCGCCATTTGTGGAAGGAACGGGCACACTGGTCGCACTGACGAAAGCGCCGGTGGTGTTACTGTGGATTCACGGAACGCCGACGATTGGCAACGCCCTGCTCGACCCACTTGTGCCGCGCGGTCGCGCACGTGTGCACTATGTAGGAACGTACGACTTCGCTGCCGAAGGAGTACGCGACGCAAAGGAAATCACGGCACGCCTACGCGCCGAACTCGCGCGTGTTAGCGGATGGCCGATGCGTGAGAAGTGAGTGGCCGCGGCTACAAACGCACGATGCAACAATCCGATCCCTGGCCGCACTCGCCGGAGAGGACAGGGCCGCGCTCAGCGGCCGTCCTCGTAAGGCGAATGCGGGCCAGTAGGAGGTCGTGATGCCAACGTTCGAGGTGAGTTGAGTCGCCCACCGCCCCCTCCGTTGCGCGCGGGACCCTCGGACGCGGACGGCTGCGCTCCACAAGGTTCCGCTTAGCCTCGGGCGAAACTGTTCGTCCGGTTGGCACCCACGACTCGTACGTCCAACTGCCGGACTTCTCAGTTTCACACGCCGCTTACCGAGTATCCCGTGCTCACTGCGGGAGCTCGCACACGGCAAGGCACTTGGGTGCCAGGGATTTTGGAGAGTCATCATCTGGCCGCAGGCGCCGGAGAGGACTGGGCCGCGCTCAGCGGCCGTCCTCGTAAGGCGAATGCGGGCCAGTAGAAAATCGTGTTGCATCAGGGCCAGTACGAAGCGTGATGCAACAACCCCCGGCTCGAGTTACCGCAATGCCAGCTCGACCAGCGCCTCGGCGGTCGGATCGCCGGGCAGGTCTTCGCGCCCCAGCACGCGTTCGATCATGTCGCGCGCCGCAGGCTTGGAATGCCCCAGTTGCGCGAGCACTTCAACCGCGTCGCGCGCCGCTGCCATGAGTTTGCTCTCCGCGCTGATCGGTCCACGCGCAGCCGTCTTGGTTCCAGGCGCTGCTGGTCGCGTGCCGAGTTCGCGCACAAACGGATCGATCTTTCCTTTGAGTTCAACGCAGATGGTTTCCGCCGTGCGCTTGCCGATTTCCGGCAGCGTCTGCAACATGCCGTGATCACGCGCCGCGATCGCTTCCGCGACCTGTGCGAAAGGAAGTTGCAACGCACGCAATGCCTTGCGATTGCCAATGCCCTTGACGGTGGTGAAGAGTTCAAAGAAGGCGCGATCGGTGGCTGACTGGAAGCCAATCAGGCGCGGCCAGAAGCTGGAGCCCTGCCCTTGCCCTTCAAGGTAATGCAGCGTGTGGAATCGAACCGGTTGCCCAATGCGCGCCGCGAGTGACATGGAATCCGCGGCGGGAATCAACACCTCGTAGGTGAGTTCTGCCACCTGAACATGGGCGGCGCCGTCGTCGATGGCGATGAGATTTCCGGTGAGTTGAGTGATCATGAGGGCTTCCTTGCCTGCGCCTATCCTACGAGCCATGCGCTACGCAATGATTATGGCAGGTGGATCCGGTACGCGACTTTGGCCGATGAGCCGGCAGGCTGTTCCCAAGCAGCTGTTACGTTTCATTGGTGGAAAGAGCCTGCTTTCCGTGGCGGCGGAGCGGATTCGCACGCTGGTTCCAGAGGCGAACCGGTATGTGTGTGCCGGGGAGAAATACCGCGCGCTGATCCGCGAGGACATTCCGTGGATTGATGACGCACACGTGCTGGGCGAGCCAATGGGGCGCGACACAGTGAATGCCGTTGCCTTCGGGGCGGCGGTGGTGGGCAAGAATGATCCAAACGCCGTGTTTGCTGTCTTAACGAGCGATCATTTAATTACGCCGCAAGCGGAGTTTGAGCGCGCGATGGATCTTGGCTTTCGGTTGGTGGAGGCAGACCCGACGCGGTTGGTGACCTTTGCCATCACGCCAACATTTGCAGCCACTGGATTTGGATATGTGGAACGCGGTGACGCCATTGCGGGATTCCCCGGCGCGTTCGGAGCGAAGCGATTTGTGGAGAAGCCGGATCGTGCCCGCGCTGAGGAGTATCTGCAGAGCGGAGGGTTTGGATGGAATAGTGGAATGTTCATATTCAGTGCGAAGACCGTGCTGGAGGCGTTGCAACGGTTCAAGCCCGAGACCGCCGCTGGTATGCGGGAGATTCGCGCGGCGTGGGGAACCGCTACAGCGCGCGCGACGGTAGAGCGGATCTATCCAGAACTGCCGAAAATCAGCGTGGATTACGCACTGATGGAGCCGGCTTCGAAAGACCCAACGCTCTCCGTATGCGTGGTGCCGATGAGTGTCGAGTGGCGCGATGTTGGCAGTTGGCCAAGCTATGGCGAAACGCTCGCGGCGGATGGTGATGGCAATCGAACCAATGCGCAGGCGCTGCATGTGGGGAGTACTGGCGTGCTGGCGCTGAGTGATGATCCTTCGCACGTCATCACCACCATCGGGCTGACCGATGTGATTGTGGTGCGCACCAAGGATGCAACACTGGTAGTGCGCGCGGATCTGGCAGAGAAGGTGAAAGACATGGCTGGTCTCGTACCGGAAGCGTTGCGCTGAACTCATGCGATACCTGGCGATTGATCTTGGTGCAAAGCGAACCGGCCTGGCGGCAGGCGATGATGTGCTGCGCATCGTGCAACCTGTCGAGGTGTTGATGGTGTCGCGCGGGCCGGCGCTGATGGATGCGCTGGCAAAGTCCATTGATCGGCATGGGCCCGATGCGCTGGTCATTGGCTTGCCAATCAACATGGATGGAACGGAAGGCGCGGCCGTCACCGATGCGCGTGAGTTCGGCGCCGCCATTGCTGCGCGCGTTCGCCTGCCAGTGCACTTTCATGATGAGCGGCTTTCGAGCTTTGAAGCCGATCAGCGCATGTCGCAGAGCGGGCGCACGCACCGCGAGAAGAAAGAACTGCGCGACGCGCTGGCTGCGTGCGCGATACTTGAGGCGTACCTCGCTCGATAGGTCAGTCTCTTCAGACCGCCCCCGTAACGGGAGTCCCCTCCCGGCCGCAGGGACCAAGAGGGGACTCACAGGAGTGGTGAAACTGTTCAACGCACCGGTGTCACGTACATGGCGTGCTTATGGAAGCACTCCAGTCAATCGGAAGCCGTTGTCGTACACCGCAATCTTGCTGGTCTTGATCATGCTTGCGTTACCAGCTCCAAGGCCAGTGAAGGACGGATCGTTGGCCGCGTTCCACGCCGAAGCCGGGACACCGGTCTTCAGCGCCATACGGAATTGCGCCTCACGCCAGTATGAGCTTCCTGTTCCTGGCGCGATGTACGTGCCCACGAAGCTCACGTCGACGTAATACAA
>Ga0209296_1001311_pt1 | contig 19292 bp, 42 predicted proteins | sample S_130206_EF_Meta_FD_187319 | JGI IMG/M metagenome (GOLD analysis project Ga0209296, IMG submission 187319) | Freshwater microbial communities from Lake Simoncouche, Canada to study carbon cycling - S_130206_EF_MetaG (SPAdes) (version 2) | ecosystem: Environmental > Aquatic > Freshwater > Lake ...
ATAGTTCTTTCATAAGCACAGGGAGTGTTTATAAAGAACTAGGGAGAACTAAAATGATAAGCGATTTCTTCGGTAACACAATGGATAGTGTTTCAGACTTCTTTGGAAACATTACAGACTGGTTGAACGATAACCTAACTACTGACGGCCCTTGGCCAGCATTTGTTGGTGTTGGAATTGCACTCGCTCTATGTTTTATCTTTGGACTCTAATGTTATTAGTAACCGTAGCAATAATCGCAGGGCTTCTAGGAACTGCAATCGCACTGCTTCAAGATCCAATCGAACAAGAAAGAAAGTAAATCCGTCAAACAAAAAACCCCTCAACCGTAAAGGTTGGGGGGTTCTTTGCTTTTAAGACTACTCCGCAGAAGAAGTTCTGCCCTTATCTACAAGAGAGAACGCTTGATCGATTTCATCTTTGGTAAGTTTTCCATCTGCAAGATAAGCACGAGCGAGTGCTTCAAGAACGGTAGCAACTCCCAACGCACCAGCGAGTGAGGCTGACTGCCACAACTCAATTCCTACAAGAGAACCCGCACCAACTACCGAGAGTCCTGACGCAGCGAATACCGCAATGATTCTAGAAAAAATCATCTTGGTCTTTTCTAGACTTGGGTTCGCCTTTTCCTTTTTTGCGATTGCCATGAGTGCTTTCCTTTCCTAAGTCCCGCACTGCAAAGCGCTGGAAATACCAACGCCCAGCCTCTCAATTTTACTTGAGCAACTGGGCGTTGATTATGAAAGGGGAATCTAGTCTTGAACACCTACATCAAGACCATCAAACAAAGCAACGATTACATCTTCACAAAAGCAACCGCACTCTGAAAGTCCTACTGAATTGCTGAAAGCTTTAATTGCTTCAACGCTTCCATCTTCTAGACGACCAAACTTGTCATTGACTACCGTATCAAAACCAAGATCACGCAAACGCAACTGAACTTTCTTTACGGAAGTTGAGTTACCTTCAAGAGCATTGACCTTGAGTGCTGATAGAAATACAACTTCATCTCCATCAAACTTTCGGACAGGCTTTCCTGATTTCTTAGGCTTCTCTACTTTAACCGCTTCTTCTTCTGTTGCTCCAGCATTAACTGGCTTGATAGGTTGCAATGATTGAGGGGTAGTCAAAGAGCCAACGAGTGCAGTCAATTGTTCCGCACCTGTCTCATTTTCTAGTTCACTCATTACTTACTCTTTTCTCCGGGGAACTTACTAAGCCACATTTGAAATTTTGGCTCAGCAGTAGCACTATTATAGTCTGACTTTGATATCTTCCATGCGGAAAAATCTTGTCCACCATCACTCATATGGTAAGCAATTTGAGCATTGACTACTGGATTGAATAGTTCTGAGTTGGAATCTAGAGAGAACTTAATTCTACGATCCGGGCCCAACTCTCCAAGCATATTGATTTGATAAATACCGTAAGAACTATCGCCTGTTCTTGGATTGCCATTAAAGGCAAGAGGGCGACCATTCGATTCCTTCTTAGCAATTGCCCAAGCGATACGAAGGGATTTACCCTCGAAGCCTACGGCACGAAGAAGTTCTACCAACTCTAGGTCGGTAAGGGAAGTCTTATTGACGAACTCTGATAAAGGTTTTACTGGGTCTTGATCTTTAACTACTTGAACTACTTGAACTACTTGTTCGGTTGTAGCCATTTGAACTGGGCTTTGTGCTACGGCAACTGTTGCAGAAGTTAGGACTACTAGCATTGACGCTAGAGCCATAAGCTTCTCAAGTTGAGTAGCCTTAAGGGCTTGCTTCATTTGGTTTCCTTTGTTAGGGGACAGGGACAGGCTATTTGTCTTACTAGCCTTGCCACCCCGCTCTTTGGGGATAGCCTTTCACAAGTGTCTAATGCGTATTCATCTCCTATGTCACTTGTCGTTACTGCTCTAGGTTAGCACAATGTCAGGCTAATCCGCACCTTTTTTGTTACCTTCCATTAAGATATATTTCACATTTCAAGCGTGAAAGCCCTGTTGGGTAAGCAAAAGACATAATAAAACCTAAGTGTTTCATAAAAAGTGCAGGAAGGCAGGTTTTTAGCCTTCCCGCACTAATTAGAAACCTTTACTTTCTCTCCCTTGCTGAAAGAGTGGCTGAGGTAATTGAAGCCAATCCAAAAGCCAAGGCGTATGCCAAGTCATTAAAAAAGGCTGATACTACTGATAAAACGGCGAGCGCCAATGCGATCACCGCAGTCCATACAAGGTTATTCAACTTCATAGGATTAACTCTCTCTCTTATCGGGTCTAGTTCTACCTACCAAGCGAGCAGAGGGGTCTCTAGCGACCACTCCAGCCCCGTAGATAGCCTTTCTAGCAGTTCGGTAGGCAACGCCTAACTCTTTGGCTACTGCCTCTAGAGATAGTCCGCCCTCATAAAGACGGACTGCCTCTTCTGAAATCTGAGTAACTTTCATTTACGCTTTCTCTCTTTCCATAGAATTAACATACGCTTGCAGTTTCATTATCTTTTTGTTCTTGAAAGAAAGTTCTCTCTCTAAGTCTCTCTGTCTTAAAATCCCAAAAATCATTACCGTGCAAGAGCTTGCGAGCGCAATAACTATTGCAATCATTGTTCCTGTATCCAAGATCATTTTTTACCTCCTTCCTCTGTATAGTTTTTAGTAAAGATAAAAGCAAAACCCGGACCATTACCTTCGGGGTCTTGCGATAGACATAAACCTTCTCCATTATCGAACTCTAGAAAAGGAATTGGCTCGTGGCTTGATAACTCCCAACCCAACTCTTCTGCCTCTTCGGCGGTAGCGTTTCTAACCTTTATGAGAGTCGCCCCTATGAGCGACCCCCACTCCTTCTCTAGGTATTTCGTTAAATCGCTCACGCACACGCCCCCTCTGTTGTCTCTGAGCAGTCATAGTCAAAACAACAATAACCTTTTACTTCTCCAAAAAAACTCATTACGGGAAAGTGTGTAGCAGTATCTCCGCACAACACACACTCGTTTTCCCCCTTCTTATGTAGAGAGTCGGTAGTCATACTAGAACCCCTTCTAATCCTTCATCATTTCCAAAGTCGGTAGGGCTTACCAAGTCCAACCACTCTCTGAATAGGTAAATCAAACCTTCTCGCTCTTGCTCTTTCTGTTCGTATAGTTCCTCATAAAGGTCATACTCTGAAAGTTCCGCATACTCTAAAACTTCTTCCATTGGATAGATAGGCATTTGCTTTCCCCCTTATGGATACAACAGGTCTAGGCAGAATTGGTTCATCTGCTCTGTTGGAACTTTGCATTGTTTAGGTGTTGTTGCGTCAAACGCCCAAGCAATAAGGGCGAGCGCAATAAGACCAACGGCAATACGGCGTCTAATAAACTTTGCTTCTGTCTTCATTTTCTCCCTGCTTCCTTTGGCTCCCTTAGCCAATAAGTAAATACTACACGACCTTCCTGCACTTTGCAACTTACCTGCATTATCGGCGTGTCGCCAGTTCTAGTAGTTCGGCGACATCTCTTTGCTTGTGTAAGTCATTGGCTAGACAGACCCGCACATCTCTATCGTGCTTCACTCTTTTAGGGCGATTAGCCTTAGCGTGCTTCTTTATAGTTCCCTTGACCATCTTTATAGTTCCCTTTACGGCACTCATTGTTCTCCCTTTCCTTTGTTGCCTAAAGCATAACAGACCTTCCTGCACTTTGCAAGACTACGGCACGACACGCCCAAAAGAATAGGTTAGGAAAGTTACAGAAAGGTTGATAGAATAAAGCCAACGCCAAGAGAAAGGGAACTCACTATGGCTAAGAAAGTAATAATTAACATACATTGTTGGAAGTGTGGAAAGTTATTTCAAATTGAAGAACGCCACTATAACCACGGCGCAAGTTGTGGAGAGTGTTAGTCTCGGTATTGAGTCAAGAGGTAAAAAGGTTCCGCAGTCTTATTATCAAACTTAGAAGAAACGGCGAGCGCAGTTTTGATCGTAGCTCTTGCAGTTGTAAGAGTTCTATTCTTTCCCTCTGATAAAGCATTGAGCGCACCCAAAGCAAAGTTAGCCCCTGAACCTATTGCATAAAGACCAGTCGTATCGTGGCACCAAGAATAATCTTCACCTATCTCGTAGATAGTTCCATTTATCAAAACCATAATCTGACTTTCGGTCTCCCCATCTTTTGAGTAAGACGCTTCCTCAAAACATTTCTTGAGTTCTGGGATAAAGACCGCAGTCATAAACTTATCAAGTTTTACCCCTAGAGTTGATCCCGTGCAAGGCGGTGCCTTGAAAACATGAGTCATCAAGTTGATTGCTCTAACATCTCCCGCAACACCTAATACAAAATTACCGCTCTTGAAAACTTTACCAGCGTCCTTCGGCAAGACATAAGTTCTGCCATCTTCCTCTGTAACTCTTGAGTCATAGCCAACAACAGCCCAACCATCACCTTGAACACCAGCTATTGTTGTCATAGTTTTTACCCCTTAGTAGTGATTATCCCACAACTCATCTCGCAAAGCGTATTCATAACGCTCGGCGTGACTAGCGTTCTTCTCTGAAATGTCTTCATCTTGAATAAGACCATCAAGAGAGAACACCGCAGTGCATTCAGGTTCCTCAAACATAATTACAAGTTTCGTATCTGACTCGGTAGGGTCATCAACAATTGCTACAACGAATGGAGCTGAACTACCATTAGGGTGATAAACCTTTTGAACTATCTGCATACCTCTAAAGATACCTTGATCGGCAACCCCTGATTTTTACCCCTATACAATAGAAAAACCCCCACCTCTCGGTAGGGGCTTCTCTTCTACTTTTATACTGTAAGCAGTTCGACTAGGCGTTGTGCGTATTCAGGCTCTAAACCTAGTTGCTCTCCTTCATCATCTGTTTCTCCCGCAAGAACTATGTCTCCCAAGATAACATCAGGGAAGTTAGGGAAGTTAGCCACCCAGATTTCTGTGGCTCTTTCGTTGATAGGAAGTCCGTGAATCTTGCCTTCCTCGTTCATAAACATTGTGTAGCCACTCTCTAAAGTTGCTACCTCAATCAAACCACCAACGGCAGTCTGAAGAGTTAGGAGTTCGTTGCTATCTGCTTCTAAATCAATAATAGAAGCTTTTCCCTCTGTTGTAACTTTTACGGCTGTTTTCATTTTCCCTCTATTCTCTCGCTCCCTGCGAGATAGGACAATCATAGCAGACCTTCCTGACAATCTCAAACGACACGCCAAACACAAACCCCCGCTAGGGAGAGCGGGGGAATGTGCGGTGGGTAGGGTAAGTTACCCACCTCAACAGGGGGAGCAAAAGGGAAGTTCGCTTCGACCCCTGGAGATCTAATTGTATCTAAAGAATAAAACCCTTATCAATTAAAACAGTCGGGGCATTCCAAGTCTCTCTTTGAACCATCTACCTCGGCAGTAACTTTCCCTGCTCCGTAGCAAGTCTCGCAGTTAGGGTCGCCTTCATCCATAACCCCTATGTGATTACAAACCGCAACAACATCCCAGCCATAGTGTTCCTTCATAAGAATACCCGCAGCTCTAAGGCAAGCGTCTTCATAAGTTTCACCATCTTTAATCCCCTCTTCGGGAACTCCAACAGTAACTATCATAGAAAAGTAATCTCCAATAAACATTACATTTCTTGTATCCATAATCTGATCCATTTTTACCCCTAGTTAATTAGTGTGAGCAGTTTAGCAACTTACTCAGGTTGTTGAGACGGCGGACGTCCTAGTCTGGAACCGCCTCAATAGTATTTCCGTTCTCATCTAAATGGAAAGACTCTGGAATGCCTTCGTCCGTTACTTCCCAGATGCCTTCTGCTTCGTTGAAAGTGTTTTCCTCAATAGTCCAGTCCGCTTCGTCCCAGCGGACTTCGTCCTTCATAACCTCGCCGATTTTATCTATGAACCTTTGTAAAACCGCTTCGGCTTCTTCCATACTGTTTGCCACGATCTCTACCATTGAGATAGTTAGGTCTTTCCCTGTTGAGTAATACTTTTCTTGTTTCAACTTCTTCTCCCTTGTTTGTTGTATCGGTATCCTATCATACCTTCCTGCATTTTCATACTTTAGGGCAGTCGGCATAAGGATTTTCGTTTCCCTCATTGTCCTCACAACCGCACCAGTTAAATCTTTCAACCTGAGTAGCGTGAGTTAGTTCCGCTAACTCTCCCCAGCTTATCGAATCTTGATCACTCACTTTTTACCCCCTGCCCTTCACACTTATGGGTGCTCTCTTGATTATAAATACTCTCTAGCGTGCCAGCTACCTTAGTGCCGTAAATCTTTCCGCAATTCATACACTCCCCAATTAGAGTAATCACTTACCCACCTCACAATCGTGTCCGTAAGCATAAGCCTCACGACTCATACTAACGCCACACTCTACGCACTTTATCAACCACACATCTTTAGCGTAATCATAGTCGTCCGTTATTTTCATTTTTTACCTCTCCCTAGTTATGGACTCGGTGAGGAGTCGTATTGTTTCCGACCCCCTAGGTTTCAGGTCGTTCAGGTGACCAGCGACTTCCCCCCACCGAGATAACTTTATTCTATCATACCTTCCTGCAAAAGCAAAACCCCCACGCTTGAGGGGCGTGAGGGCTTGCGAGCGCCATTAGGCTATGGAGATACGGCGCAGAGTTTCTATCTCTGCCTTCCGTAACTCTTGGCAAGGGACACAAAGTTCCTTGTATGCGTTAGGTAGGTTGCTGTTATCGGCAACTATAAATACCTTGAGGCAGTTATTTTTTACCTCCCCCGCCCAATACTGAAAACATAGGCGTGCCTCTTGGTAAGTGTTGTCGTGCATTAGCGCCCACAAAGTTCCGTGGTCGCCCTTTTCTAGTTTCTTATACTTAGTCATTTCACCTCCTCCCTTCTTATTACTCTTCCTTGAGCAAAAAAGTGTTAGGTCTTCATAAGACATAACCCCCCCTTAGCCTTCGGCGTGTAACTAAGTAATTCCCTCTTCACTAGAAAAGTGTTAGTTCATAGATCTAACTAGCCATCTTGGTAAATCCGCATTGTTATTTCCGGGCCAGCTTGATCCGCACCCGGCGTTTTACCTCCAAAAAGAAAAAAACCCCCACCTTTCGGTGAGGGTTCATTCCGCAATCTTTAGTCTTCTTCTTCGTCCTCCACTAGGGTGAAGACAAACTTCGCTCCAGTAGGTTCATCGTGGGAATAACGGAATGCCTTCAGGCTTGAGCCTTCCTTGAAAAACTCTAAGCGAAAATCTCCATTGATAGTCAAGGTATCTAACACACGCTCGAACGGCACTAACTTCTCACCGCTTCGGCGTTGCCAGCCCATAGAGTATCCATCGATACGAACGGTGTCCCACTTCACGCCAGTCGCCTTGCGCCAGTCGTTCATCAAGTCCTTGAATAGCCACTTAGCGTCATCCCAGCAACCAAAACAATCGCTTGAGGGAGTTTCATCTTCATTGGTGCAAGTGCAGTCGCTAGTCATCTCCAGCGATACTTTCTCTTCGGTGCTTACGCTCATTAGTAAATCCTTTCCCTTGTAGATAATGAGTAACTGAATTTTATCATACCTTGTTGCAAATAGGGCTCTTCATCTTAGAATTATTATTTCCGGGCCATAGCATTGTGATCAAGCTTCCCTCACCGCAAAAGTTTTTACCCCGCAAAAAAGAAAACCCCCACAACTAAGCGGGGGCTTCCTAAAAACTATTAGGCAACGATTACATCGTCTAGCCAATAGCCTTCATAAACTTCTCCATCTTTCATTTCATCGGTAAAACTTTCAGCGAATAAATCTCCCTCTTCGCCATCTATCCATTCCTTACCTTCGGCTAGTGTTGCAAAAGATACATCTGCCCACTCAACCTTTACATCTTCTTCTTCGTTCCGCAGTATTGCTATTACCTTGTATGGCAGTTCCATAATTTCTCCCTTCGTTTGGAACAACCTAATTCTATCATTACCTTCCTGCAAACTCAATACCCTTGATCTTCCCCGTGTCGTTTTACCCCCAGCCTTTCGGCAAAAGAAAAACCCCCCGCAGAGCGGGGGGCTTCTCCTTGCTAAGTAATAGGGAGATTACTTTGCGATAACAACCGTATAAGGGTTGTTGTATGCCACCTCAGCGAAAATTGTGGGAAAGTCGGTAGCCAATTTTAGTCGGTCAATTTCCTCACGATTGCGTTCAGAAATTGTAATGCGTTCCGCACCTGCAATAGTTCCCGCATTTGCAGTGCCAACCCATTTAGTTTTATCTCCTACCTTGATTTTCTCCCAACCAAGTAGGTTATAGATTGCTTCGGTGGTTGCTTCCTTCTCTGCCTCTAGAGCCTTGATAGCCTTCTTTTGGCGATTGAGTTCAGCGATTAGTGTTTCCGCATTTGTTCCATCAAGAACAACTGTGGATGTTGTAGTGCTTACTGTGGTAATGGTTTCCACTACCTTGTGAGATACGGTGCTAGCCATCGGCTACTTCCTCGTTTCGTCTTATGTCTTTATCGGCGCTTTGCCGATAGGTAGAACAATACAGCCATCATACCTTTCCTGCAAATCCATTTACGGCGTGTCGCAGAAAATTATTTATTCGGCTTCGTAAATCCCTGTGTAGAGAATTACCTGACCCTCATTGTCATAGTCATAGCCCACCCTTTCGGATAAGGCTTCTACTAGGTATTCGGTAGTCATAGCCCAGCGAGAGAACCCATAACCAATTCCCCCACCAATAATCATCATCAGTAAAGTAAAACCATTGAAAAACATTTTTACCTCTTTCCCTTCGTCATTTTGTCTTGCAGGTAGAGTCTATCATACCTAACCTAATCTGCCGTAACCTCTCGTGCTATGTCTAGGAAATCATCGGCAGCCGAGCTTTGCCAACTCCACTCTCCGTCCTCATACTTAGCAACTACATCAAACCATTGTTCGTCCGTTAGGGATAGGTCTACTTTCTTAGTCCAACCTGACCCGTAACCTTCTACTGTTTCCTTATCCCAGTAGGCGACAATCAACTCCGTGTCGCCATCATAGGTTTCTAATTGCGTAATCAACTCTTTTACTTTCACGCCAGTTCCTTTCCTGGATCCGTTTTTACCTCTGTCATTCCTCAATCCCCAGTTCTTGACGGAGATTATCTACACACAACATCCAAGTTTGGGCACGAATTTCGTTGAGGACATCATCGTTTTCCCACTCCCGAATAAACTCCTGCCATTGTTCATCCGTAATCTCACAACCCAAGTCGGACTCAACATCAGACTTTCCGTAGACATTGTAGGAAACAATCTCGCCTTCCTCATACTCTTGTGAAAGATACTCGGCAAGCCCGCCAGCCGTAATAAAAAACTCATTTTCATTTTCCATTTATTTCACCCCCCGTCTTTTCTCTGAAAGATACTTTACTCTAAAAAGGGAAGTTCCCATAGCATTTGCTATGTGTCGCATAGGTATTTTATTTTCTAGCGATGAGTTTATTAGTCCGTGTAATTTATTTTCTAAATCAAAAAAAGTTTTAGAAACTATTTCTAACTCTAAAAGAGTTTTCATACTTTCCTTATCCAGTTCTGCTCTAGGTCTGCTCACCGAAGTTTTACCCCCATACGGCTTCTGCCTAAGTTATCTAAAGTTTCTTGTGCTGCCTCAATAATTCTTTCTAACTCTTTAGCCGTAATCAGGTGTTCTAAGACAACGCCTTCCTCTCCTTCTACGGCATGGTCGTGAACGAATAGGGCAACATTTCCTGCCTCTGAATACCCGAACCCAATCGGATAAACCGAAGTCATAAACTCCAACTTATCTAAGTTAGGCGACATAGGTGCAACTAAAATCTTTTCAGGTCTAATCTGTTTCTTGACCCTAGTTTTCTTTTTAGGTTTTTCCTCTATCGGAATAGTTCCCATACTACTCACCATAAGCCTCTTTCCAACATAGAGGGTGAGTGCCTGAAATTATTTGCTCACGCAAACTCTTATCAAGATCCGGGAACGCTTCTTGTATCAAACCGCCTAACTGATAAACCAAAAAACCTTCCATAGGAACTTCTACTGTTCCGCCCTTCTTGCACAAACCGCATTGTGGAGTTTCCACTATGTAGGTCGTGTTCTTTACTAACTCACCGAAAGCCGTCATTTTTCTCCCTTTCTATTCGGTAGGTTTATTGTATCAGTTTTAGTGGTGGAAATCCACCGCAACTAAAAATTGTTTTTCAGGGTGTGTCGCAACACGCTCACGAAACTGTGTGAGGTTTGCACTCCAACCTTCTAAATCATAGACACCACTATCGCTACACCAATCATTAGAAAGTATCTTTCCAATTCGTGAGAGGTAAAAACCTAACATCATCTCATCAAAGTTATAAGCATTTGGGTCATGGGTATCTATAAGCTCAACAATACTTTTCTTTTCTTTCTCATAGAAACCTAGTAATTCTTTTGCATGGGTCTTTCGATAACTAAGAAACTCGGTAAGAAACTTCTCTGCCTCATCTTTATCGGTAGAGTATTGATAAGCATTGGCTTCACCTACTCCAAAAATCCCAGACCAACGCCCACCAACTTCCCACCAATCTGACCAAAAGCCGTCCCCAACTTCATTGAGTTTGCTCTCGGTAGTAGTGATTGCTTCTTGGTGAGTATCTGCCTCAACTAATAATAACTGAACGCAGTGCATTTTTTTCCCTTCGTCATTTGGACTTACAAAACCTATTGTATCAGGTTTTATCAGGAAACTGAATAAGTGGCTTCGTTTCCTTCTTTATCCATAATTACGCTAGGCAACAAAAAGTTTTCTATTTGGCACATGCTTCTAAAAAAACTTTCCACTTGACTTTTTACCCCGTCAAGGGCTTCGGTGATCGTATGGAAAATTACACTTTCGTCCTCATCATTGACGACAATCTCAAACCACGGGTTCATCTCCCAAGCAACATCAGCTAGGTTCAGGCTCTTGTCGTCCGTTATGTGTTGAGGGAAATCACTAGGGCAGTAATAAACATCTCCGCTTTCATTATCAAGTATCTTGGTATCACCAGCACAAACAATAGAACCCCAAGCCTCACCGAGCTTTACACGGCATACCAACCCCGGCTCAAACCAAACCGCATCTTCCATGCCGTCGCTTGGTGGCTGCGACCAATCGTAGTCAAACCGATACTTGCCAGCCGTTGGCATTTTTACCTCTCGCCGTTAGCGTGCCGTAAAAACTCTGTAAGTAGTTCCGTGTTCTCAAAGTCCATGTCCATTTCCATGCCGTCCTCTATTTGACGGAACGAGCCTGACTCACCTTCTCCTTCGAGAACCGAGCCGTTTCCGTTAGTAAGAACATTTATCATGGCGTCTGCATTAAACCAGCGCTTTGTTTCCGTGTCGTATGCCAGCATGTAGTAAATCTCTTTAGGCATGATATTTTTACCTCTCCCCTTGCCGTGTTGTTTTCTTGTAGCCCAATCCTATCATACCCGTCCAAATACTCAAACATAGCAACTATGAATTGTTATTTCATTTACTCTTTTTAATTCGTGAGCGTGAAAATTACAAGACCGCAAAGCGCTACCGGGAAATAACAATTTCTTTTTCCCTTCCTCCAGGATCCGTGCCAACTCAAAGTTTTTACTTCCGCACCAAACTCCTGCACCTCACGCTCAATTTTCACATCAAGGTAGCCGTGGGCCCGGAAAGATAAACTCATAATCCGTCAAAGCTTTACTCCCAACAAAGGCAAAAGCCCCACCTTTCGGTAGGGCTTCGCACTTCTCCGTATCGGGGGGACACATTTCAGGAAAGGAAAATACCCGATAGGAAACCTGTTATCTCACGCCGATAGCCTACTCCCGACCTTTGAGAGTGTCTTTTCGGCGCTCTTACCGATTGCTAGGGCGCTATCCGTAGGGCTAACAATCCCTGCCACTATCTCGGCTTGCAAGCCTTCGCAAATGTATCGGGCGCTATGTCCGTTATCAAAGGGAAGCCATAGAACTGCCACGCCATTTTCGTTGCAAGACTTTATCCAACGCTTTGCCTTTTCTGTTTCATCAGGTGTGTATTGTCCGTCAGACACAATAACTAGCAAGCGAGCGCCTTGTCCGTGCAAAAGATTGAGAGCGCCGTCCAAAGCACGGAAAGCCTTATCAAACTTTTCTGTTCCGTCAGGTGCTGAATAAACTGAAACATCTGTTAGGCGTTGCCCTGCTTTGAGAGTTGGGAATACATCAGAGCCGTAATAAACCATAGCGCAACGACCCTGCACTCTACGAGTTGCTTCACTCATAATCCATGCAGTAGAAGCCATAGGTTGCATAGCACTAGACATAGAGCCTGAAATATCAACCATTACTCCAACTGAAAGTGTTGGGTTGTCTGTTGATTTACGAACTGTCTTTCTAAATACTTCTAACTTCTTTACAACTCCTTGACTTTCCATAGCCTTCTGATTTAGAACTGCACGACTTTTTAGTCGTCCCGGAGGAACAATGCTTCCAACTTCTGTAATGTCCTTCTCACGATACTTTGCTTTTTCTAAAGCCTTAGCAATCTTTACTGTGGCAACACGCTCTCCACTTATTGGCTTGCGCTTTTCCACTAGCCGGGATCTTGTGTCAGTTTCTCCCGGACCTGAACTCTTAGAAAATAATTCCTTAGCAATCTGCTCATTTAGTTTCTGCTCTTTAGAACTCATGCTCTTTGCTTCGGCAGTTTCTTTCATGTCCTCTGATTGCTTCTGCTCTGCTAGTTCATCATTATTAGAGATAGAAATGCTTTCACTCATTTTTTCCATAAGTTCGCTCATCATCTCTGAAAATGCTTTCATCTCGGCAGAATTAGGTTGCTCACCATTTTCCTCTGCCTTTTCATTTACCAACTTAGCCCACTCAATGGCGAGAGGGTAGCAATCTGAAATATCGTTATGGTCTAGGTGTGCCTGAAACTTCTCAATGATTGCAGTTAGTTTCCCAACCATTTCCTCACCTAAGAAATGATTTACTGTGGCAATCAAATCTGTGGCTTCATTTTCATCTAGTGAGCCAGCAACGATACGAGCGTGTGCTAGTCCAACCAAAGTAGAAGCAGAGCGAGTGGTGCAGTTGTCTGCAAAAGTTTCTTTTGCTTCGTCAATAATCAAACCCATAGCACTTGCTCGCAAGAACATCTTTGCTCTCTTATTTTCTTTGATACCTAGAGCCTCAATACGACCTTCCTCTAGCAACATCAAAGCCTCAAACTCATTTTGTTTTAGTGTCTTACCTGCTAATGGAATATCCCACTTAGAGAACTTTGCATGAAAAGCCTCGTGCATAATTGCACCTATTGCCTTTGGAAACTCATACTGATTTTTGCGCTTTGTGAGGTCGTCAATCTGATTAGGTAAAACTCCAACTCCAAAGGCTTCATCTGTATTTACTTGCACCTCTGCTAGTGCAGGGAGAAAGCAAGCAGGTGCGCCTTCGCCTTTTCCTTCTCCAATACAAGCAACAATGTCGCTTCGTCCTGCCCAATCATTTACAAGCAGACCAATTTCGTATCCAACTGTTAGCCACTCACTAGGTGTCTTTACTCCCGACCCTGTGGTTGCCAAAGGCTTTATGTGAGCCATAGTTTCCCTCTTTCCTGTGTCCTGTGTCCTGTGTCTTTATCATACACTTTTTTTAGTAAATCTCATAATCCTAGAGAAGCGTGTCCTATGCGTTCCCGGATCCATAGAGCCTTAGAAGCTTTTGTTGGTTGAGGGGGCGACACCCATGAAGCCCCCTCTCCCAAAGCCACGCTCTAGGTTAGGGATACCTAGATTTTCGCTGGCTTATGCTCTGCACCATAGGCACGAGCAATAACATCAACAACTACATCTCTGTCCATTTCAGGGGCAGAAGCAATCAGATTAGAGATTGCAAACTCTGTTCCAAAGAGTTCAGCAGTATCACGGAAAGCAAGCAACTCTCTCATCTGTGGCGACCAAGAAATCTCGGCGCTATCGCCTTGTGTTCGCTTGTATAGATTTTGAGCAACGCTCACCATAGTTGCTGGCACTCCTAACTTCTGTGCCAACTTCCAATCTGTGGTTAGTTCTGCCTGAATTGCAAAGCGAGATAGCAACGCTTCTGAAAGACGAACTCCCGGAGCGTTAGGGTTAGTTGCAGAGATAATGTAAAAGTTCTCATGCACCTTGATAGTTCCCCTATCAGGGTTCATAGGAATTGTAATTTCCTTTCGTCCGTCCATTACTCCATAAGCAAAGGCAAGGGCTTTAGGGTCAATCAGACCAATCTCGTCAATGAAAAATGGATTTCCATTTTCTAGTGCCTTGATAAAGTCAGCGTCAATCCACTCAAAGTTGCCACTAGGTGTCTGAATAAAAGACCCCATGAAATCTGCAACTTCTGTATCGCCAGTTCCAATCATGGTGTAAATCTTTTCGTCGTGGAAAGAAGCCTCAACGAGTGCAGTTTTTCCAGTTCCCGGAACTCCATAGAACATTACGAGTTGTGGTGAGCCAACACCTTCGGAAAAGTATTTACGAGTTGCTTCTCTCGCTTTGCGAACTACACCAATGTCTGTGTGCATACCCCACTTGCGAGAGTAATACTTTTGTCCATTAGGACGAGTGTAGAACTCATCAGAGCCAAGAGCCTCAACCTCAATGTTGCTAGGGGTCATAGCACCTACTCGCTCTCTCGTTTTTCTATCTGCCCCACTCACTCGCTCAACAAAGCGACCTTGTGGCTTTACCTGTGCGTTTAGTCGTAGAGCAGTATCCTCATGGACACCCTGCACCAAACACTCTGAAACTACTTTCCAAAAGTCGCCCCCAATAGAAGCCAACTTGTCTTTAGTAATTGTATCCATTTTTATTGCCCCCTAAGCAATCTCGGCAGGAAAGCCCAATGCTTTTCTGCTTTGGTTGATACGATAAACAATTTTGATAGGTGTTTCTCCCTTAGCAACTTCTGCTAAATCTTTCTGTGAGGTTTCTACAAGGATTGGTTCTTTAGTAAGTTGCCACTCACCTGCCAAGATCCCGGAGAATACCTGCTCTAAGTTTTCGGTGCGCTTATCTATAAAGGCTTCCTTTTCAGATAAGTCCAAATCCTTTTCGCCAACTTGTGCGATTGCTGGTGCAAATTGCAAAGTCTTAGAACTCCATAGTTTCTTTGGCTTATCTTTAGAAACTACACGAGTATAAACTTTTGCAGGAACTGCATTACCTTCATCTGTAAATCCGTCAGGTGTAATAAACAATTCTGTGCGAAAGCCCGACATAGCGAACTCTGCATAAACTGTAAGACCCTGAACTGTCTTAGTCTTATCTAACATGGGTGTCCTTTCGTCATTTCGCACCCCCAAAGTGCGATAGAGAAATAATAGCATTTTCTATCATAGAAGCAAAATTAAGGGGGGTGTGTCGGAAAATAAATCTGCCTACCCCCTAAATGACGGAAAGGAGATAGGCAGAGAACTAGGGGGAAGCTTTGTCTAGGACAAATCTACTTCCTCTGTGGCGTCAGGTAAAACTGGTTCAGGCACGACAATATCGTGAGGGGTAATTTCGTATCGCTCAAACTCATCTTTATATTTCTTATTATCCCTATTGTCCTCAACCCACTCGGAAATAATCCTAGCAACGATATATCTGTCCTCGTCCTTACATGATCTAACCATCTCGAAATCCTCACGAATCCAAGCGCTAGTTCCAATCAAAGTAATCTTGTCGGCGTTGCCATAGTTGCCGTCAATGTCAAAGTAGTGCAGTCGCATTTTTACCTCTCTCGTTTCCCATGCCGTTAGGGTAGCACGCCCAGACTTTTACCATCTGGGCACGCCGTCCTTATATTATCTTTTCCGGGCTTTCTTCAGCAGCTTCTTGATTTTCTTCAGTTCGCTCTCGCCAACTTCCACGCCGATTTCATATGCAACATCTCTGGCGTATCCGCTATCCATAGACTCTTCCAACTCCGCTTTATAGATTGGGTCAAGCCGTTCCATGTCCTCGTCGTCAAAGATGTAGGCGGTATCCGATAAGGCAAACCAAGTATCCGTGCCTGTGTGGCACACAAATAGGGTCATGCCGATACCTCAACTTCTTCGTCCTCATCTTCTTCTTTGTAGTTAGGACAATCCGAGTAGTAGGAACTTTCCTCGGGGTCTTCAACACATCCGCACTCTTGCCCCATCTTTTCCCAGCAAGCGTGGTCAATCTCGCCACCTTCCTCATTTACCAACTCGCCGTGCATGTAGGTCATAATCCCCCAGAAGCACATGCCAGTTTCATCAAAGGTATGGACGATAGATACTGTTGGAAAAATCTCCGCAAGTTTTGCGATTGCTCCTTCTGGAGGCGACCATGCCGAACTGAAAGAATAACTTAGCGAGCCATCACTTTCAGAAAAATAAACATCCTCGCCAGCCACATCCCATTTAGTTCCCCAAGTATTTACCTGATTGCTCCACCAATCATCATCACCTTTTGAGGGGAACATGCCTGAACCTTTTGCGTCGCTTGTCGGCGCAGTAATGTTATAGAGAGAAAAGATTGGATTTGCCATCTCTTCAACTACACCTTCAATGGTTCGCTTTATTGGGCGACCAACAAACTCCTTGAGATTTTTTAGAGTCTCTTGGTCCCCGGAAATGTCTATTGTATTTGAGCACCAGTTAGGCATTTGCGTTCTCCTGCTTCTCGTAATACAACTTTGCCAGTTCTTGAACTACTGGGTGAAGATTGCTAAGCAACTCTTCTTCTACATAATTAGCAAACTCATCACCAGCCTCGGAGATAAATGAGTCATACCAACTTTCATAAAGGCTATCCATTTTTTTATCTATTGCCTCTGCTTGTAAGGCATCAGGCAAAGTATTGAAAAACTCCATGCTATTTCCCTTTCGTCATTTGTTTTATTATAGCGATTTAGAACAGTCGTTGCAAGTGTTCATACAGCACTCGCAATAGTTTTCGTGTGAGTCGTGAGAACAACATTCTATTTTTACCATTCGGAAGTTTTCATCTTCACATTCCAAGATAGAAACGCTGAAGTCTAAGTCAATTCCTCTATTGCGTTCTCCAACTTCAGGAAGGTCGTTGATGTTGATTTCATCATTCATTACTTGCTTCATAAGAGACTTTGCCTCTTCATCATTCTTTGCCTCAAACCAAACTTGGTTCATTGAGATTTCGTTGAATCTAAATGTGTATTGCATTTTTTCCCTTTCGTCATTTGTTTCTAGCAGGAGAAAGTTATCATACCTTTTCTAGAAATGCAACAACACTCTGCAAACCAAAAAGTTTTGACCAGACATCATTAGTAAATGGATTTGTCTTTTCCGGGTTCCACCTGGGGCCCCTCCAGATTCCTCATCACATTTTATTTTCCGGGCACAGCATCAGCGTCTTCATCAACGATTCTTGTCCGTGCAACCGCAACATCATAAAGTTCGTTGTACTTCACCAAGTTGTAGATGTCGTCGCAGAATGCTTCGGCTGCAGCAATTTGGAGTTCGTCATCCGTCATTGTATTTTCCGGGTCAAGCTGCAGTTGATCAACTTCAAACTCAAGCTCTATTTTCGTGATTACTTTCTTTGTCATCCGTCTTCCTTTCCTAGAAGTGTCCATACTCAAGCCGTTGACTCGTGGAGTCCTTTACCCCACGCCGTCTTTTCAAAAAGATACGGCTTGCCCTTGCCGTGTCACTGCATGAACTTAAAGGGCACGCCGTAAAGTTAAAGGTTTGCTTCTACCAATGCCGTTAGTTGCTCGGCGGTTGTTATGCTAGCAATTGCACCGACTAGGTATTCGATTCCGTTGTCTCCCCACTTAGAGCGGACAACGTCAGCAAGCCGTGTTTCTAGTTCCGATTGAATCATACGGGGATACCGACGTGGTATTCGATGTACTTCTCAAACGCTACATCCGAGCCGTTAACTGTTACAACCCGATGCTCGAAGTCAATGGTGGTGGTGTCGTATGACTCCTCGCCGCAACTGTTAATCTCCAAGCCGTACCCAGTTTCAGACGCCCAGTTCTCGCCGATGATTTGAGAAATAGTAATCCGTATTGCATATGGATAATCATCCCAGCGGGGCTTTGCCTTTAGTAAAGCCATTGCTAGGTCTTGATGTTTTTGACCGCCACCCCAGTGGCTATATAGAACGATATCGTTACCCGTTCTTGATTTAAAGTGAAAGTTTGTTCTTGCTCCCATTTCAGGTCCCTTCGTCATTGTCCAGAATCTCTGGTGGTTTTATTATAGAGGAACCATGGCACATGTCAAGTCGTGTCGTAAAGAATTTTTCTGGGCCCAGATGCCAGATGGTAAATGCATTCTATTTTCCAGGATGGAAGAGCTGCAGCTGCGGCCACTGTGACATCATTATATTTTCCGGGGGTTTGCACCTGGGGCCCTGGTGCGTCTTGACGTTTTCATTTCCAGGCTTCAGATCTGCAGCTGAGCTCTTCAGATTAATCTTCTGTTTTCCGGGCACAGCGAGGGACCCCGTCCGTTCTTAAGTTTAAAGTTGAGTCGACCCGACTCATGTTTACCTTGGGTACCTGTTAGTCCTTGAATACCTTGAGTACCTTGAGTTCCAGTGAGTCCCGTGATCCCATCGGACGTTTTCATTTCCGGGGTCCGTTATGTCCGCTTTGCGAGCGCTCGCACGCAAAGTGTATACACGCTGTCAAGTGCTTGTCAATAGGCAAGCCGTTATATATTTCCATCCCCACTCCCACGCCGATGTTTTATTTTCCCACCGTTAGCAATGCTGCCTCCTGAGTGCTAGCCGATGTTTTAATTTCCTGGCTGAGCTCGGGCCCGATCCGTCTTCGGATTCATATTATATTTTCCGGGTCCGATGCGGGCACGCCGCCTCCGCCACCGCCGCCGCCGCCACCAGCACCACCCGTGTGATCAGAACTTGCAAACTAAGTTTTCATTTCCGCTGGACCTGGTCGAGTAGATCTTTCATCTAGGCCGCTGCCGTTTAATTTATCTTTTCCGAGTTTTAGATCTGACAGCTGCGTCTTCTGATTCCGTTTGTATTTTCCGGGCATCGGATCTGCAGCTGCTGTGGGCAAGCCGTTTTATTATTTCCGGGTAGGGCCCAGAAGCTGTTCCCGTTTAAATCTATAACCGTCATCTATTTCATTCAATCGTACAGGGTTAGAATTAAGTCTGTCCGTCGTTCAGTGGATCTGCAGCTGTAGCTACCCGGAACTAACAACTCCGTTTAACTCCTCGAGCTCACGCAGCTCTTCCGCCGTTAAGTCCTGTTCGTTCTCGCACATATATACAGTCCCCACAATCCCATGCCGTTAGTCTGGTTTAGTTGAAACTTCAACCACCGT
>Ga0209296_1001313_pt1 | contig 19281 bp, 14 predicted proteins | sample S_130206_EF_Meta_FD_187319 | JGI IMG/M metagenome (GOLD analysis project Ga0209296, IMG submission 187319) | Freshwater microbial communities from Lake Simoncouche, Canada to study carbon cycling - S_130206_EF_MetaG (SPAdes) (version 2) | ecosystem: Environmental > Aquatic > Freshwater > Lake ...
CGATACCTAGAAAGATTTTGGAATTTAGGCAACTAGCCAAGCTTAAAAGCACTTATGTAGACGCAATTCCTGAATTGATTCAACCTTCGACGGGTAGAATTCATGCAGCTTTTAACCAAACAGTGACAGCTACGGGAAGGCTTTCTTCCAGCACACCAAACTTGCAGAATATTCCCGTGCGCAGAGAAATGGGGCAGCAGATACGAAAAGCATTTTTACCCAAGGAAGGCTGGGCGCTAGTTTCTGCAGATTATTCGCAAATCGAATTAAGGCTTTTGGCCCACTTCTGTGACGATAAAAATATGATCAAAGCTTTCGAGGATGAAAAAGATATTCATTCCCAGGTGGCTTCTGAAATTTTTGCCATTCCGGAAACCATGGTTTCCCCCGACATGCGAAGAACTGCCAAGACGGTAAATTTCGGCATCATTTATGGTATTAGTGCACATGGCCTAGCCCAAAGATTGGAAATCGATCGGTACGATGCTTCCAGATTTATTGATGCGTACTTTGCTCGTTATCCCAATGTGCTTAAGTATCAAGACGACTTACTTTCTAAGTGTAGAAATACGGGCTATGTTAGTACGATTCTTGGCAGAAGAAGAAGAATTGATGGTATTCGAGATCGATCCACTTTTCAGCAGCGTAATCAGCCAGAGCGCGAAGCTATCAACATGGAAATTCAGGGATCTGCTGCAGATCTTATCAAGCTTGCTATGATCGGGGTTGATCAGGCTTTGAGTGAAAATAATCTGGAAGCAAAGCTTTTATTGCAGATCCATGACGAACTTGTGATCGAATGCCCTAAAGCTGAAATCGATGCGGTTAAGAAACTTTTGATTACCGAGATGTCTTTTAAGCCTAGAAAAATGTTAAACCTGAAGGTTCCGATAACGATAGAGGTTTCTGCGGGGCCAAACTGGTTGGCGCAGGAAGAAATCAAATGAATGCAAAACCCGTAAACAAGCCCGTTATTGGAATTGTAGGCGGCATAGGCAGTGGCAAAAGTGAAGTTGCTAAAATGTTTGCCCGTTCAGGTGGAATGTTATTTGATGCAGATTCCGAAGTTCGGAACCTATTTACGGATGAAATCGTTAAAAAAAAGATCCGGGATTATTTTGGGGCAACGGTTTTTGATTTAGATGGAAATGTTTCTAGGCCGGTTTTGGCGAAAGCGATTTTTGATAATACCGAACGTAGGTTGTTTTTGGAGTCAATACTGCACCCGTTGGTGTTAGAAAAAATTGAGCATACGATCAAAGAACTTTCAGAATTCTCGGAATCTTCATTTATCGTGCTCGATGTGCCCCTATTATTAGAGAAGAACTGGCGAAAGCTTTGCAGTATAATTGTGTTTATTGACTGTAATGACGCTGAAAGGTTAAGGCGTTGCTTGGCCAGAGGTTGGACCGAGGCCGAATGGAAAAATCGAGAAAATGCCCAAATGTCCTTGACTAGGAAGGTCTCAATTTGTGATCATATCATAGATAATTCTGTAAGCTTTAATCATACGGTTAAGCAAGTCAATGATTTGTTGAAACTTTGGAACCTGCCTTGATAGTACTCTTCCAGTACAGAATGTTGAAAGTTTGATGTGTTTGTCGTAATTAGATAAAAGTCCTCTATGCCGGAATATGGATTTTCTGGTAATGAAATAGGTGGTTGCCCGCTCCATTTGCAGATCTGATTAATTAGCGGGATATTTTCTGCCCCTGATGTTTACTGGTTTTTACACATCTCAACCAGAGAATTATTGGGCCAGATAGGAGATTAGTAATGGCGGAAGCCAAGGGTAAGAAAGATAGTTCAGTAAGCAAACCAAAAGCACGGGCCAAAGTTCCTGGTAAAACTGCTAAAACTTCAGATGAAGTTAAGTTGAATACTCCTGAGCAATCAGATGACATTTTGTTTACTAATCCTTCCGACAATTCGCCTGCAAAGGTTTCGAAGGATGATTCACCGGTGCAAACAATTGATGCTTCGGATGATGATTTGGTGTTCACACCTAAGAAAAAAACACCAGTTAAAGTGAAAAGTGTTGAGAAGGTCGAGGATAAAACTCCCGCCAAGGATTCTTATATTTCAAAAGTTGATGCGGTTGCCCCAACTGAAGTCGCCGTCGTTGAGGCCCCAAAAGTCAAGGATGTGCCAAAATATACAGCTAGTCCTGAGGATATGGCTGAAAAGGTCAAACCAGAAAGCAATGTAAAATCTTCTGCGGATTCTTTTTCGGCTGAGAGTGAAGAAGCTAAATCGAAGGGCTACGATGATGAAGTAAACAGCCGTTATGAAGAGATTAAAAGGGGTAGCAATCATCTAACGGATTTGCAGCAAAAGTCTTTGCCTGAGTTGATCGCGATTGCAAAAGAAGTTGGGATCACTGAAGTTGAAGGCTTGGCCAAGCAGAATTTGGTCTTTTTGATTATCAAGGAACGGGTGAAGCAAAACGGCTTGATGCTGGGTGAAGGAACACTTGAAATCTTGCCAGATGGTTTTGGGTTTCTTCGTAGTCCTGATTACAATTATCTTCCATGCGTTGACGATATTTATATCTCCCCATCGCAGATTCGAAGGTTTGGCCTTCGTACCGGTACGATTGTTTCCGGGCAAATTCGGCCTCCCAAAGAAAACGAAAAGTATTTCGCCCTGCTAAGGGTCGAAGCCATTAATTATGCGGACCCCGCTCTTTTAAATCAAAAGGTGATGTTTGAGGATTTAACCCCTTTGCACCCTACTGAAAGATTAAAGCTTGAATATGATCCTTCTGAAGTATGTGGAAGGGTTATTGATCTTGTTGCCCCAATCGGTAAAGGGCAGCGCGGACTTATTGTTGCACCCCCCCGCACTGGAAAAACGATTCTGCTGCAAAAAATTGCCAATGGTATTCTGAAAAATCATCCCGAATGCTATGTCATTATTTTGCTGATTGATGAGCGCCCTGAAGAAGTTACAGAAATGGAGCGCATGGTCAAAGGCCCCAACACGGAAGTGATTAGTTCGACCTTTGATGAGCCCGCAACCCGTCATGTGCAGGTTTGCGAAATGGTTATTGAAAAAGCGAAACGCATGGTGGAATACGGCACAGATGTTGTCATCTTGCTTGATTCCATTACTCGCCTGGCGCGTGCTTATAACTCTGAAATGCCAAGTTCAGGCAAAATTTTGTCTGGTGGTATTGATGCCAATGCCATGCAAAAGCCTAAGAGATTTTTTGGTGCTGCCCGCAATATCGAAGAGGGGGGTAGCCTGACTATTATCGCTACTGCTCTTGTTGATACTGGTTCAAGGATGGATGAGGTTATTTTTGAAGAATTCAAAGGCACTGGAAACATGGAAGTTCATCTTGAACGAAAATTGGTTGACCGAAGAGTTTGGCCTGCCATTGATATCAACAGCTCTGGCACCCGCAAGGAAGATATGCTTCTTGGTGAAGAAGAACTGAGGAAAGTTTATGTGCTTCGAAGGGTTCTTAGCGACATGAATCCCGTTGAAGCCATGGAATTGCTGCTGAACCGAATGGCAAAAACCAAGACTAATCATGAATTTCTTAATAGCATGAATTTGTAGTGATTAAGTCAAACCTCGAAGAATAAGGGATAAGTTATGAGTTTGAATGTTCTCGAAGGGCATTTTAATTCTGGAAGTAATACTTTTGCAATCGTTGCAGCCAAGTTTAATCAGGCTGTAGTAGATCGACTTGTCGAAGGGGCGTTGGATGGTCTTCGCAGGCACGGGGTTGCTGATAAAAACATCACTTTGGTTCGTGTTCCAGGTTCCTATGAAATTCCATTAGTAGCCAATAAGCTTGCGCTTTCTGGTAAGTTTTCTTCGATAATTTGCCTAGGGGCTGTTATCAAAGGGGAAACCGACCATTACGATCATGTTGCTGGTGCAAGCACCAATGGCATTGCAGGTATTTCACTGCAAACGGGAGTACCTGTGATTTTTGGTGTTCTTACTTGTGATACTTTGGAACAGGCTATTAATCGCGCAGGCGCTAAGGCTGGAAATAAGGGGTTTGAAGCCGCCCTTGCCGCAATCGAAATGGCGGATCTGATTTTAAAGCTCCCCAAATAACGAAAAATTGAGAACTATGATATATCGAAGATCTAAAGCACGCGAAGTGGCGTTGCAACTTCTATACAGGGTCGATTTAAACCCCTCTCTTACTAAAAAGCAAGTTGCAGAGTTTATAACAGATCGCATTAGTGATCAAATCAGCAGGGATTTTGCTCTTCTTCTTTACCAACAAACCATGCAGAATATTTCTCAAATTGATGCTTTGCTGGTTAAATTTGCAGAAAACTGGCGTTTGCCTCGAATGGCTGCAGTTGATCGAAACCTTCTTCGACTAGGTGCTTTTGAACTTAGACATCAAAAAGACACTCCTTCTGAGGTTGTTTTAAACGAATCCATCGAACTTGCAAAAAGATTTGGAACTGCTGATTCGTCTTCTTTTATTAATGGTATCTTGGATAAGATTTGTTCCACCGAGCGCCCCCAGCCTGAAAATGCCTAAAGGTCAACCTTTTACTTCTTTGTGTCAGTCTCTTTATAAAAACGCCTCTACCAGGCGAGTTGATCTTCATACACATTCTACTTTTAGCGATGGTATTTGTTCCCCAGAATCGGTTTATTCTTCCGCTTGTAAACTTGGCCTTGAGGCCATTTCTATCACCGATCATGATACTACCGCTGCTCACCATTCACCGTTTCCCCACGGCCGTGCCGAGATGATTGTTGGAGTAGAGATAACTTGCATTTTTAATGCTAAAGTTTATCATTTGCTTGGTTATTTGATGGATCCCATGAATCTGGAACTGCAAGCAGGGCTTTCGAGAAATAAGGCCATTCGCAAGACCCGATTTTTGAAAATGATTGATTTTATGAAGGGCAGGGTGAATGAGCCTGGTTCTGTCATGGACGAACTTAAGCCTCAGTGGAACAACCCTGATTATGCTGTGGGTAGTCGTCATTTGGCCCAAATTCTCGTAAATCAAAAAAAGGCACATTCGATTCAAAATGCCTATTGGAAGCATTTGAGATTTTTTCAGGACGACAATCATGCGTGGCTTACGATTCAGGAAGCTTGTGATTTGGTTCGTAATGCAGGCGGTATTTCCTTGCTCGCTCACCCTCCTGAAAGTATAACCCTCAGTGATCTCGTTTTGCTTAAAGGTTTTGGTTTGGATGGGATTGAGGTCGAATACCCGGGATTCAAAATGAATCGTAGAAAATTGTTGAAAGAGTGGGCGCTCAAACTTGAGTTTTGTATTGGCGGTGGCAGTGATTGTCATGGGGTTTCTCCGCGAACCATTGGCTCTTCCTCTATCACCATTCTTGAACTTGAAAAAATCAAACTCAGATCAGAAGGCAACCGGCTATGTTCCGTGCTCTCTTAGATAAGCTGAAGCTTGGTCTCACTAAAACGAGAAATCTCTTTGCAGGGGTGGCAGGGCTTTTTCGCCTCAAAGGGAGAGTTGACCACGACTTCCTTAAAGAACTTGAAAAAAAACTCTACCTAGCTGATGTTGGCTCTGCCGCAACTGCGGGCCTTGTTGATCGCATGAAACAGGCTTTTCTTGATAAGGAAATTGATAAAGAAACCGAGTTGTTTGTTCGTGAGTACCTTGCTGGTCTTTTGCAGATCGAAGGTGGGCGTGATATCAAAATTAATCCCGATGGACCAACAGTTATTATGATCGCTGGGGTTAACGGGTCTGGTAAAACAACATCGATTGCCAAGCTTGCAGGTTTTTTGAGTCGGGATGGAAAAAAAGTACTGGTCGCAGCTTGCGATACATTCAGAGCAGCAGCCATCGATCAATTGGTGATTTGGTGCGAAAGGCTTGGGGTCGAAATAGTTAAGGGGCTTCCAGGTAGTGATCCTGCAAGCATTGCTCATGATGCCTGCGATAAAGCTAGGGCCAAGGGATTTGATTTTGTCATTGTTGATACTGCAGGCAGGCTCCATACCCAAACCCATTTAATGCGAGAACTCGAGAAAATTCACCGTGTTACCAGCAAAGTTATTCCTGGTTCCCCGCATGAAGTTCTTTTAGTCTTGGATGCAACTACTGGCCAAAATGCCGTCCTTCAAGCTGAGAATTTCCAGAAGGTGGTTCATTGTACTGGCATAATTCTTACCAAGCTTGATGGTACCGCAAAAGGCGGGTCTATTTTCAGCATCAAACAGCGCCTTAATATTCCTGTCAAATTTATAGGTGTTGGCGAAAAAATTGAAGACCTTGAATCCTTTGATCCTGCTTCCTTTGTTGAGGCATTGTTTTCCTCATGAGTGCAATTGATCTTGTTACAGGTGGGGCGGGGTTTGTTGGATCACACTTGGTCGAGGCGCTTGTTGCCTTGGGCAGAAAAGTTCGTGTCATTGATGATCTCAGTACAGGCCGCATTGATAACCTATCCACAGTAAAATCGGATGTTGATTTCATTGAAGGTTCGATTTTAAGCGAAGATGATCTTATGAAGGCTTCTTCGGGGGTTGATAATGTTTATCATCTTGCTGCTGTTGCCAGCGTGCAAAAAAGCATGGAGCAACCTCTGCTTAGCCACGAGATTTGTGCCACTGGCACTTTAAAGGTTCTTCAAGCAGCCAAATTGAATCATTGTAAGCGATTTGTTTTTGCTGCCAGTAGTAGTGCCTATGGTAATACTGGGAATGTTCCCCTTGATGAAAACACTTTACTAGATCCACTTTCACCTTATGCATCTTCCAAATTGGCTGGTGAGTTTCATGCCGTAGCCTTTGCCAGAGCAATGGGATTGGAAACTGTTAGGCTTAGATTCTTCAATATTTTTGGTCCTAAACAGCGTGGTGATAGTCCTTACTCCGGGGTTATAGCTATATTTACTGAGGCGTTTAAAAAAGGGCTTAACCCAACTATTTTTGGCGATGGTCTGCAATCCCGCGATTTTGTTTTTGTTAAAGATGCGGTTCAAGCTTTGATTCTTGCTGGAACTAAACCCAATATTTCAGGCGATGTTTTTAATATTGGCGCAGGTAAATCTACATCGTTGCTTGACTTGGCTATTCATTTGCAAACACTTACAGGCAAGAATTTGGTCCCCCGACACCTTCCCGCTAGATTAGGTGATGTTCGCTATTCTCTTGCCGATATTGCCAAGGCCCAGCGAATGCTAGGCTTTGCACCTAAATTTGATGTTCCCGCTGGTCTAAAGTTTGTCCTTTAGGCCCTGGGTTGCCTATCCTGCCACATCAGTGTTGTAAGTTTCCTGCACTTGACATTTCTACTAATCATTGGCATTAAGAACTGTCTTTTGTTTAAACTTTAAATTGAAGTAGCAGGCTGATCATGAGCCGATGGAAATATCTGAATCTTGTAAAATTTTTAGTGCCAACTTCACTAGTGATTGGTGGGTTTGGCTTTACCGGGTGTGCAACCGGACCTCTTTTTGAAAATCCAGCAGTGGTTCGGCCCGAACTTGAAACAACTAGCGAAAACCCGGTTTATGTCCCTCTTGGGCCAGCGTCGTATGGCGTAGTTTTTGAAAAATGTATGGATGTTGTTGACGACTTTTTTGAAGTCTCTTATTCGAATCGTTACGATGGCAGAATTGAAACCTTCCCTTGTATAGCCCCAGGTATCGGCCAACCGTGGAAGCCAGGTAGCCCAGATTTTAGGCAGCGCCTTCTTGCTTTTTGCCAATCCATCAGGCACCGTGCTGTTGTCACAATTCAGCCTGCCGATGATGGTGGCTTTTTTGTTGATATTAAAGTGTTTAAAGAATTGGAAGATTTGGATAGGCCTGTTAGGCAGACTGCTGGGTCAGCTACATTCCGCAGCGATAACACTGTTGAGCGACAGTTTGAAGTTATTGACGATGCAGTTTTTGCATCTAACTGGATTCCAATTGGCAGAGATAATCATATCGAGCAAATAATGCTTCAAAGAATCGCCAAGTTTAAGACTGCAGCTCCACTAAACAAAAAGTTTTAATTCTATTCGGGTTGATTCTATTTTTATTAATTACGCAGCCATCTGATCGGGGTTTAGTGGAAGCTTGATAATGAAGGTTGTACCTTTTCCCAGTGAGCTTTCAACTCGTAGCCTGCCACAATGGTCATCAATGATTTGTCTGCAGACGCTTAAACCTAGTCCTGTTCCACCTTGGCCCGCTTGATCTGGGGTTTTTGTCGTGAAAAAAGGATCGAAGATTTTACGCAGGTCTTGTGGTGCAATCCCATTGCCCGAATCTGTTATTGCGATTTCTGCAAGCCCCATTTCCTGATTCATTTTTAAACCGATTTTTAGTTCCCCACCCTTTTCCATTGCTTGTCTGGAATTAATGATAAGGTTCAAAAGAACTTGTTCAATTTGTGAGGCGATTACTGGGACTCTTGGTTTGTCGATATAGTTCTTGGTTAATTTTATCTGATGCTTGTGTAAGTCTTTTTCGGTAAGTACAAGTACTTCATCAACCAATGCTGCAAGATCCGTACTTTCTTTTTTAAGGCTGCCCTTTCTTGCGTATCCGAGCATTGAACTGACGATTACTGCTGCCCTTTGTCCGCCCTTCAAAATCTTTTCTAATGCCTGCTTTCGGTTTTCTTCGTTATCAGTGCGCTGAGCCATTTTTGTGTAGTTGATTATGGTGGTTAGCACATTGTTAAATTCATGCGCAACGCTGCTGGCTATTGCACCAACACTACTTAGTTTTTGTGCTTCAAAAAGTTGATGCTTAAGTGCATTTGTTTCTGAAACAATATCGATAATTTCTTCACCAAGCATCCTTGCTATCTCCTTCAATTGGTCAACGGGTAAATCAATTGTTTACCAGCCAACAAAGAAATTATCGGACTGTTGAACTATCTTCTTGAACGGAAGTTACTTGCATCAAACGGTTTACGGCGAACCCAAAGCAAAGCTGGCGTGATTGGAGGGGGTTGGTTGGCGTGGTAAAAATAGCTTTTTTCACAGGCTGGCGAATTTTAGAAGAATAGGGGGATGCTTTTTGGCGTTTGATTCTTTTTTTTGCCCTCAAAGTTTACATAGTTTCTCTGTTGTGTTTTCCTGCTTAATTACCCAGGCGTTTGATTGGTGTTAATACATTTGTTGGATTTATATTTGAAATGCTTATAATCTCTTTGTTGCGTCCTCGTAGCTCAATTGGATAGAGCGTTGGCCTCCGAAGCCGAAGGTTACAAGTTCGACTCTTGTCGGGGACATCTGATTACTTTGCAATTCCTTTTTTAGTCGGTATTTTTCGCTATTTATTATGAACTTAAAACACATTCTACTTTTCTTGCCTTAGACCATATTTTGTAGGAAAAGCCAAGTTGTTTCATTTAGCCGTTTAAAAACATTTCAATTGGACGGTACAAAAGGTTACAATTGGACGCTATGAGTAAACCTGTTTTTCATCCCCGTTTCGCACGCCCCCTCTTAAACGAGGCGTTGCAAGATACGCCCGCAGTGCTGATTCACGGCCCCCGCCAATGAGGCAAAACTACGCTAGCCCGTTCTGTGGGGGATGCGGCTGGCTATTCCTATATCAGTTTTGACGATGATGTGTTGCGTGCATCGATTGAAGCCGACCCAGTGGGCTTTGTTGCCGATTTGCCGGATAAGGTGGTGTTGGATGAGGTGCAGCGGGTTCCTAAATTGTTTACTGCGCTGAAAGTTGCGATAGATCGTGACCGACGACCGGGACGGTTCATTCTGACCGGTTCTGCTAATATACTTTTGCTGCCACGGTTGGCAGACTCGCTGGCAGGGCGGCTAGAGATTTTGCGTCTGCACCCGCTGGCGCAGTCTGAGTTGGCAGCAAGGCAGTCCAATTTTCTGGATGCCTTGTTTGGCGATGGCTTCAAGGCGAAACATCAAGGACGATTGGGCAGAGATCTCGCCGACAGGATTACGGCAGGTGGTTATCCTGCTGCGCTTGCCCGGCCGTCCCCCAGTCGCTGTGCTATTTGGTATCGTGATTATATTGAAACAATGGTGCAGCACGATGTTCGAGACATGGCCCGCATCAGCTCGCTGCAAGTGCTACCTCGTTTGCTTACAATGGCGGCCGGACAAACTGCGCGGTTGCTCAATGTGGCGGATCTGTCATCGCCTTTTCAATTAAGCCGCCCGACAATCCGCGATTATGTGACTTTGCTGGCCCGGGTGTTTTTGCTGGAAGAGTTGCCACCCTGGCATAACAATCGTTTGAGCAGGCTTATCAAAACCCCTAAGCTACACTTAGGGGATACAGGGCTCGCCTGCTCTTTGCTGGGTGTGGATGCCGCAGCCTTATGGACGGATCGCAGCTTGCTGGGGCAACTTCTGGAAACTTTCATTTTTCAGGAGCTGCGCCGTCAGGCGAGCTGGCGCATTGAACCCGTCATTTTTCATCACTTCCGAGACAAAGATGGTGTGGAGGTTGACATCGTACTGGAAGGCAGTGGTCAGTGTGTGGCGGGTGTTGAAGTGAAAGCCGCGGCTACGGTCACGGCAAAGGATTTTCGCGGATTGCGAAAATTGAAGGAATGCGCAGGAAAGCGCTTTACCGGAGGGGTTGTTCTGTACGATGGCGAAGTAACAACCCCATTTGGAGATGGGTTGTTTGCAGTGCCCATACGCAATTTATGGGAGGGAGTTTCATGATGTTTCTCATCACCGACCCTTTTCGACAGCCTTTTGCGCTTGAGCCAACCGCACGACCGAAGTTCTTCATCTAGAATGGGCCAAGTTTTTTAGACTCTAAGTTTAGTCCGTAATGACTATTCATCATTTAATACAAGATAATAGCTCGCCCCGGACCGCCATGACAGTTACGAACCTTTACTGCGGCGAATAAAAAGTACGCACCTTTTGACGGAATTTTGTCCACGTTGACTAACATCTCAACTCCGACCATCTCCCGACTGCCCAGTGCCCAGTAGGTCATCTGCGCCCGGCGAGGGTCAACTCCTCCGAGGTCGGGTGCATCACTAGCGATACAGCGAATGCCTTTTTCCTTGAGATAGACGATTGCATCTGGGCCCGGGGCAGGCCAACCCTCAGCTTTGCCAGAGAGTGGGTCAAGCCACATACCGGTGTCTGCAGGTTCAGGCTTGAGGTTCTTATCGTTGTGCCCCGTTTGGAAGATCACAACATCGCCAACCTGAAGTTTTCGGGTGCTGCGTTCGTAGTTTTGAATGTGCTCAACGGTGATTTCTGGCGACGCCGGCCAGTCTTGTTGTTTGGTCTTGCCAATTAGAGTCCGGACATCAATCACGCGAGCTTCGCCAGAAGTCCAATCGAGCGGAACTTTCTCTGTCGTGATTTTGCTGGACCCGCGTTTGCCATATTTCTTTTCATACTTTTCCAGCCAACCGCGAACCTCCGGTTCGTAAGCAACGGGTTCATCTGTGTCGGGAAGCGAGTAGGCAGGGGGAACCAAATGCGTACCAGCCATCGCATCCATGTAATGTCCGTGATGCCACATATCGAGATACTTTGCGTATAGGAAATCGACCTTCAGGTAGACTTGGCGATGGTTCCCCGTGCCGATGCCGGGCGAGGTTAGCGGCAGTTTTGGGGATAATGTTGGCGATAGATCAATGGCCCGTTTCTTTTGGCACGATTCGATCAAACGTTTGGGCAAATCGCCACCCGAGATCGAGAACGCACGCCCTTCGCTGTAGGGCCCGCCTTCGTGTTTCGGCCCGAGGAAACAGTAGAACGCACCAGTTAAGGGGAGTTCACCGAGATTTGTTGCTCCTTCGGTCCAGATCATACCGTACTTGAGGCCGGCATAGTGCGTCGGTTCCGCAAGATCTGGTAACGGCCCCATACTTGCGCTGTCCGTTCCTAGCGCAAGTACACCGCGTTTGCCTAGTAACTCCATGCAGTCCGGGTTTGGGTCGGGGTAACCGGGAGCCTTGCGGTCGAGAATATCAGCGATAAACCGTCGTCCTTCGGGAAGCGGGCGATAGTATTTATCTGAGTAATCACTGCGGAAAAGTACAACGTCACCAAAACGAACTTTCCGCTGCTGTTTTTCGAATCGTTCGACATGCGCCGGAGTCACCAAGGGGCTGATTCCATTGGGTGCTTTGTCCAGTAAGTCGCGCACATCAATGACACAGGCTTCGCCGCCGAACTGCCATGGCTCGATTTTGTCGGTGTAGGCCAGACCGAGTGGGCCTGATTTCTCTCTCTTTAACTCGGGTCGAGCGACCGAGTGCGGTGGCACGTCGAGTTGCGTTCCGGTGTTCCCGTCGATCAGAAACGAGTCGATATTGTATGCCGACTCGGGGCCGATCTTTCGTTGATGAACGATCGCGAATCGCGGGAACGGATGGCTCGGCCAAGTACAGGGATACTCGGGAGCGATCAGCAGCGAATGGTCAATGAATCGCGGCTCTTCACTCCACGCATTTACACCGTGACTCAATAAGAAGATGGCGGTAACTAGTAATGACCAGTTCCAGTGAGATGTGGATAGTCGGGGTAACGTTGAGTTCATACCGATTCTCCTATTATGATGACCTTTGCCCGCCGCATTTCGGAAATGGCATCCACTTGGACCGGCTCGAAGTGCGTGAACAACCCGTTTTTTATCTTTAGTGATGGGAAAGGTAAAATCAGTGATGGCAACAATTGGCATAGATGTCCCTAGGAGAGATTACTTGACAAAATCGGCGTGTCTGGTAACCTAGCAGGCTGTGAAAATATAGTAAAGGCTTTTCTCGGTTCAACACGAAATCCCAAACGGGAGAAACAATTTACTATGCAAGTGATCCTTCCCCCGAAACTCTTTGATCAAGCCGCCGAAACTTCGCGATCAATCCGCCGAACAGACCCAACGGTACATCGTCATGAACAAACTCGTCACCGCCAATCGATTGCCAATTGAAACGCAGATTGCTAGGGCGTTCGGTGTGATTCGTATCAGCGTTAGCGAGGCAACCGAGTCGCTGGAATTCCTTGGCATTGTCGACAAGAAGGCGGAATGTCAAATTCGCATGGACTCACCTTCGGTTGGTCGATCTGCTCGCCACGGAGCAAGTTGCAGAGGCGACAGAGGAATTGCGAAAGCATATGGAAAGACTTCTTTGTGTCGAACTAGAGGAGAAACATGATCCACGTTATTGCCACCATTGAACTCACGCCCGGCACGCTCAAAGCGTTCTTGGACGTGTTTCGTAAACTCATCCCCGATGTCCGTGCCGAAAAAGGTTGCCTCGAATACGGTCCCGCAATTGACTCGCAAACCGATCTGTCTAATCAGGCTAAAGTTGGCCCAGACAAGGTCGTCGTCGTGGAGAAGTGGGAAGATATTGCGGCACTCAAGGCACACTCGGTCGCACCACACATGGATGCTTATCGAGTCAATGTCAAAGACTATGTGCTCGGCGTACATTTGCTCGTTCTAGACCCGGCCGAATGAGTGAGACCGCCGCAATGACCCTGAGTTCCCGAACAGCCATGAAGATGCGCCACACCCAAAGTCACAAGGACCGAATCTGATGCGCTATCGTCTTTTTTACTCGGTGGCGACGCTTGGCCTAGTGTATGCGGCCTGGGTGAGCAGCTTTTATGCTGCGGATGAAACCTCTCCAAAGACGATCTTCACGAAAAGTAGCGATTTATTCGAGAAACAGATTCAACCGTTGCTCGTTAAGACTTGCGGAAAGTGTCATGGGCAGAAGCCCAAACACAGTGATCTTGATCTTGTGAGTTTCGGTACCGCCAAGGCGATCCTCGCCAAGCCCAAGGTGCTCGCTGACATTGCTGAACGTTTGAACGCCGGTGACATGCCTCCTAAGGAAGCGCCGCAGCCGAGCGAGTTTGAGCGAAAACAACTGCTGGATTGGATTAAAGGGGCCCTCGACTCGGAGGCCGCCGCACGAGCGGGAGACCCCGGGTCTGTGACGCTGCGTCGGCTGAGCAATACGGAGTACGATAATGCGATCCGCGATCTCACCGGTGTGGACATGCGACCGACCCGGGCACGCGAGTTCCCCATCGATAGCGTTGGCGGCGAGGGGTTCGCCAATGTCGGAGAGGCTATGCCGGTGACTCCAGGCCTAGTCGAGCGTTACCATCAGGCTGCACGTGATGTCGCCGCGCGGGCGGTGCTACTGCCCACGGGTTTTCGCTTCTCCCCATCGACCGAGCGCCCGTATTGGGTCGAGGATTCTCTCAAAACGCTTCGCAGTTTTCACGCCCGCTATGCTGGTCCCAACGGAGAGCCCCCGTTGGCTGCGCATCTCGCAGCGACCCTGAAGCATCGTGACAAGCTTACCCGCGGAGGGCCCGCCGCCATCGCCGCAGTGGCTACCGAGGAAAAGCTCAACCCCACGTACCTTGCTACGCTCTGGGCCGGACTCAACGGCAAGTCAGACTCGGTGGCGGAAGTCAATGCACAGACGAAGCAATGGTCCGAGAAAGCGACTCAGATCAATACTGAGAATCAACGCCGGCAGACCGCTTTTCAATCGGCCAAGAAGGCAATTGAGTCTCGCTGGGTTTCATCGAAACGAGTCCTTGCGGAGTCCAAAGTTGCGGAAGGTGGTTCAGTTCCCTTCGAACGCAAGGTCGTCGTTCAACGCGGCGAACTGCTACTCCTGACTGTTCTTCCGAACGAAAATCACGGAGCCGACAGCACGCTCATCGAATGGACGATTCGCGAAACCACAGGCGATAAGCGAACTTGGAACATTGCCGATCTGGTGCCTAATCTTCTGAAGAGCAATCCGTGGTCAGACAAGCACGATGCCCGTTGGAGCTTTCTGGAAACGACACCCACTCCGGTGTTCCTCACCCAACGGAACGATAGCAGCGCTGGACGGCCCGAACTGAAATCGTGGAGCATCGGTTCTGAACCATCGGTCTTTGTGAACTCGGCTGCGGAACCAATCAAAGCATGGACGACATTGCCCGCACGATCGGTCTTCGTGCATCCCGGACAGAAACGACCCGTGGCGGTTGCCTGGACGAGTCCGATTGCTGGTGAGTTGTTGGTCGCGGGCCGCGTCGCCGATGCTCACCCGAGTGGTGGCGATGGGGTCTCTTTCGAGTTGTCGCATGTAGCAGCGGACTTAGGTCAGGCACTGGCTGATCTCGGTAGTACTCCCATGAGTCTTCCGGATGCTGGTCTGCCTCCCGACATATTGTCGCTTGTGCGCGCAAAGTGGCGGGAAGCCACCACTGATCCGGCGCCGGTCTTAGCGGCGATCAAGGCCATGCAGGACCAGTTGTTTCAAGGCAACTATAAGAAGAATGCGGCTATAGCGGTCGGGAATGGCTTTCCCGCCTGGGCGGATGTGCGTCGCATCGTCGCCCGCGAACGGGTTCAGGGCGCCGCCCGCGAACCGCTTTTCCGCATGGTAGCACTGCCAGCCCAGCCCGACACATTCGTGGTTTGGGACCGGTTGCGACTGGAAGGTGGTGACGGGCCACCGCTGGTGTTCGCCGAGCATCCCGAATTAGGCGCGGCTATCGAGAAAGCCTCTGGGCTCAAATTTGGCCATCACCCCAAGGGCCGCTCAGTGCCAAAGTCCGCACTGGTCACGGCATCCGGTGCCGAGATCGTCATCGATCTGAGGAAACTTTCTGCAGAGTTGCAGAAAGTGCTCACGCTGCCTCGGTTCCTCCGCGCTGATGTGAGCCTCGACGAAGCCAGTCCTGAAACTGCCTCGGTTCAGGCATTCCTAATCGCTGCCATGGGTGGTGGTGGCAACCTTGCGGAACCGGTCGCCAAAGCCACGCCGGGCGACCCACTAGCGCCGCAGATCTTACATCCGCGCGTCTCCGCTAAAAGAGCACAGCCGGCTGCGGAGTTTCGCGCGTTGTTTCCTCCTGCCGTACTCTTCCAACCGATCATCCCACGAGACGCTCAAGGCAGCGTCTTCCTATATCGCCGAGAGGACGAACCGTTACGTCGACTCTTGCTTGACGATCCGGGCCGGGCGGAGATCGACCGGCTGTGGAGCGAACTAGAGTTTGTTAGTGAACAAGCGCTCGCCACCCCAATAGCCTATGAAGGACTCGTGCAGTACTACCGCAAGCCGAATGACGGCGCGCGCATAATGTTCTTCTACATTCAAGAGTTTGAGCAACAGATCAAGAAGGAAGAGAAGGCGTTTCTGGCTGCTCAGGTCGCTGCGGAATCAAAGCACCTTGAGGCGCTGCTCGCTTTTGCCGCCCGGGCGTGGCGCCGGCCTCTTACCACCGATGAACTTTCCGCCATTCTCACATCCTACCATGCCGACCGCAAAGATGGCGTCAAGCACGATCCGGCTTTTCGTGCAGCTCTTGCGCGTGTCCTCTCGTCGCCCTGGTTCCTTTATCGGGTCGAACAACCGGCCTCCGTAGCACGCTGGGGCCCTGTGTCGGGCAACGAACTGGCGACGAGATTAAGTTTCCTGCTTTGGGAGTCGACCCCGGACGACGAGTTGCGTGCGAAGGCCGCGAAGCTTCACGAGCCTGCAATCATGGATCAGCAAGTGCACCGGATGCTGAAGGATGGCCGAATGCGTGGCATGGCTGAGGAGTTCGGCGCTCGCTGGCTCGGGGTGCGTGACTTCGTTGCCAACCATGGCCGAAACCTGAAGCACTTCCCCGAATTCACGCCGGCCTTGCGCGAAGCATTGGCCGAGGAACCAGTGCGGTTCTTTGAAGATCTGCTTATAAATGATCGCCCAGTCGCCGATGTGATTGCCGCCGATGCGGTGGTCATCAACGAATTGCTCGCCAAGCACTACGGCATCCCCGGCGTGAAAGGTGAGGAGTGGAGGCGAGTCGAGAAGGTTGCCGAATACGGCCGCGGCGGGATGCTCGGCTTCGGCGCAGTACTCGCAAAGCAGTCCGCTGCCTCTCGCACGAGTCCAGTGAAGCGTGGAGCGTGGGTGGTTCAGATGCTCGGCGAGCGGTTGCCTAAGGTTCCGCCCGATGTGCCGCCGCTGCCGGAGATTCCTCCGGCTGGGCTCAGCGTGCGTGAGATTACCGAGCGCCACCGCAAGGATCCAAACTGTGCCGGCTGCCATATACGTATCGATCCCTTTGGTATGACTCTCGAACAATTTGATGCACTCGGAAGGCTGCGGACCGCAAAAGAGCTTAAGCCTGGTGATGCCAAGGCGACCACGCAAGACGGCACAGAAATCAACGGGTTCGCCGGCTTGCGGAACTACCTGGCTGGCCCTAGGCGTGAGGATCTGTTACGGTCCATCAGTCAAAAGCTTGTCGGCTATTCCCTAGGTCGATCAATACAGTTGTCTGATCGGAAGCTGATTGAAGATGTGACCAAAAGCATGGCCAGCGGTGGACGCTGGTCCGACGCCCTGCTAATAATCGTCAATAGCGAGCAGTTTCGCTGCATTCGAACCGCCGAGGCCGACCCAACCAAGTAAATAACTTTAAAAGGAGTCTCCTTATGTTTACAAAATCAGATCCATTCTCGCGACGCACTCTTCTGCAAGGGCTCGGGGTATCAATGGCTCTCCCTTGGCTTGAATCGCTGTCATTCGCTACGGGCGAAGGAACCAACGCTGCTAGTCTGCCGCCGACTCGTACGCTCGTCACTTTTACTGGTATGGGTTTCCACTCGAATCACTGGTGGGCGAAGGGGGAGGGCGCCGGCATGGAACTCGGGCCGTGCCTGAAGCCGCTCGAACCGTGGAAGGAGAGATTGGTCTTCCTTCGCGGCCTGTGGAACGAACAAGCCAATAAGGGTGCCATCCATTGCATGCAGACAGGTAACATGCTTAGCGGCGCGCCATTGTCGGGGGCTGAAGTCCGCACGGGCGTCAGTTTCGACCAACTGATGGCTCAGCGGATTGGCGACCGCACGCGAATCCCATCCCTGGTGCTAGGCTGCGAAGGACCGATTCCAGGACTCCAAGACGGGCTTCCTCTGCTCTACAGTTCACACATTTCCTGGAGCACGACGGTATCTCCGACTTGGACCGAAACGAGGCCAGCATTGGCGTTCGACCAACTCTTCCGCACCGACCACAATCGCGGCGATCGTCGCGTTGTCGATGCGGTGCTCGAAGATGCGAAGTCACTTCGTCAGCGGCTATCCCTCTCAGATCGGCAGCGGTTCGAAGAGTATCTCGGCAGCGTCCACGAGATCGAAGGGCGCATCAAACGAGCCGGGAAGGAACGCGATGCAAACGGTTGGAAGCCAGCCCGTGCCACCCCCGATCGTCCTCGACCTGCCGATGGAATTCCCGCCGACATTCCGGAGTATTGGAAGCTGATGACAGATATCATGCTGCTTGCCTTCCGAACGGATACCACCCGGATCGCGACCCTTAAGTATTGCAACGATGGCTCCGCCGAAACTCACACTCACTGCGGCGCCAAAGATCAACATCACCAGATGGCCCACACCCAGCCCAAAGAACTCATCGTGGTCAACCAGTTCTTTATGTCCCAACTCGCCTACATCTGCGAGAAAATGGCGGAAGTGAAAGAAGGCGACCGCACCCTGCTAGACAACACCACTATTATGCATTGTTCGAGTATGCTACACGGCAACCATGATGCGAAGCAGTTGCCGATTATCCTGCTTGGCGGCGCGGGCGGTAAACTCCGTGGCGGTCGCGTGCTCGATTATTTGAATTCCCCGAACCGCCGAATGTGCAGCTTGTTCCTCAGCCTGATGGAGTGGGGTGGTGTAGAACTCGACCGCTTCGGCGACTCAAAGGAACGGCTAACTGGCATCTAATAGATTTCGATTAAGTATGAATGAGGTGTTGTAATGACGATTCGCAAGCGGGTAATGGTGTCAATGATTTCGATCGGCGTTGCTGCGTTCGTGGTATGGTGCTGGCCTCACGCCACGACCCGTACCGTGCTGGCTCAAGAGAAACGCCCCGGGAATGAGACGGTGTTTGAGAAGACAGTCCGACCCGTTTTGCGCGATTACTGCGTTACCTGCCATTCGACCGAGAAGCAGAAGGGGGAACTCGACCTCGAACACTTCACTACGGTTGCATCAATCAAGAATCAGACCGAGGTTTGGGAACATGTTCTTGAGCAACTAGCCACCGGCGAGATGCCACCGAAGTCGGCCAAGCAGATGTCGGCAGATCAGAAACAGCAATTAACCAAGTGGATCCAAGAAACTCTCAACGAAGTTGCATTGGCGAACGCGGGAGATCCGGGGCCGGTGGTGCTGCGTAGGCTTTCTAATCACGAATATACCTATACGATCCGCGACCTGGTCGGAGTGCCTACTCTCGACCCAGCCCGCGAGTTTCCTGTTGATGGCGCTGCTGGTGAGGGCTTCACCAATGCAGGGGCGGCGCTCGTG
>Ga0209296_1001314_pt1 | contig 19277 bp, 20 predicted proteins | sample S_130206_EF_Meta_FD_187319 | JGI IMG/M metagenome (GOLD analysis project Ga0209296, IMG submission 187319) | Freshwater microbial communities from Lake Simoncouche, Canada to study carbon cycling - S_130206_EF_MetaG (SPAdes) (version 2) | ecosystem: Environmental > Aquatic > Freshwater > Lake ...
CTGTAACCTGTGATGGGTTACCTAGTGCGATGCTTGAAACATCTGAAGTTTCTGTCAATGTAGATGTAGCCTGAGCCAAATCTGAATAGATTGAGAAAACAACTGATGATCCTGGCATAGCCTGTTGAACCGGCTTAACATCAGCTAGTGAACGCATAACTGGAATGGAACGAAGTGCCATTCTTACATACTGATCGTATGCTGCAGTTACGAGTGCGCTGATGCTAGACGTGGTTGTGGGGGTACCTGTTGGAATTGCCATTAGGTCTAGCCTTTCTGTTTTAGGATCGGATTAGAGTCCAGACAACCTAATAACTTCATCCAATTCTTCTTTGCTGTTTGCATTGAGCAGTCTTTGCATAATATCTCCATTATGTTCTGGTGATACACCAGAGTCTGCGGAGTTTGTCATACGCTTATATGCTGCAGCATCGTTTGGATTTACGTTAGGTGTTGCCTGGGTTTGGCTTGTTTCAATACCGAATACATCGGCATAGTCTTCAAGCCATTTAGATACAGACTCTTCAGTTGGGTCTATATCCTGTGGGATAAATGAAGCAATTTTGCTGTTTACCCCGCGACTTGCGAGGGCATCCTTTATTGCTCGTTCGCGCTGCGATTTATTCAGAGACTCGAACTGAGCCTTAAGCTCATTTAGTTCTTTGTCTTTCTGCTTAGATGCTTTGCGTAGTTGCTTTACTAGGTCGTTAGATGAGTCATCCGTTGTGAAGTCGTCATCATCCTCGTAGTCGTAATTGGACATAGTGGTCCTTCTCCCTATTAGTTGTTGGCGCTAGCCTCACATTCAGTTGGGGAACTGGTGTGGCTCTAGCTACTGGTATTGATGTCGCTCCACTAGGCCAGTCGTTCTAGTGGCAGGCTTTTATTTAGTAAGCGCCAGCACGATCTCGCGCTAGTGCAGTAGAAGATAGACCAGTCTGACCACCAAAAGCAGCCTTCTCTAGTCCAGTAATCTTCTGACGTTGCTTACGTGCTTCTTGAGCACCTTGCAGATTGAAACGTTCTTGTTCTGCAGTTGTCTGTGTATATGGATTTTCTCCATAGATAGATGCAAGCTGTGAACCACGTTGTAATCCACCTGCAATGTTTGCGTATTCTTCTGTTGCAGTCTGCTTATTGATTCCATATTTAGCGAGTTCTTCTGCACGTGCTGCGCTAGTCTGTAATCCTGTCTGCATTGCAGCGCCACCGATTTCAGCAGCAGTAACTTTACGCTTGATGTTCTCAATAGCATTAGTTGGATCAAGGGTATAGGCCAAAATGTCTGCATTAGTAATCTCAGGATAAAATTCTTTAAGTGCTTGTGTTACTTCTGGGTTAGCATTAAGCACACGCTTTTGTGCGGTCTGAATACGATCTTCAAGTTCTACTGATGATACATCTCCAGCCAAGAACTTTTCAAATCCCTCTTGGCGACCCATATCTCCACGTGTGTAATATGTTTCTGGTAATCCATAACGACGCATTACATCTTGGTATGCATCTTCATTTTGAATGTACTCAGCCTCAGATAAAGCACGGAGTCCTTTTGCTACACGTTGTGCATTGGCAGCAAAGCGCTTCTTGTATGCATCTGTGCCGCGAAGACGTAGTACGAACTCATCTCTTGAAATACCCTCTTCAATAAACTGTCGCAGTGGTGCTACTAAAGCACCCATACCATAAGCATCAAACTCTGATGATAATAGGCTAAATGCAGATTGACCTGCTGCTCTTTTTTCAGCAGCAGCTTCTGCTTTTGCTGTTAAGGCATCAAGTAATTTTGTTCCCTTTTTAACAATTACTTCTGTTTCATCATCATATACATTTATTACATCGCCAGTATCTGGATCAATATATGTAGAGACAAGTTTTTTCTTATCAGGTCCAGTAGGACCGCTAGGTCCACTAGGGCCACTAGGACCGCTAGGTCCACTAGGTCCACTAGGTCCTATAGCATAACCAGTAATAGGGTCAATAGTTCCACCGACAAGAGTAGCAACTTCTTCAGCGCCTTTGGCTGCATCTAACTGTGCTTGTGTTTTGCCAGTCTTACCAACTTTTTCCGTATAGTAACGGTCATCATCTGGTGTATATGCCATTGTTTACCCCTGGAATCCGAAGTCACGAAGGACTTGCAATGTAGATGAAGCAACTTCATTACGAGCATTTTCTGTATATTGCCAACGTGAATCTTTGCGTAATGCTTTCTTAAAGTCATACAAGTTCATATCACCTTTGTCGCTAATACCCATACGAAGTGTTGAATCATTAAGATCAATTTCATCTGGGTTTAATTCAAGCACTGATGCCATTGTTTGTCGGTATGGTGAATAGATAGCCTGTAGGTCATATCCTTGATTAAGCAAGTCACGTACATACTGTGGTTGACCTTGTGCTGCAAGCATACGGGCATCTTGTGCTACACGGTTAATATCAATATCACCATTAGCAAGACCGCGCAATACCGCTGTCTCAATATCTCCGCCTGCAGTAACAGCAGAGACATTTGGCAAGATGTCTTTTAGACTAAATCCATTTGCCTTAGCAATACCTTGGAGTATTTGGTAATTCTGAAGTGCTTGACCACTAAAGCCTGTCTGCTTTCCAGCAGTTCCTGTTCCAACAATGCTTGTTACTTTACCAATGAATGGAGTAATCAAAGCATTGATTGCTAGTGGGTCATCATCTAGGAAACCATCATAGATCTTTTGTGCAACAGATTGTGCTTGCTCATCGGTGAGAGTAACGCCAGCAATCTCTTTAGCCTTTGCCTTGACAGAACGCATTTGCTTTGCAAGATATAGACCATATTCAGTCTTTGATACATCTTCGCCAGCCTTAAGAAGATCGTTATACTTTTCACGACCAATAATACGATCACGTAATTGTGGAGCATTTCTTTGCCACCATTTAGTCAACTGAAGTTTTGATAAGAACTTATCGTTCTTCCAATCTCCAGCTACTGCTTCTTGTAAAAGTCTACCGATCTCGCCTGGGCCGCCAGTTTTTGGATCTACATCTATCTTAAAGATATAGTCAGGTAAGTCATACCAGAAATCTGTCTTAGCAAGAAGAGTCTCAAGAGGTGTTGCTGCAACAGTTATGCCAGTAGGTCCTGTAGGACCACCGGCTTTAGCCATAGATGCTTCGTCTGCTTTACGGAATGTTCCTACGTTAAATCCAGATGGGACTTCCTGGCCGGTTGCATTTCCACCTGTACCTCCGCCAGTACCTCCACCTGTAGTTGATGGCTTTGGTTTTTCTGCAGGCTTTGGTTGAGCGGAAGGTGCAACAGTAGGAGTTCCAGTAGGAGCGCCAGCATCTGTTTGAGTTTTAGTTGAAACGAATGGTTTTGCTCCAAGTTTTTTACGTGCTTCTACAAGAATGTCATTAGACTTTTTAATTGCAGCATCAACTGTCTTATTAAGAGAGTTGTAGTCCTTGACTAATCTATCAAATTCTTTTTGCTCTATTGCAGATAGTTTGTCTCCACGAGCGATCTTGGTAGCCCAGAATTTAAGTTGTGATTCATAATCTATTAGTCTAGGCTTTAGAGTGTTAGCATAATCTAATTGATTCTTAGAACGTGCACGTGTTTCAGAATCTAAGTTCTCTTTTGCTGCTGTTCCTTGGGCTTTTTCTGCAGCGATGCGAGCTGCTTCTTGAGCAGCCTTTGCATCTGCAATTAACTTTTTTACATCAACTGCCATTAGCGACCACCCAACGCATTCATAAATGTCTCATAGAAACCAAGGACCTTGTTGGCCTTGCCTTCATCTGTTCCTGAAATCTTGTCTATTAGGTACTGTTCTTCGCTTAAGCCAGTTGTGACTGTCTGCTTCTGGTTAGAACCTGAACCTGAATAGTTAGTTACTGTTGATGCTTTGCCTTCAATTGACTTAAGCATTTCTGTATACTTTTTAATCTCAGCAGCAGTAGCCTTGCGTCCTAAAGTGTCTAGGATAATTGAATTAACTATCTGTTGTGCAGCCTCTGGCTTATACTTAGTAACACTAGTAACTGTTGATGGACCACCAGCACCTGTTCCTGTAGCTTCACCCATAAGGCTAATCTGTTGGAAAAAGTCATCACGACTGATAGGGCTAGTTAATGAAACAAGTGCTCTATCTTCTTCAGCTCTATTAAAGGCTTTTATTAAAGCAGGAGTGTACTTACCGGTAATCTTTCCTTTATAGTAATTGCCTGCTTTAAGCATCTTTGAATAAGCAGTAATAAGGGTAGGACTTTTTGCTACAATTTTTAAGAAGTCTGTAAAGTCTCCTGTTGTTGTTTGCCCAGTTTTTCCATCAGTGCCGACTATGGCAGTGCGTGCTGTATCTTTTGCTTGCGCTGTAGCACGAGCTTGATCTGGTGAGCTTACTGCCACTTTAGTCTCCTAGCAATCTACCAAAGAGTACGTTGTAAGCACTCACGGTGTTCTCGTTGTATTGTGAAAGTTCTCGCATCTTGATAATAGTCTCATCCTTATTCATTTGAGAAAGGAATTGGCTACCACCAAATTGATCTATTTCTTTTCTTGAAGTCTTATATGCCTCATAAAGATCAACCATCTTACGCAAAGCCTGAACAGTTCCAGGATTTGCCTTTTCAGCAACTGGTGATTTAACCATTGCTGTCAAATCATTGTAAGCGTTCATACGCTCAATAGCCTTTTGGCTACCCTGTGATAGTTCTTCTTGTACTAATGGGCGACCAGCCTTATAGATTGTGGCCCAGTCTGTAAACTCTTTACGAAGTGATGAACGCTCAAAGTCTGTACCAACAGACTCAAGATTCTTTTCGTATTGGTTCTTCTTCTCGTAGTAAATCTGCATATCTGATGCAGTTTGTACTTCACGAAGGAACTCAGTAACTGTCTTATTCTTACGAAGACCCATATCAGTCATAGTCTTGTAAGCATCCCAAGAGTAACCAGCCTTGTGAGGAATCAAGAAGGTTGCACCTTGCTTGAACTCCTTAAACAATGCTTGGTTTTTGTCTACAAAATCACCAGATTCTTGTGCATAACGGAAGTATGCAACAGTTGAACGATCTGATTCTGAAATAGTAAATGGCATTTGGTCTGGGAAGTACTTAACCCACTCAGCCATTGCTTTATCGTAGTCACCAGTCTTATCAAGCAGTCCATACCAGACTTGTTTGAAGTTTGCCTCACCATTACCGCGTACCCAGTCAGCCATATCAGACTTGAGTTGTACTGCAGGTGATGCAGGTGCTACGAAACCGTAGATAACACGCATACCTAGGATACCTAGTGTGCTGTTCTTTAACTTAATACGGTAATCTTCAAGCTCTTTAGAGGTAAATGGAATTGGAGTTCCATCTTCTGCAAACTTTTGTTTCAATCCGTGACCAGATGCTTCAAGATAGGTCATAGCCTTGCGAGATGCGCTGGCATATTGACCATCACGTTCATCTCGGTTCATTGCTGCATAGATACGGTTAACGTGTGCTGGCAAGAACGCTGAAACCATTGGTTGGTCTTCTGCATACTTACCTAAAAATGTAGTTGTGATCTTATCTGCAGCACCTGGGTTAAAGATATCTACAAGATTAGATAGTACCTTGATAGATACACCTGAAAGTGGACCAGCAAGTGTAGGAATTGCAGAGTCTGGGTTCAAAGATGGTGTAAGCATCTTGATATTAGCACCAAACTGTACTGGCATTGGTACCTTAAACTCTGCAGGTACGCCTAACGCTGTCATTGCAGTCTGTACTGCCTTGTAAACATACTTTGTTCCTGGGTAAATGAAGTATGGTTCACCTTGGTCGTCGTGTTGAATCCAACCTGAATGTGTAATTCCCTCATAAGTAAGAGAAGCACGAGCAATTGACTCTGGGTTATAGCGCACAACACGGTAAACACGGCGATAGAAGTCTTCAGTAGCACGATAGAAGCGTGCAAAGTTGCGACCAGAGAATGCAAGTTGGCTTTGTACCAAAGGATTATCAACATATGCAAGAGTTTGCAATGCTGCACGCTCTTCGATAAGAGTTGCTAGTTCCTTTTGAGCACTTGCCTCTGCTTTGATAAGTGCCTTTTCATCTGTAATGCCACGCTTGTGAGCGGCAATGAAAGCATCTGTAAAGCCAGTCTTCTCAAACTCTTTACGAATCTTAATCATCTCTTGTAGAACCATAGGCTCACGTGAGAAACGAGCATTAGCGTTACCTAGCCAGTCCCAACCCCACTCCATCAAAGATGTTGTGTAGTTACCTGTATCAGATACAGCCACTAGCTGTGGTCCAAGAATAAATTGAGGTGCGTCTTCTACAGATGTTGGCAAGTCATCTAATGAAATCTGACCTGATATCTTGTATGAACCAGTCTCTGGATCGTACTTGCGAACCTTATCTAGTAAATTAAGATTGATAGTTGTTCCATCGTTCTTAACAAAGAGTTGTTTTGCTGCATCATAGATGCGCTGTGCGTGCTCTTGCTCGCTTACTCTACGTTCTTCTAAACGAAAAGACTTAACTAATTTTTTGTTGTCTGGGTCCATTAGCCAATCAAACAGTTTGCCAACTGCTATTTCTTCATTATCAAGATTGGCAACTGCAATACCGCCTAATCTATCATTGGAGTAATACCCAATACGCATAGCCCAAGCTACTTCAGATTCTGTACTAGCAAGTGGAGACATACGAGTCATACCACGTGAACCCTTAGCACGACTCATATTCTTTGGAAGGTTATATCCAAGTTCTTCTGTGCGTACTTTACTTCTGCGTTGGTAATTTAGTGTGCGAGTAAAAGCGTCAATTCCTGTAAAGGAGTTCTTGCCACCTTCAACAACATCCATCAATGCGTTGTCTAAATCGCCGTGCTTAATCTGCATTGCAAGTGCTTCACGGTCTGCTTTAGTAAATTTACCTAGTCCAGTCTTTTCATAGAACCGAGACATCTTGCCTTCATTGAGTGCATTAGCCATAATCTCACGTATCTGGGCAATGTCACCATCTGCTGCTTGAATAGCAGCACCATAGGCCTTTGATTCTTTTTTGTTAATAAAGCGCAATGCTCCACCTAGTGGGTTTGCTGCTTTTTGTTCAAACTTAGTTAATCCCTTTTCCATTTGTTGCGCTGTACGCAAGCGTGTGGAAAGCATACGACCTTTAACTAAACCAAATGGTGACTCACCAATAGCAAGGTGGACCATTAAATCTTCAGATGCGTTACGGATTGCATAACGTGGACCGGCAAGAGTAGCAAATGACCAAGCACTAGTCATCTTATCTACCCAACCAGAATGTGCCACGCCTAGTAGGTTCTGAACTAAACCAGATCGTGCAGATGCACGGTCAATATCACGAACACTCAGGGTAGTTACGAAATCAGATGTGTCTGAAAGAATAAGAGCAACTTGCTCATTTGTTCCTGGCAACATAGCTGGGTTGTATTCAACACCATTTCTAATTTCAGTTAATGCAAACTGAGGTTCTGCCTTACCCTGTAATGCACGGGCAATTGGTTGACCTTCTTTAGTTACATTAAGACCACGGATGTCTGCAATGGTTGATTGTAGTCCGTAGAAGATTTCCTTCTTGAGTCCTACTTCAGCATCATCAAATGCTTGTGCCATTAACTTTGCATCATTACGTGGAAGAACTAATCGTGCATACTGATAAACTTTTTTAGCAGCATCGGCTGCAGTAACATCTAGTTGGTTGTTATCAAAGATTGGTACAAGTTCAAACTTAGCCTTGAAGCGATCAATACGGTATTGAATCTGCTCTGTTGAAAAACGAGCCATACCTTTAGCCTCATAATTAGGCTTGATCTTGCCAACAATAGCCTCGCGGTTATTTGTTACAGTCTCTCGGATGCCATCATCTGTTGCTGCGCCACCAAAGAATAGGTTGTCTACAAACTTAGAACCCATAAAGTCAATGTTAAATGTTTTATTAGCTGTAGTAAGTGTTTTGATACGAGCTTGACGTAGTGGATCTAGGCGTGGAATCATCACACGCTTGCGACCAATTTGACCTAACATCATTTCTTTAACTTGATCTGCGTTCATAAAGAAAGCCTTAGCAGTATTGGCATCTTTAATAGGTGTCTCAATGTTAACAAAAGATTTAATAACAGCATCACCAAACTCTGGTGCTGTAATTGCTAGTTGTTTTTTAGCTGCAACTCTTTCAGCAGTTGTAGTTGCTTCACGATACTTAGTAAGTTGCGCTCCGTAAGTATCCCAAAAGTTTACTACCTGTGGGCGTGCAAAGATTTCATCAACCTTGCCAGTTCCCTTTGCTAATGAACCTACTACTACAGATAATGAGTAGCGTGAAATATCAACCATCTTCTTAGCCTTACCAAGACCAAGTAATGGATCTGCATAAACTCTATAAGCAGCATCTACTGCACCTGAGATGGTCTTGTACATAAAACCATTTTTAACTAAATCACCAGGTGTAAGTGCATCAATAGCATTAGCAACAGCACGTCCTGGAGAATACTTGGCAGCACTGACTGTATCTAGTGCATCATTCCAAAGAGTATCTTTGTTCTGCTGAACTGCAGCAGCGATTGCCTTTTCAGCATCGGTACCGGTAGCAAGGATGTCGCTAAGTTTGTCTCCCTTAGAAACACGCATAGCAACAGAGATACGATCTGCACCGTATTGACGCTTTGCAGTATCAATGCGGTTGGGACTAAATACATTGTCACCTTTGTCGCTTGCTATATCCCAAGCATTACCTGCACCAAATGGTGATACGCCTTGATCTATTGCAATAAGACCAGTACGTGCTACGCGAGTAGCAAGGTCTGATGCTTCTTGTGCCAAGGCAAATGCACCACCAAGTGTGTAGTGCCAAGCAGTTCCTAGCCAACCACGGTTGGCTTTCTTTGCTGGATCTTCATTGCCTGCAACTTTAAGAAGAGCTGCCTGTTGTGCAGGAGTCTTAGAGGCGTAAGCCTGCTGTGCAATGTTGGCTGGTAAGTTGGAAAGTTCACGATGTGTAGCAAGAGTTTTAGATAGATCTTGCATCGCTTTCTTTTCTGCGGCAGTTAAACCTGCAGCAGAGGCAGCGGCGTTAAGATCGGCCAATTATTCACCTCGCGCTAATGCCTGTTGATACAAAATGGCAATTGATCCATCTGTGTCATACGGCAACATTTTGGCTAATATGTCAGAAGTCTTTGTAGTAGCTCCCTGCATCATTAACGCATTAGAACCTGGTCCTGGACCTATATTGATACCTGAAGTAACTGGTTCATTTGGGCGTTGTGTTGGTGCATATAATTCTGTTATTGGTCCCTGTGCTGCTGCATCACGTACATCGCCTGCACGAGCAGGACGTGTATCTGGAGTCTTAGAAAGCGGAGCACCTGACTTAATAGCCTGCGTCTCAACGCCTTCACCGTATGCTGTGGAACCCATTTGCAAATTATCGGTACGTGTGGAGTACTTACCTGGGCCTGCTGGTCCAGCCAGTGGATTCATCATACTCACTGTTTGTCCTCCTCTAATTTTTCTAAATCGTTTGCCATATCTTCCCAAGCCTTATTGGTTTGGGTAATATGATTTGAATGGTAAATTGCTAATTCCATTAGTTCACCTGTTAGTGTTTCAACAGATGATGCTATGTTGTGTAGAAAGCCTACTCCTACAACAAGAAAATCAAGAAAGCGCACTGGACGAGGAACGTAATTGTCATCTTTCATCGTCCAGTACACCTTCCATTAAAAACTATTATCCCTTTTTTGGTGCGCTTCCGCGCTTTCCTGCTGGAGTCATTCCGAAGAATACCTTGCCACCTGCTGGCTTAGAGGTATCTTTCTTGCCTTCAACTGGCTTTGAAACTGGCGCTGCTGCGCGAGATCCTTTGTTCATATTTACACCTCCTCTTATTATGCTGCGCCGGTGATACCAGCTAGTAGTTGGGCTATATCGGGTTTTTGACCAGCAGCAGGGGCCATACCACCTTGTTCTTGTGGAGGTTGCGCTGAGGCTGGGGCGGGGGCCGCACCTGCCGCTGGAAGTTGTTGTTCCATACCTGGTGCCATAGGTGGCATCTCTGGGGCTGGAGGTGGTGGTTCTGGTGTAAATGCTTTTTCGATAACTGATTCTAGCGATTGGCCCTTTTGCCGACCTTGGATAACAGTTGCAATGCGGGCGATAATCTCACTAGGGTCTTGACCTTGCGCTGCGAGGGCAGGAATCGCCTGAGCATACTGTGCAACAGCAACACGCAAAGAATCGCGCATCTCTTCAATATCAACACGTTGTTCCTCCTGAGTTACATTCAAGTCCATTGGAATCTCACGACGTACATAGTCACGAGATACGAGCTTGTCTGAACGCATTTGTAGTAAAGCAATGATGGCACGGTTTGGATCCATACCAGACATAATTCCGTAACGTACATCTACGCCGTACTCACCCTTGATATCACGAGATGGTGTGTACTTAAGAACGTAAGGTGTTCCGTCATCTGTTCCCTTGATGGTCTTTGGAATACCACCAAATACTTTCTCATCTGCTTCAAAGCAAACTGAAAGAAGTTCTTGGAACATACGAGCAAACTGTGCTTGTGCTGACTTGATCTGTGTATCAAAGCCTGCTTGTAGCGCTTGCACACCGCGACCAGTAACAACTGATGCGTCAATGTTACCTGAACGAGATTCAGGGTAACGAGATCCTAGACGAAGTTCACGCTCTAGTACGCCAGACTCTGTAAAGATTCCAGGTGGTAGTTCTAGTGGAACACGACGAATACCTTGTGGGTTAGCAGAACGCATAATTGAATCTGGACCAAGTGCCAACTCTTGCACATCTTGTGGAATAGCAATAGGTGCTTGGATAGATTTTTCTGCTGCTTGGATCTGCAATACTGCAAAACGAGCACGAGCAAGTTGAACTGATAGAACATCATCAAACTGTCCACGTGCTTCACCATCTAGAGATGAGCGCATTACGACAGATGCCATAGGCTTATTCAAGATGTTAGGTGTACGTGCTAGAACTAGGTTCTTACGCTCTGGTAAGTAGAGTAAGTCTTGGTCTTTGTCGTGGTACTTGACCATTGAGATATAAGGAGAAGAAAGAGCGTACTGGTTCTTACCTAGAATCAAATCGTAGAACTCTGGGTACTGTGCTGCCAGTGTCTCTGCATCGGTAACAATTACCTGAGTTACAGATAATACGCGACCATAACGATCTAACTCTGGATAGGTACCAAATGGATTGAGCATACGGATACGAGGGTTGTTGTCCTCAAAGTCCATCTCAACCATACCGATACCAAGACCGTAGGTGTTATACCAATCTGCTGCTGTGTACATCTGCAGTTGTAGGTCAGAGTTTGTTACATAAAAGTTTGCAATACGAGTTCTAGTATCTGCAGCTTTGCGTGCTGAGTCTGAAACCATATTGGTTGCTGAACAGTTAAAGGATGGCAGTGGTGCCATTGCTTCTGCTAGGTCACGTGCTGCGACGTCAATGAAGTTTGCAACCAGAGGCTTTGGATAATCCTCTGAAAACATTGAAGGGTATACCTTAGAGATATCTCCCTGACGCACCGAGAGCACATCGCGCATACGTTGATCTCGCGCTGATGAGCGAGTACGTAAGCGTGCGAGCTTAGCGTCTACTTCTTTGACTGATAACAATGTGTGGTCCTTACTTCTTTTTCTTGGCTTCTTTTTTGCCTTGGTCTTTGCCGACCTTGTATGCTGTTTCTATTGTCTTGCCAACTCCATAAGCTGCAAGCCCACCGGTACGAGTTCTGTTTGCAGTTTTCTTTGCTGCCTTAGCGCCAGCCATAGCTGCGCCTTTCTTTGGTTCAACAACTTTTTTAATGGTTGCTTTTGTTCCAGGCTTTGGAGATCCTGACTTCTTAGAACCAGGTGCCTTTAGTGTAATGTCTGCATTCTTTGCTTGTGTGCCACGTGTTGTCTTTACATAAGGTGCTTTCTCAGCAACCTTTTTTGCAGCAAGTACGCCTCTAACTTCTGATGCAACTTTGGCACCAATACCGCCAACTGCTCCAGCAACAATAGTCTTAGCAACTTCTTTACGAACTTTGTTCAAAACTTTATCGGCTTCGTTCCATCCGTAGTTAATAATATCTCCACGGCCTACGCCTTTAGGAGTATTCTTTTTCGCTGCCATAATGGTTTCCTTACTTAGACTTTTTAGTTAATCCTGGGTACTTCTTAGCAATGGCTTTCTTTGCATCCATCTCTGCCTTCTTTACTCCAGCAGGTGACGTACGATCTTGAATTGCTTTAATTGCTGCAGGACCTGTAAGTGGCTTTGGCTTTGGTGTTGTCTTAGCAGTAGTCTTTGGTTGAGACTTGCTCATTGAAGCAGACACACGTGGCTTAGTAGAAGCAGTACCAGTAATCTTTACCTTTTGAAATGTTTTCATTTCAGAATTCATTTTTTTCTTACGATCTGAAATAACCTGGTCTTTTGTTTTCTTTGGACTTAATGCTTTATTAGCGATTGTTTCTTTTGTAACCTTTGGATACATTTCACTAATCTTTGCCTTTGTTGCAGGATCTATTTGCATTACTTTTTTCTTAGCGCTAGTAACTCTTGCAGCGTAAGCCTTTGGATCCATTCCATTTGGCATTGTTATCTCCTTGTTAGATGAATGTGCGTTCTTTTTCTGCGAGCAGTTCATCTATGTTGATAACTGTTCGTTTGCCCATCTCACTACGAGATAGGAAAGGATTCTTCATATGATGTGTAGCGTGTATACCTTGGCTTAGCATCTCGCGTGCTCTGATCTCACAGAACCACAGCGCCATCACCATATCTGTTTTACCTTTAGTAGTAGGTGACCAGGTAATCAATTGCTCGATGAGCGCCTTGATGTTTTCAGTCTGATCACTAGGTAAGTGAATAAGGTTGTCGCGGTGGTGCTTGCCGTCAAATTGTTTTGTGCCGAACAAGGTGGACATAGAAGCAACACCGAAGCCGGAGTCCCACTTGTTGTTTCCAGTATGGTGCTCTCGCAGTAGCACACCCCTGGAGGCAAGGTTTGCGCGGATGCCCTCATCTTGCGTAAGGAATGATTGAAAAGCATTCTTCTCTACTATCCACTCACTCGGTGAGTACAGGGAAGTCCAGTCAAAGATTAACTGACGGATCGCAGCAGGCGTTGGCCTAGTAATCTTAATAGCATCAACGATATAGCGTTTATGTGTAGCGCGATCAACAGCGTAACAAATGGCGGCTGTATCACCAACCATAGCGGGATCAAGACCACAAATAAAAGAAAAGCCATTGACATCACGCGGATGGCCTGGGTGACCAGGAACCAAACGACCTGACTTACGCATACCATCAATAGAACCTCTTACACATACTGGATCGTAGATTGCATCATCTGAGATATCTTGCTGCTGGTAAACCAGCGCCCAAGTAGATGCGTCCATTGCTTGACGTTCATTGTAAAGGTTACGACCATTCCATCTAGGATAGAGGCCGTCTTCATCTAAATCTGATTCTGTCTGTCCATCAAATGGAGCATCACTTGCAGGCCACAAGGTTTCCCATTTCTCAGGGTCCTCATCTGTAGTCAAAAGCGCTGGCATAGCAAGGTAGGTCCAAGGGACCAAGCCACCAGGGTAGCGGTCTTCGTTGCGTAGCTCGCGGTATAAGTCAACTGCGGTAACGCGGGTACCCACGATAATCAATTTACCAGTAGGGTTCAAACGAGAGCGCACATCCTGGGTTAACCAGCGGATCTGCTTTTCAAACTCGTTAGCGTTCTTCAAGGTAACAGCGTCGTCTACAATAATCATATCTGCACGCTTACCGTAGATTTGACCACCGATACCAACGGCTTCAATGTTTGGGTCCTTTTCAGATGACTCACGTAGCTCATCACCAAAGGTGACACGGGTTGCCTGCCAGGATGCAGACTTAGAGTTAAACCCTACGCCAGCAGCGTAAGCCTGTTGGAGTGCTTCATAATTTGGATGAGTCAGGCGTTGCTTGATGGCGTAGAGAAAGTCTGCAGCTAACTGCTGGGTCTGAGATACGATGAGTACTCTAAAGTTAGGATTCTGACAAACCTGCCAAGTGACGTAATCAATGGTCACAGTCATAGACTTGGCGTGGTTGGGCGGGATGTTCAAAAGGATACGGTTATTAGCCAGACCCTTTTCATACTTCATAGAAGGATGGAGCCAACCAGGTTCCCTGCCCTCGATTACATCTATCAGGTTCTGCTGGTGTGGAAAGGTGCGGGAGTGTAGGTACTTCTGGCGAAACTCTGCAAAGTTAAGGTCGTGGACATCGGAGGCTGCAAAGGACTTGTCCTTGAGGCCAAGGCGGGTTCGGTCAACTTTGTCAGTAAAGATCTTGTCTGTTCTACGGTAGTACTCGTAGGTCTTAATGGATTTGCCGGCCGAGGCACAAGATGCCTCAATGGTCATACCCTCTGCTACACAGCCAAGGATAATTCTCTTGGCTATGTCTGCTGAGTTATCTGCCATTGTTTGCCCGTCTCATCTCTTCTACTAGAATTGCCGCCGCAATTTTGCGGCGCATTTCTAAGCGACGGGGTTCTCGCTCTGCCTTGTACTGCTTCCAGAATTTTCTACTGGAGGTAGTCTGGAGGTATAACTCTTCTTCGGTATAGTTACGTATCATCGGCCGGAATGCTCATTTCTTATACTAGGTTGAGTATGATCTTCCTATTAGAGATAGAGCTATTCCCACTAAAAATACTGGGCAGTTCGGGCTTAACGCCCGAGGGAGCCACAGCGAACTGAGGGGTAAGTCAGTACTCGGCCTAGGGGCCTCGCTAGAGGCCAACCAAGGGTCGTAAAACATACTCTCCCCGTTTTACTCCCCTACTATATATAAGGCAGGAAATGAACTGGATTTCTCGCTTTTACAATGTGAACTACATCACACTACTATAACCGCAGGTCAGAGCCATATTCGGCTTCACTTTAGCAAATATTTTTTGTTGGGGAGTATACGGACCACGCCCGTCAAAAACAGCAACGGGGGGTGTCCGTCGCTGGCTGGCTGGCGGTTATCCACAGCCTTGCCCTGTCCTGTGGATACAGCCTGTGGATAACTTTCTAGAAAGAAAGCAGGGGCTGACTAGATTCCCGGCGGCATATTCCTCCAAGCTCCCAGCTATTAAGTAACCAAGTACCGGCCAGGAGTTAACACAATTAACAGCAAGTAGGAGTAGTAGTTACAGGAAGGAGGAGAAACTATGAGAGAAGAATATCCGCTATTAGATCACCTAGACTCCTGGAGTCGGGCCGCTGTAGTAACCTATCTATTCACCTATGCGTTACAGCATAGGCAAGACTTAGGAGCCTGGGCCGCTTGGTGTACAGCTGGCCAGGCCTTCGATCCTTGGAGCGATACTCGCCGCCGCTAGGCCTGGAGAATCGTTACCTAATTGTTACCAAATAAACAGCGCTAGGAGTTGCTTTACGCTGTACGGCATAGTACTTTACGCATAACAGCTCACTCCGGAGCTGTATTAGTTAAGGAGTTATAAGTGAAGATAAGTAACGCACAATTAGAAACACGAGTGAAGGCCATTGAAGAATATATGCGCGAAGCTGGCCTATTAGAAGGAGAAGTATTAGGAGAAGAAGTCTACGAGTCAATGCGTACGCCACACTTAATTCTTCAGTACGGATCACCTACCTATGGTAACGCCTGGAGAATCTTCGCCACTGGAGGAAGTAAGTATATGAGCGCTCACTATGATCCACTACACTTAACACTTGGTTACTTAGGATATACACGCTCCGAGGCTTGGCAGACATTGACTGGCATATACACTACCTTCTCCGCTATTAGCTGGAAGGCCCAGCGAGAGGCCTACGCATTACAGGAGGAGGCTAAGTGAGCGCTGTGTCTTGCACTACTTGCCAAGCTGTAACGGATAAGTACGCGCTATTCCCTGGAGATATATGTCTGGAGTGTTATAAGAAGACTCCGGAGGCTTGGAGGCCGATTACGGCCCAGGAGTTGACTCGTATGTGGGGAGGCCGCTAAGTGTGGAGATACTTAACGCGGCGAGGCTGGATAGTAGTGGCGCTCATCGGAGCGCTCCTACTCGCCGGAGCTTGGTACGTAATGGGGAATCTATGGTACGTACCGGGCCAGGGGTATTGCTGGGGATCAATGGCGGAGTGTTATGCGGAGGAGGTTAGCAAGTGGTAACGATACCCTTAATGCACTTGGATAGCTGTACCTTACCTACACGAGAAGGGGAGAAAGATAGCGAGAGAATACTGGCGCTGGCCAGTGTTACGCGATACGGACCGGCCTATGATCGAGGAGTGGCCGAGAATCTTGGCAAGTATATGCTTATGGTAAATAAGCAAGACTCCACGAGTGCAGAATATTTCCTAGATAGGGCCGAGAAGGCTTACGAGTACGCGAGAGAGAGGAAGATCAAGTGAAGGAGAAGTGTGCATATTGTGAAGGAGTGATGACTCCTGGCCTAAGTTTCTGGGGAGACTATTGTGCCACGCGAGGCTGTTTCAATAGTGAGCTGGAGCGCGTTAAGCGTGGGCCACGATACGCGAGAAGGAGAGAGGAGGCAAGGAAGTGAGAGAGATCATCGAGAAGGAGGCCGAGTATATCTTCGAGCGCTTACGCGAGAGTGTGGGCCAGGATAACTCGTATAACTATTACCAAGGAAGGATAGACACGCTGGCCTGGATACTGAAACAATTACCTACGGAGTAAGGTATAGTACTTCAGTGATACACAGCCTATGCTCCTTCGCTAGCTAACAGCGGAGGAGGATAGGAAGTAGATCACTACTTCATAACTAGGAGAATAAGGGTTGAACTATGAATATCAAGCACGAGAGATTCCTTAACCACACTTCACGTAAGTGTGTAGATAGCTGGACATTAGATAACAATTACCGAGTGAAGGTACGCACATACCACGATAAGGTGAAGAAGTCTTACTGGAGTGTAATTAGCGAGTGTATTGTGGAGGCCAGTGGTACATCAGGCTTCTACTTCGAGAAGCACACTATGTACACTGATCTTAATCAATTAGCTGGCAAGGTGGAAGCGCTCCGATTCAATGGCGATTCAATGGTGAAGGCTCACGATAGTGCTATCTATTCAGTACGTGAGCTTATAGATCAATTACTCCAGGCTAACCAAGCACGAGAGAAGGTGAGCGCGTGAGCGCGAGAGTGAAGGCTCCTACTATCCTACGCCTAGTAGATAGCGGAGAAGTAATAGGTGAGTGTGAACTTACCGAGGCTAGGGCCAAGGCTATCGTGAAGGCTTACGCGCTAGCTGGCCTAATAGTGGAAGCGGTCGCGTAATGAACCTAAGCGGAGTAGATACGATTCAAGAATTGAAGGAGTGGGTGGAGGAGAATATGCCAGGAGCTAGGCTTACTGAAGATAGCGCTGGGGATATTGTGATCCACACTGGCCTTCACTCCACTATGGGAGGCTACCTGCACGAGAGAGAGGCCGAGTAAGTGAGCGAGCCTAGACTTAATGATCCGATATCGGAGGAGCCTAGTTACTGGCGCTGTAGTGGGTGTAATGAGTACTTTCACCCGGAGAAATACGACTGGCACGTGGACGAGGAATGTCCTGGTCTATTAGGAGCAAGTGAGGGAGAGAGCGATGAGTAAGTGGACAGTATGGGTAGGCGGTAGCGAAATGAGTAGTAATCTATTATCACACTCACAAGCTCTTAAAATTGTTAAGGTATGGAAAGACTTAGGTTATGACGATGTAGTAGTGGAGGAGGTTGCATAATGAATAGAGAATACCTAGAGGCTAAGGTAGACCTATGCCTCAATCAAGCAGAGATAGACATACAGCAACAGGAGATAGCACGAGCTATCAAGAACCTACAGCGTGCCAACAGTGCGCTATCGCGTATCTTTAATTTGGAGGAGGACGAGAGTGAGTGACGGTAGAGTATTACGCTTACTAGATAGCGGTATAAAGTTTATGGGAGACAGTATGCACCCACCAAAGAGTGACCTAATCCTATTCTATGAAGTGGTCGAGCCTGATAACGTTATCCGCTGGGGTGGGGGAGAGGCCAAGTCAGCTATTCAATGGCTATACCTAGCACCTTTTGGCTCACGCCTACTGGTAAGTGCGTGGGATAGTGATGAGGAGGACGCTCATTTGGTAGGGCAAACGATAGACATAACAGAGATTATCCAACAGGCAAGGGAGGTAGGGCTATGAGCTACTGGTTAGGGTTGGGCGTGGTAATAGTGCTAGTCTATGTGCTTATTGTGTGGGAGGACAAGATCAATGGAGAGTAAAGAGGTCAGCGGTAAGCAAGCAATTCATTATCGAAACTACAGACGAGCAAGAGATAGGGCGCTAGTGCGCCTGTCTCACCTCTATCCGAACGTGTATAGAGATTTGCTAGCGGAGGAGAAAGAGAATGACAGTACAGAGGGTAAAAGCTGGGTTGCTGGTAACACTCGTGTTAGCGTTACTATGGGTGTTCGCTCCCGACCAACACGTAGTAAAAGTAAAACTACCAAGCGACCTAAACGTTCACGCAAGACACGCAACAATGGAGGAAAAGCGTGAGAACAAGTCACTTATCATTAGTTACTCAAGAGCACTCGGTTACAACAGCCAACAAGTCAAATGCCTTATCACCTTATGGACCCGTGAGAGCAGGCTTGACCACCTCGCAGACAACAAGCGATCAACAGCTTTTGGAATTGCTCAACTCCTTAGAGAACGCAGTAGAGAACCTGAACTACAAATCCTTCACGGCATACGATACATTGGTCATCGCTATGGAGGGAGTGCGTGTCGCGCTCTCAGCCATAGTGACAGACGAGGCTGGTACTGATGAAACTGCTTGACCTTTACTGCAAGGCAGGGGGAGCGAGCAAAGGCTACGCTGACGCTGGCTTTGAGGTAGTAGGTATTGACATCAAGAAACAGAAGCGTTATCCGTATGAGTTTATACAGGCAGATTGCTTGGAGATACTACAAGACTTGGATTACTTGCGTACCTTCGATGTGATTGCAGCTAGCCCACCTTGTCAGACACACTCACGCACTCAGCATTTGCGTAATGCTCAGGGCAAGGGCACGGATAAGATAGATCTAATACCTCAGACACGAGAGGCGTTGATTGCTAGTGGCAAACCTTATGTGATTGAGAACGTTCCAGGTGCTCCATTGATTAACCCGGTACAATTTTGTGGCTCATCATTTAATCTAAAGGTACGTAGGCACAGACTCTTTGAGTCTAACGTGCAATTAACTGGCTCAGTATGCGA
>Ga0209296_1001316_pt1 | contig 19258 bp, 40 predicted proteins | sample S_130206_EF_Meta_FD_187319 | JGI IMG/M metagenome (GOLD analysis project Ga0209296, IMG submission 187319) | Freshwater microbial communities from Lake Simoncouche, Canada to study carbon cycling - S_130206_EF_MetaG (SPAdes) (version 2) | ecosystem: Environmental > Aquatic > Freshwater > Lake ...
AAATCTAGCTTGTTCTTCCCAAGTTTCTTTCTTATCAGGTCTTGCACAATACGAAGCTACGAACATATCTTGATACTTCTCACCACTAATTTCATGCATCCTCTTATATATGTATACAGATCCAAGCGAAGTTGAATATGCAGACTTACCTTGTCTATATGGATCGACTCCTGCTACATACAATCCATAAGGTGGATTATCTATAGGGAATTCATATATAACAACAGGTGCTTCTTTTAAGTCTGAGTTCTTTAGAGGGAAGTTAGAGATGGGTAGTTTGTCTGTAAACTCATGAGCTATTTTCTCTCCATCATTAAACAATATAACAGGAGTTCCTGTTCTTTCTTGTTGTAATAGCCTAGACTTCTGTCTTTTAGCACTCTCAATATCAAATATATTTGTATCCTCGTTCAAGAAGATATCATCTACTTCTTGAGGATAGTACATCTTTTCTTTTAAATAGGCTATACGATCACCAGCTTTCTTAAGTCTTTCTAAATCTCTATTAGTAATTTCTGTAGCCTTCTCTTCATTACTTACAAGCATTTTAACATTGTGTAAGTCTGAACTAGCTGGCTCATTTAAATACGCTCCTAGTGTAGAATCCTCCTTTGCCTCCATTCTATATTTATGGGAGATAAACAACCCATGTATACGTTTGTCATCTTTAGCATTATTATATGTAAGGAAATTAAAATTGTCTACGTCAAACATTAAGCTTTTGGCATCCATGAATTTCTTCATGTCACCACCTGTACCAGTAAGAATGGGACTACATCCCCAACCATAGGGTGTAGTGAAACCAGGAATAGCTGCCTGTAAACCTCTAAGGAAATTTCCTTTACCAATCTCATCTATAATTAATTTACGTGGTTTTGTACCTGCAATTGCCTCTTCATTATTACCTTCATCTAAGTTACGTATTAAGATGGAAGAGAATGGGATACGTTCACCAGACTTGGTCTTTATACCTAGAGTCACTTGGTTCTTCCAGTTATCCTCAATTCTCTGCCACCTCCAATACTCAGGAATGAAATTCAATCCTTTGTCAATCTTATCAGTAATCAGTTTTATATCTGGGGCATTTAAGCCTGCTATGATATTCTGACTGTTTTCATCAAAGGTCGCACCCCATGCAATATAGGATGCTTCAAGAACAGACTTGGCAAAACGTCTAATACCTAGAATGACTAAGCCCCTCTTTTCTTGTTGAGCTCTGTCAATTTCGTTCGTCACAAGCCATTCATTATCTCTCAATAGGGGATTGGCATATTTCTGTGCAATCCTCCCATAATCATCTATTATATCTACTTCTGTATGCCATATGTTAAGGTGCCAATATAAAAATGGGTTGATATATGTACCACCCATCATAGCTCCATTTAAACATAACTCTCTGTGAAAGTCAAAGAATGGCTTACACTCCTGAGAGTCTTTATCAGGAATACGCTTCTGATTTATAAACCAGTCTTTGTAGTCTATACTTTGTAGTTCCATTATTTTCTATTTGCTAAGAACTCAGCAGCAGCTCCTGATAACTCACCCTTACCTCTCACTTCCACCTTTGCTTCTTCCATGCTTCTTAGCTTATCTACCACCTCTATCAATGCTAGATAGTTTTTCATTGTCTCTTGGACAAATTTACCTTGAGCTTCAATAGATGCTATCACCATAGGTAATAGTCCTCCTTTTGCTGTAGGTTTCCACTCAATCCTATCTTTCAATTCATGTAGTGGGTTAGCATTTACATAAGCTTTCCATGAAACAAGTTGTGACTCAGCCCATTCAAGCTCTGTATTTACGTATGTAGTTTTTTTAATAGTTGCCATCTTCTTCTTCCTCCTCCTTAAGGATATTATCAAGGTCCATGCCTTCTTTAATTATTTTTTCAAGTTCAGAATCATCTGTGTGTGGAACATCCATCTCAATCTCGCTCTTATATTTGCTTAGAGCAAATACAAGTTCTTTATCTGTTATGCCCCAAATATCACCATAATCTGCAAGAGCTGTAGCTAGGTGTCTTCCAATATTGTATGTTGGAAAATCACTATGTAGTTCTTGTAGTATATTAATGACTTCTGTATAGTGAGTCTTTTTACCCATTAGTTTTATATTAATTCATTTAAATCTTCATCTGTTAGCTTTGAAGATGTGATCTCTAAGTCAATACCTATCTCTCCAAAGTTTTCTTTTCCCTGATCTGTCATATAATCTTTTGTAAAGGCTATACCCATTCTATCAAACTCAACCCCAGGAACTCCCACTACATCAATGTAGTCTATTCCTTTATTATATAAGTCAACAAGCGTATCAATTAGCTTGTCCAGTGGAATCCTCTCTATTTTCACTTCCCTGTTTTCCATATATTGTTTGTATTAATTGATCTTCATCTTCCTTAGATGTCATTTCTGGTCCCCATTTGTCTATAGGACAGCTACAAGATAAACACTTAGTTTTGGCTGATAGGACACACCCACAATGAGTGCAATGCTTATCAAATCTACGAGGCTTCTTAGGTTTGTTCTCAGAACACCATTCGCATTGATCACAAATGGCCATACGTTCTTTACTGACTTGTCTAATCTGTTCTTTTATTTCATCAGCTGGAAAGAGGTTGTTCTTCCACCCCTCGTATATCTGAGAGAAGTTGATCTTCATATATAGTTTTTGTTGTTAGCAAATTGATCAGAGCTTCTGTTTTCTCTAGTGTCACCTTAGATGAACGTTTCTTTTGTTCAGACGTAGTCTCATCTATTATTATCCTTTCCATTGCCTGCTTCTTAGCATTCAATTGTCCAAGTCGTTTTATAGCTTTCTTCTCATTGAAATAGAACTTACCAAAGCCAGATATCTCCAGACTGTTGTTAAGATCCATTGCCTCATTGGCAGACTGAAACTGGTGATTCACCACAGCCTCAATTGTTTTCTCATTCATCATCATCTTAACTGCAAGCGTCCTAACTAGGAAGTCTTTGACAGACATGCTTATAGGCTTATCCATGTATTAGACTTATTTGCAATATAATATCCTTGTCGAAGTTGAGCAGAATAAGAGGATTGACCTTCACCTTTGTCCCATCCTTTACAAACACACCCATCTTCTTCAGCTTACTAATAATGTTATTGATTGCAGGAGATGTGCTGTCGTATTTCTCACAGAACTCCTTACGTATGTTAGCATAGGATATATTACCCTTCATAGCAGCAAACGCAATAAGCTGTATCTCCCTGTTTGTCAACTTAAGGTCGTTGACAGATGACAAGATCCTATAATACTTCTCAGCCAGGACGTAACTGTCCTCCACTGATCTTTTCAGTCGTTGTACAATAGGAGATTTAGGTTTGGTTTCCATAATTAGTTGATACAAAGGTATGTATATCTTACCTATCTACAAATAACTATTTTAGTTATTGTAAAAGTTAATGCTATATTATGCATCAAATCTCCTAAACAGGAAAATAAAGCTAAATAACAATAGCCCTATCCTAAGCTCCTGCTCTAATCCTCCATCGTCTAGCTTGTAGTTTCTATTAGACACTCCTAGTTCAAAACTGTTATAGTCTTTAGGGAGAAACTCTATACCTATCTCATACTCCTCAAAGCAGACTAACCCCCATACAATCACTGCCATACTCAAAACTATCACCATCACTAACAACACATTTAATACTACCATATATCTAAGCTTTGTTTACAGGGGAGGTATTAACAGGGCCCCCCCTAAATCCCCCCCAAAGATACTGCTAAATAAATTTACCAGCCAAATTTATTTTTGCCTATTATCAAAACTTGCAGGATTTTCTAGTTTTGATACAACAGGTTATTATAATATTGGTCCCTATATCATAAAGCATATAATATGTAAGATGATTCCATCATTATATGTAAAGACATATCATAATGTGTCATAAAAGCAACATTGTTAAGCTGAGCATGTCCCTTATAAGACACATTATGTAAAGCCATAGCTTGACTAAACATCCCCTAGGGTAAAGCTGTAGCTTGACAAATGTCAAGTTTACTGATCCAAAAACTTGACAATCTAGGAAGTGAAACACAGCCAAACCAGGAAGTCCTTGTTACCTATATATATAAATGTGTCACAAATATTTGAAAAACTGTGACACAATATGCATGAAACTTTTGGAAAAATTCATGCAACGTTCCTTGTGGAACTATCCTGTGCTTAGGCCCAAAATTTTCTACTAGCCCCCACACATCTATTGTGTCCATGGGAGGGGAGCCTACTCCACATCACAACCCCCCATACGAATTGGGAGGTTGGGGTAGCCCCCCAGGGTCAGCGTGGCAGGCCTTGGAAATCTGTGGCAAATCTTGACAAAAGATAATTGCCACATCCTGTCGTAACCCTCTCTCACCCAGTCATAACCCTTTTTACATTCCTAAATAAATAAAATTATGAGAAACTACAAAGTTTTGTACTTGAATGAAGACTATGATGTTAAGTGTAAATATATTAGTGCTAACAGTGCTGATGAAGCAAGAGCATTAGTCTATGGTGATACACTTGATTGTCTTCAGACATTAAAGGCTGAATTAGTAAACAGTTCACCAACACTTAATGGTGATATGGCTAACGAATTCAATGACTCATTTCATTCTGAACCACTTTAACATAATTGAACAACTGTAACAAGGTTCTGCAGGACCTCTGTCACCATTCAAGACTACGTGAGCTTGGGGGTAAGCGAAGCACAGTACAGTTGTTCATTCTTCACCATTGTCCAGTCATAACCCTTTTAACATATTAACATTTTTTCATTCACAATTAAACAGAAAAACAAATGGCTCTTAACTTCAAGGTGCGAGATGCACAAACAACAGTAAATGCCACATCATTGGGCACAGTATCTAACGCAGTTGGTAAAGGTGGAAGCATTGACTTCATACCTTCTAACTTAATGTCAACAGACAGACGCTTGGTTGTCATCCTTAAGAAGGCTGATGGCACACAAGAGCAGGTAGTTTGTTCACAAACAGTATCAGATGGCTTCAGAGCTAAAGAGATTAGCTTGAACCAATTACTTGGCTTGGACATTAAAGAACAAGTCTCATCAGCAGGCGAATTGTACAACCAAATCAATATGCCAAACAGCAATGCAGGCTTAATCAGCTACGCAATTGATGACATCACTGTGGAAGAGTTCAAAGTAGAAGCTCTTACAGAAGATAAGATTAAGAATTTAATCTCAGTCTCCTTGTAATTAATAAGAGGGCAGTGTTCCACAAAGAACATTGCTCTCTTTATTATATATATGGGTGGGCTGAAGGCTTTAGGGTGGGACATAACACGCTGATACTCAACATATTCTGTGAGAATATGAGAAGTGATGTGCTCTCTTATCCCACTTATTACCACTTATTGACACATCATTCATTCACGCTATACAATACAATATATATAGCATTAAATAGATATTATGCCTATATACACTAAGCTTAGATATATTAAGGATGGAGAAGGATATATACGTCCTTATGTTCTTACTATTGATAAAGAGTATAAATGTATTGGTATGCATAAGACATCTTATATAATTAGAGATGATGAGAATAATATAGTCTTTATCTCTGGTAGGATGAGGAAGAGGTTCTTTAAAGGTATTATATAATGTACCATTTCTATTTCCCAAGGATAGACAGATGAGTTGAGGATTAAATGACTACCTACCTCACATCTGAGTACAGAGGGATTTTATTCACACATATATTAAATAAAAAACACATGGAAACATTTCAAACCATGCTTATGGTCTTACAACTTATACTCTTTGGTATATTTATACTATTTGCTATTAAGGTTGTTTATATGATCATTAAGCACAAAAACAAATAACACATGAAGAATTTCCTTAAACACGAGGATGACCAACATATAGTTATACTATTAGTCATTCTTATCATTGGTGCTACATTAGGAGCATCATTATAACATATATCTCTGTCATTAGCCTTTAGCGTACCAAAGGCGATATATGTATATTTATTCACATTCATTAACACATAACACATTATGAAAACATTTAATTTATTTATGGCTATTATGATGACTTTAATTACAACCACTCTTATCCTATGGATATTATTTACCTTTGAAGAGAATAACCTTGGATGGAGTATGCTTACATTTGTATCTTTTGCAGGATATACATTAGCAGCATTATTTGTTTACAATTACAAACACAACACAAAAAAGATTGGCTAGTTGGTAATGTGTGTTAGATAATAGGGCTCAGCTTCCCCTAGCTGGGTCCTTATTTACACTTCTAGCTGCAAAACAAACGATTATGTTTATATTAGCAAAACTTATATTTAAATCATATATGCCCAAGAGATTGGAAGTAGGTATGTGGTTTAAAAGAGATCACAGTGATGTGGTCTATGGTAAAGTATACAACTATTTTACTATATATGAATTAAAAGAGATACCATATGACATGTACGAATACATGTCTATTAGTGGTGCACCTGTTGAGCCATACATTATTCAACCAATGACTAACCCTGATGATGTAGAGGATATACTTGTACGTCCTGAATACATAGGTTGGTGGGAAGATAACCTTGCTGAAGAGAATGAAGATGGTACATGGACAGATCACACTACATTAGAAGACTTGTCACCAAAGATTATCAATGATTGGTTATATGGTGAGAATGGTGATAATGATGGTCTCATAGCCCTTGAGGTAGATGATGAGACTAGAGAGCCATTGTTATATGAAGACACCAATAAGGTGATGATTAAACAAGCTGACTTTGTAGATGAGGATGAAGATGGTTCTATGGATATAGAAGATGAAGAACCTTGGGACGATATGGATGACCTCACTCAATACGATTCAGATCATGAAACAGAATAATAAACCCTTAAAAACCAAGGACATGAAGAAGTTATATGAAATTTTATTTGAAGGTAAAAAGCCTGAAGAGCAACCTTTAAAGCTTGAGATTAGATTAAAGTCTACTGCTACACCAGAGGAGCAGTTAGAAATAAATGAGTGGTATAGACATGTCTATAACTCATTACAAAGAAATTAGGTTAGATGTGTGTGTGGTTAGTAAACGAGAAAGCCCTGCAGAAATGTGGGGCTTTTTTAAACCTATTATTATGAGAAGAAAAATAAAGAGTGGCATAATATACAGCACTACGCTTAAGCCAGGCCAGAGAGCCACAGATAAGAGATATAAAGATGGAGTGGATACAGGTAGATTTAGTTCTAACAAAGTACCATTACCACTTAAACCAATGAGTCCTATTTCAACAAAGATAGCAGAAATGTTAGATGGTATACCTGATTGGGTTAATGATATACCAAAGCAGGTAATTAGACAACAACAAGCTAGTAGACATTTTAAAAATAAAAACAAAAAATAAGCACATGAAAAACATGAAAATGTACTCTCAAGCAGAGTTATCAACGATGCAAGAAATGGCTAAAAAGCCTATTTCAACAACTAGATTAGCTAAAAGACTAGCTAAACAGTTCAACAGAACATATGGTGGTGTGTATGCTAAACTATTAGTTATGCGTAAACATACAAAAGTGGAGCCTGTTATCACCAACACTGTGCGTACTAAAACAGTAGTGGAAGGTAAGAAGCACACTATTAGTAGTAGACCAACCAAGATAGAGATATCTGATCAAGGTATGACATTCTATTTCTAACTAATAAACTAACACATCATGTCTTACAGCCTAGTCTACAGTGCAAGACCAAATAGCACACATACAATTCAGGTTTACGAACCAAACCAACAAGATTCTCCTTATGTTAGGGGACTTAAAGCGTGCTCTAAACTAATAGATGCTATATTTGCTGCCAAAGCAAACTTCACACCATCTAAACGTTTACACATTAAAGGACGCAAATATATGTACATTAGCTCTGACACATATCAGCTATTAGTCAGGGTAAAAAACTTTTGACAAATGATATATTTAGTTACCTTTGTATTATTAATATGGGTGTGGATTATTGCAGAATGTATAAACGCACCATTTGAAGATACAAAACAAGATGATGATTCAATTAAACCCAATGATACCAATAGTCAGAAAGACTGATGGTATGAAAGGATACGCTTTCCTAGTGATAGATTATTCACAAGAACATTACATATTATTTGTATGTGCCATGGATAATGGAGATATATGGGCATTAGATAATAGAGAAATATCTGTGCAGAATAATCCATCACTTGGAAGGTATTTAAATACAAAACAACATGACAAAGAGTAAAATTCCAAAGATAGAAGATTTAAATGCACATTTATTTATGAGCATTCAAGGTAAAGAGGTACAAATGATATATCATGATGATACAGATAATGGATTAGCACTTGGTGCTGCACTAATTAGTTTATTAGAAGATGATGAGAAACTATTTAAAATAGTAAGTGCTGCATTTGTTACAGTTCTTGACAATAGAGATAAGAAATCTATTTCTAAAAAGAGCAATAAAGTGCCTAAAACACCTGTAAAAGCTGCAAAAAGGAAATAAATATATAATTTAGTGCATTAAATTACACATTATGAATGAATATTTTAGTTATTATGAGAGCTTACATAAGCTTCCCAAGTCTAAGCAGAGATATTATCTCTGGGACATGATTAAGTGGTGTATTAAACAATACATTAAAACATATAAATAATGCTAGCTTTATTACAATGGATAACAGATAACAATTATGTTAGATATAAAGATGATAAATGGTACAAACCACAGTTTCCCACTGTGTATTTAAAAGTTGAACAATTAATAGAATTATATGAACGTACTCATTTATGATATTGAAACACTGAAAGAACTGTTTCTTATTGTTATATACAATCCAGAGAGTGATGTAACATATGAGTTTCAGGTGAGTAGGTGGACCAATCAATTAGATGGATTCATTAGATTCACTGAGCAACATGATGAGCATTATTGGGTGGGCTACAACAACTTACGCTTTGATAGTCAGGTTGTTGAGCATATAATTAGAAACTATGAGGATTGGCATGAAATGAGTGGTCTAGAGATATGTGCTAAGATAGCACAGAAGGCTGCAGACACAATACATGATGCTAATTATGATGTATTCCCTGAATATAGAGAGGAATGGTTATCACTAAAACAGTTAGACCTATTCAAGATTAATCATTATGATAACAAGAATAGAATGGTCTCACTAAAAAGATTAGAGTTTGAGATGGATCTGGAGAACATTGAAGAGATGCCCATCCATCATACTAAAGAGAACATGACACACGAAGATATAATGGTCACTATTGATTATTGTAAGAATGATGTTATGGCTACGTATGAATTCTATAAGGTGACAACAGGTAACACTGAGCATCCACTATACAAGGGTAACAATCAGATAGAACTAAGAGAAGATATATACGAAGAGTTTGGCATTCCATGCTTAAACTATTCAGATAGTAAGATAGGTGATGAAATGATTAAGAAGTATTATTGCCAAGAGAAAGGTATACAATATTCTGATTTGCCAAAGAAAGGACTATTTAGAACAGAGGTAAAGGTGAGAGATTGTATTGCTGATTACATATCATTCCAGACACTAGAGCTACAGCAGTTCTTAAATAGAATCAGTAAAGAACGTTTAACCATCAAAGATGAGTTTAAAGAGTCAATTCAATTCTATGAAAACATATATACGTTTGCCAAAGGTGGCTTACATACAGAGAATAAACCAAAGGTTTTTGAATCTGATGATGATCACGAAATTATTGATTGGGATGTGTCTAGCTATTATCCTGCTATTATCATTAGCAATGGCAGATATCCTGGTCACCTGGGTAAGGAATTCTTACTTGGATATAAAGCAATGTTTGAAAAAAGGTTGGAACTCAAACCAATGGCTAAGAAGGATAAGAAGATAGCAGGTATTGTTGGTGCATTAAAGCTTGCAGTTAACTCTGTATATGGTAAAAGCAGTGACATGCAGTCTTGGATCTATGATAGACAACTCACTATGTTCACCACTATTACAGGTGAATTGAGTCTTCTTATGCTCATCGAAGCATATGAATTAGCTGGTATACATGTTATATCTGCAAATACAGATGGTGTAACTATTATGGTTGGTAAATCATTAATAGATAAGATGCATGAGATAAACAAGTGGTGGATGGAACTCACACAATATGAGCTTGAACGCACTGATTATCAGAAGATTATATTCTCAACAGTTAATGACTATATAGCAATTAAAACCAATGGAGAAATTAAAAAGAAAGGAGATTTCCTTACTGACTTTGAGCTGCACAAAAATAAGAGTGCTAGGATTGTACCTATTGCACTGGAGCAGTTTTTTGTTAATGATGTGCCTGTGGCTACCACCATTCGTAATCATACAAATATATATGACTATTGTCTCAGGCAGAAAGCGAGCAAAGACTTTCACTACGAAGGACACTCGAAAGAAAACAGAACAGTCTACAATAAACTTATCAGATATTATGTAAGTAATACAGGAGAGAAGTTATTGAAGGTTAAGAATGAGAATTCAGATAGCACAGCTGTTGATGTATCACAAGTTGAAGCAGGTGAATGGGTGATGAAAGTATGTAATCATCTATTACCAGATCATCCTCTGGATAACATCAATCATGCATATTATATAGAGCGTGCTGAGAGAATCATGCACAAAATACAATATGAAGGTAGAAAACGTAAAATTATTATTAATCCAAATCAAATGACACTATTCTAATGGACAACAAACATAAAGCAGCAGAATTAGTAATGGAATTCCTACCAATTATAGGACAAGATCCATATACAGGTATAGATGTAGCTAAAAAATGTGCTAAAGTGGCTGCAAAGCTATTAATTAAAGCACAACAAGAAGAAGATACATATGACTACGATGAAATAGTTAAACTTATAGATACATTCTAATGGCAAAGATAAATAGAGAAAACATAGGCGATCATCTTGTTGATTATCAATTAAGTATGGTTGGTAAGTCTATGCAAGAAGCATATATGACAAAAGAGTGGTATAGCAAATGGACTATGACTCAAGAACAACATGAGCAGTTCAAAGCATATGCTATACCATTAATGAAAAAAGTATTTAAAATAAACAAAGCAAGAGCTGAAGCAAACTTTCAATGGTTTGATTTAGAATTTGGCTTACGTATTAAAGATTAAAACACACAATTATGGGAGCAAGTTGGTTTGAAATGACAGCATATGGTAAAACATTATCAGATGCATATACTAATGCTGTTGCAGAAGCAGAAGTAGAATCAGGAAATGATTCATATAATGGTACAATTAGTACAACACATCAATGTTCAGATCTTACAGATCAATTTAGAAGAAGTAAAAAAAGCTTTGATGAGTATGTAAAGATGCAAGTAGACAAGCTTAGTAAAAGAGATTGTGCTGGCATATGTATATTAGATCCAATTGTTAATAAAAACAAGACAAAGTCTCAAGTGGAGAACATTGTTACACCTGGTACCAAGAAATGGATACTTAAATACGAAGTGGAGAACTATTATGGTGATGTTGTTGTCTCAGCTATGTCTAAAGGTGAAGCTGTTAGAATGGGTAGAGCATATACAGAGAAGAACCAAGAGCCTGTAAAGATAATAATGCGTAAGCGTTTAGATAGAGTTGATCCTACAGTAGCTAAGATAACATACAAGAAGTCTACAACAGAGAGAGCAGGTAAATACATACTCTTTGGTTGGGCTGCTGAATAACAATTAAAATTAAAAACATGCCAGATATTTCAATGTGCAAAGGTGGTAGTTGTCTACTAAGACTGAACTGCCACAGATATACAGCTAAAGCTGAAGAGATGGGTCAATCATTTTTCTCAGACCCTCCATATAAATTAGATTTTATGTTTGATGAACATAATAATGGTCTTGGTGTTGCAACATTAGCTTGTTCTTATTTTTGGAACAATAAAGAATACAAAGATGAAAAACCTAAAAATAATTGAGGATTGGGAGAGAGAATATCTCAAGGATTTCATATATTTGCATGAAGAGGGACAGGAGTGGGACGAAGCAATTCAGAAAGAATTAAATCAGAAGCAACCTGCTCGTATTGAAGTAATAGACACAGACAAAATCCTAGAGAAACATAATGAACCTCACGCTAACGTTCTCCCATTTTAAGGAGCTGACTAAAGCTGGCTACAGCTTAGACATGTTATGCTTCATAACACTTGTTCAAGAAGGCAATGATGTAGATGAAATGTGTACAGATGATAGTAAGATGAAAATGTTACATCAAACTGTACGCAGAAAAGGTTTATTGTCAGAGTCAAATAAGATTACTATTATAGGTAGGGAAGTCTTATCTTTTCTTAATGAAGAGATGGAACAACCTAAGATACCTAAGAAGAAGAAAACAGATTCAGACTTTGATAAGTGGTGGAATAAGTACCCAGGTACTGACACCTTCACATATAAGAGTCAATCATTTACAGGTACACGTGGTATGCGTGTAAAGAAAGATGAGTGTAAAATCAAATTCGACAGCATTGTTGGAGAAGGCGAGTACAAACCTACAGAGCTCATAGCAGCATTAGAATACGAAATACTGCAGAAGAAAGAGAATTCAATTAAGACAAAAGTCAATAGACTTACATTTATGCAGAACAGTCTCACCTATCTCAACCAGAGGTCATTTGAACCATTCATTGAGTTGATAAGAGAAGGTAAGACGATTAAAGAGTCTGCTGAACCAATTAAAGGTATGGACATATGACAAAGAGAATACATAAAGAAGATCTTCTATACGAAATTAATGATAGAGGTGGAATTAAGTTAGGTAAAAATTTGCATCTTAAAAATATAGGTTTTACACAAAGTGGTTTAAAAGTTAATTGGTCTGTAGAATCTTTATTAATGGCAGAAGAACTTGCTCAAGATGATGGAGTTGAGCTTCCTGCGTTTTATGACTGTATGGTATCATGGGAATGTTCATATTATTGCAAAATAAATGGAATGAGGTATAAAGTCACTCAAAAAAAGAAAGCAATGTATGGTAAAATATACCACAAAATAGAACTAATATGAGTTTTGAAGATTTAAAACGAGAAGTTCAAGCAGGCCTAGATGGTAGGAACAATGGTATACCTATGGGCTTTGAAAGATTGAACAGATATATTGGCATCAGAAAGTCTATGTACACGCTGATAGGTGGCCTCACTGGATCAGGTAAAACTAGCTTCTTAGATGACGCATATGTTTTAAATCCATTTGATTGGTTTATCAGCCAGAAAACTCCAGATCTGAAGTTAAAGATCATATATAGATCCATGGAGCGTAGCAGAACATACAAATATGCTAAATGGGTCTCAAGAAAGATATTTCTAGACCAAGGTATAATCATTCCTGTATCCAAGCTATTAGGTTGGACAGATAAGATGACTCCTGATGAGCATGATCTATTCCTGATGTACGAAGACTATCTTGAAAGTATGAAAGAAGTCATTACCATCATTGATGGACCAGATAATCCATTTGGTATAGCAAAGCATATAAGAGAGCACGCATTATCTAATGGTGTAATAGAAGAAGTAGATCAATATAACAAGAGGTATATACCTAATAATGATAATGAAATCACTATTGTTGTTATTGATCATATAGGCCTATTAAAGCCAACTAAAGATTATCCTACAAAGAAGCAGACAATTGATAAGATGTCTGATGAGCTGAGATATGCTCGTGACATGTATGGATATAGTCCTGTGATTGTTAGTCAATTCAACAGAGACATAAACAATCCTATTAGGATCAAGAATGGTGATGTAGAACCACAGCTAGAAGACTTTGCTGATAGTTCACAGACCCAGAACGATGCTGATGTTGTATTAGCACTGTTTGATCCTATGAGATATAAGGTTGCAGACCCTTCAGGGTATGACCTGAACAAGCTCAGAGATGAGTTTGGTGCAAAGTATTTCAGATCATTGAGACTAATAAAGAATAGTTATGGGGAAGATGATGTAAGAATAGGATTAAGTTTTCTTGGCCAGATTGGTATGTTCAAAGAACTACCAAAGGTTAAGTATATGAACGAGAGTATATATAATGATATTATTAGTAAAACATTCTTTTTAAATAAATGATAATGAAATTGAATTTTAAAGCGTACAATACGTTACCCACAAAGAAGAGTCACTGGTGGCAGGTTGTCCTGTTTCCAACAGTGTCTCTTATGAATAACATACAGAAACATGATCCATATGTAGCTCTAAATGTAGAGTATTTATTTTGGTCATTAACAACAATTATAAGCTATGGCAAAAAAGCCCAGCACCCTTACATTACGAGATAAAAGACAAATAGAGTTTGCTGATGTATGGCTGAACAATGGCATGTTTGGTATATTAAACCTATGTCCTAGGTTTGGTAAGATCAATGTGTCCATTAATATATTAGAAAAACTGGACAAAAACATTAACATTCTCATAGCATACCCTGATCTTAAGATTAAGAATGCATGGGAAGAACATTTCTTGGCTAGGAAGTATAAGAATAGGAATATGACTTATACCACACATTTGTCCTTAAAAAAGCACACAGCTGCCTTTTATGACATTGTAATCTTAGATGAGGTACATTTACTGTCTGAGGCACAAATGGAGGCTGTAAAGGAGCTGCAGTGCACAAAGGTGTTAGGTTTAACAGGAACCTTATCATCACATACAGAACAAACATTAGAAAAAGAGCTTGGACTATCAGTCTTAGCTAACTATTCTATAGAACAAGCAATTGAGGAGGGAGTTATTTCTGACTATGAAATCACAGTGGTAGGAGTAGCACTAGATAATACAAAGCAGAACAATTACAAAGGTAAGTGGAAGACTGAGAAAGCTCAGTTTAATGCATATGGATGGGTCATTGATCAGCTAGAGAAACAAGGTAAAGCAACTATGTTCTTACGTCTGGCTAGAATGAGACTCATTCAAAGCAGTCTTGCTAAGCTTAATAAGACAAAAGAGCTATTAGCTACACATAAAGATGAACGAGTGTTAGTATTCTGTGGTGTCACAAAGGTAGCAGATGACCTAGGCATTCCTGTATATCATAGCAAAGCAGGAGACAAACAAGTGTTTGATGACTTTGCCTCTGGTGTTGGTAATCACCTGGCTGTCGTAAAGATAGGTAATACAGGTGTTACATATAAACCACTCAATAGGGTGATAATCAATTACTTTGATAGTAATGGTGAAAATCTAGCACAGAAGATTAATAGATGTATGGCCATGGAGTATAATAATCCAGAAAAGAAAGCCTATATATACATCATATCTTCTGTTGAAGAAGTGGAAAGAAAGTGGCTCAAAAGAGCACTAGAATTCTTTGATAAAGACAAAATTAAATATGTATGAAAGTAGAATTAGTTGAACAAATGGAACCATTTAGTGACCAAGCTTGGTATGGTGTAAGAGTCAATGGTACATCAGTAAAATGGAGTAGAGATAAAGCAGTTGCAGAGACTGTTTATAATGATATAATTAATGATATAGATACAACAAAAACTAAGGAAATTATTTTGAAATCTGAAGAAATTGAAGTACCTTTATCAGAACAAAATCAGTAAAAAAACATGGCAAGCAAATTAATTGGAATTGTTGGTGCTACAGGCACTGGCAAATCAACATCAGTAAAACATTTAGATCCAAAAGAGACTTACATCATCAATGTTGCTAAAAAGGAATTACCTTTTAAAGGAGCAGAGAAGTTGTATAACGCTGAGGCTAAAAATTACAAGGAAGTGGATGATGCTAACGAGATTACACGTTTATTAAAGACTATCTCTGACAAGGCACCACACATTAAGAACATTATTATTGAAGACTCTAATTACATTATGGGTTTCAATATGTTAGCGAGAGCTACAGAAGTAGGATTCACCAAATTTACCATTATGGCTAAAGATATGGTGGAACTATTCAGAGAAGCAAGACGTTTACGTGATGACTTAAAGGTGTTCTATTTCACACACCCAGAGACTATTGAAGACTCAGGTGAGATTATAGGATACAAGATTAAGACAGCAGGTAAGTTAATTGATAACCAAATTGTGTTAGAAGGTTTACTTACTATCTGTTTATACACACACGTAGAAGAAAGCAAAGATGGCACAGCCACATATAACTTTGTAACTAATAGATTTAAGAAGTATCCAGCAAAGAGTCCTGATGGAATGTTTGCAGAAATCAAGATACCTAACAACTTACAACAAGTAGTCAATTCAATTGATGAATATTACAATTAATAACAAATAAAATCAGTAAAAATGAGTAACATTGGAGGAGAAAAAAGACAAAGCCCAGTATTTGACGACAAAGAATTTGCCAAGAAAGTTGGCTTATTTGAAGCAAAAGTAATTGCAGTGAACCCTACAACAGAAGAATACGCTGATGTATTGGGAAGACAATTAAAAGAAGATAGCAAAGCTACAGAGTACTTAGGTACAAGTAAAGATGGTAATGCTAGATTACGTTTAGACTTCTGGTTAGAAGAAGTTAAAACACAAGAGAAGTTCAAATTAACTTTCTTTATTGAGAACAAAGAGAAAGAGAACAAAGATCAAACAAAGAAACAATACATCAACAACATTGGACGTTGTACATGGGCTGATAGTCCAAACAACTTACCAACATGGTTCAAAGAAAGAGAGAATCGTGTATCATTTGTTGGTGAAGAAGACTTATACAATTTCTTACGCTCTTGGTTAAGTAACATTGACTTCAGCAGCAAGAAATCTACATTACAAGTAGAGTTTAATAAGTTGATTAAGGGTAATGTTAAAGAACTTAAAGAACAAATCAATGGTGAGTGGGCTACAAACATTGTAGCATTAGCCACTATCAATACAAAAGAAACAGAAGATGGTGTAAAAGAGTTTCAGAATGTATACAACAAAGGATTCTTACCTCCATATAGCATCAAAGCATTTAGATTGTTAGATTACAATGCAGCTGGTACTATCAGTGGATTACGTCAGAAGGCTTCTAAAGACCTTAAACCTCATGAGCGTTTTGTATTAAACGTTACAGGTGAATATGGTTGTAAAGATTTCTTTACATTTAAGGAATTGAAAGAGTATAGCTCTGAAGATAATTTAGTATCATCTGACAAGGTGATTGCTGAAGACGATAGTGATTTTTAGTATACCCCCTCTAAATAAGAAATGGCCTCACTATGGTGGGGCCTTTTCATTAACTTAAGTTATGATTACTGGAGAAAGAAAGATAAAGATATCCATAGAAGCCATCTTGAGCAGGATATCAGAGTATGATATATTTAGATATTACATGCCTAATCATGACTGGAAGATTAACAGAGTGACATATTCTCCATTCAGGCATGAAAACAATCCATCATTTATGATTGGTAATAAGCTAGGCTATCTAATGTTTATAGACTATGCTGATACTAGTCTTCGTGGTGATTGTTTTAATTTTGTTCAGAAGCTTCATAACCTTCCTAGCGTTAGTGATACTTTGAAGATGATAGACAGAGACTTTGGTCTAGGTTTCTCTACAGGTGTCATGACAGGAGAGTATAAGAAGATTATATCTGAATACAAACAACCTGAGATAGAGAAGAGATATTCCCTGATTCAAGTCAAGACTAGAAAGTTCACTAATAGAGAACTTGAGTATTGGGCAGAGTATCACCAGGATCTCCAGGACCTCAGAGATAACAATGTGTATTCTATCAAAGAACTATATCTTAATAAGCAAAGATTTCCATTAGGAGAAGACGAGCTTAGATTTGGTTACCTTTATGAAGGACAGTATTGGAAGATATATAGGCCATATGCTGATAAGAAGCATAAGTGGATGCCTAATAATGTTCCTATCACAGCAATGGATGGTAAAGAGAATATAAAAGACTGTAAGACAGCATTCATCAACAAGAGTAAAAAAGACTTTATGGTGATGAAGAAGATATTCCCATGCAGCTGTGCTGTCCAAAATGAAGGACTTGGATGTTTCTCACATGACAATGTAGAATATCTAAAAGCAAACTCTGATAGACAAATACTTAGCTTTGATGCTGATGATGTAGGTGTACAGAATTCTGTACAGATTACAAAGATGTTTGATTTTGAATATACTAACGTCCCACGTCAGTATCTAGCAGAAGGCATTAAAGATTGGGCAGATCTTGCAAAGGTCCATGGATTAAAAGTGATTGAAGATTATTTAAAAAGTAAACAAATTTTATGACAGTAAAAGATTTAGTAGAAGCTATTCAAAGCGAAGTAGAATGGTTTGAAACCACTGAAGGAGATGATTTAGAATGCATAGGTATAGAAAACCTAGAAGGCATATTAAGTAAATATTTAGGAACACCAATTAAATTAACACAAGATGGAGACATTTAACACCACAAAGGAACTGTTAATGAATACAGCAGTTCCAGTACAAACACGTACATATAAGCCAGTGAGTCATTCATCATTGATTGATCTTACATTAAACAGCATTGAGAAAGCAGGATTTGTCTTAGACAAAGAAACTTATTCTTCAGCTAGAGATGGTAGTATTGCTAATGGTAGATTCTCTATCAGCAACGTAGCAGACAGTGAGATGCAATTACAAATTGGTTGGCAGAATAGCTATGACAGAAGCATGAGCTTAAAGTTTGCTATTGGTACAAGAATTATGATATGCTCTAATGGTTGTGTATCAGGAGACTTTGGTGCCTTTAAGAAAAGACATAAAGGTGACATCCAAGACTTCACACCAGGTGCTATCATTGATTATATCAAAGGTGCAGGTGAAGCGTTCACTCTTATGCAACAACAAAGAGATCAAATGAAGCAAGTACAAATTACTAAGCGTACCAAAGCTGAGTTGATTGGTAGAATGATATTAGAAGAACAATTCATTAGCTCTACACAGTTAAACATTATCAGTAGAGAGTTAAAAGCTCCTACACATGATTACAATGCTAAAGACAGCTTATGGGAGTTATACAACTACACAACATTTGCTATGAAAGAGACACACCCATCACAATGGATGGAGAGTCATATCAAAGCACATAAGTTCTTCAATGACTATGCGTATGATCAAGCAGCTCCATGGGAATCAGAAGAGAAAGCATTTACACAATTATCAATATTTTAATATGAATTGGGAGAAATTTAAAGATCAGTTTCATCCTTCTTGGCATAGATTTATGCAACCTTTCATTGAAAGTGAAGCGTGTGATAACATCTATA
>Ga0209296_1001318_pt1 | contig 19242 bp, 11 predicted proteins | sample S_130206_EF_Meta_FD_187319 | JGI IMG/M metagenome (GOLD analysis project Ga0209296, IMG submission 187319) | Freshwater microbial communities from Lake Simoncouche, Canada to study carbon cycling - S_130206_EF_MetaG (SPAdes) (version 2) | ecosystem: Environmental > Aquatic > Freshwater > Lake ...
GATTTAAGTGGTGAATTAGCATGTGCGGGGGGTGCTTGCGAAATTAAATAAATGGTACACGATAATTTAGTTCAAAATATTATTAATGGAATCTATAGTTCAATCCATGGAAATAGATAATAATAAAAGGGAGGAGCCTAATAAACTCCTCCCTTCTCATTATTATATGGAAGGTGATAGAGTTATATTCACTGAAGAATTCCACAAAAGAAGAGGGTCATGTTGTGGTAATTATTGTAGACATTGTCCTTACGACCCAAAACACACTAGAGGGAGTATCTCTTTAAGAAAAAATTAATCCATGTATATTTATGTGATATGGCAAATGGTATAACATATGGTCTTGAATTTCCATTCGCGGATTCATTAAGAGGGGATTACTTAAGATTAACTGAATTTCAAAGAGATGCAATTAAGTCTAGTTTGTTACATCTTCTTTTAACTAGAAAGGGTTCAAGATATTATTTACCAACATTTGGTACAAGATTGTATGAATTCCTTTTTGAACCATTTGATGGACTTACTTTTAATGCTATTGAATCAGATATTAGAGATGCGGTTGAAAATTTTATGCCAAATCTTTTACTCAACAATATAACAATTACACCGGCTGACCCACAAGAAGAAATCGATATTGCGACAGGTCAAAATTTTGTTGGGACTAGTGAATCTTCAGTATACAGATTCCCTGGTAAAGGAACGTCAGAATATACTGCAAAAATAAAAATAGATTACTCAATTAATGCCCAAACGTTTTCTCAGAGTGATTTTCTAATTATCAATATTTAAGATAGATGGCTAATCGTAAAATATCATATACAACCAGAGATTTTGAAGGAATAAGAACCGAACTGTTAAACTATGTTAGAACTTACTATCCTGATTTAATACAGGATTTTAATGACGCTTCAGTTTTCTCAGTGTTCTTGGATTTGAATGCTGCAGTTGCTGATAACTTACACTATCACATAGATAGAAGTATACAAGAGACTGTTCTTCAGTATGCTCAACAAAAGTCATCAATTTATAACATTGCCAGAACATATGGATTAAAGTTACCAGGACAAAGACCATCAGTTTCTTTAGTTGATTTTTCAATTACAGTACCAGCGTTTGGTGATAAAGAGGATGAAAGGTATCTCGGTACTTTATTAAGAGGTTCTCAAGTTGTTGGTGCTGGATTAGTTTTTGAAAATCAATACGACATTGATTTTACATCACCATATAATGCTCAAGGATTCCCTAATAGATTAAAAGTCCCTAACTTTAATGCGAATGGTATATTAATAAATTACACAATCACTAAAAGAGAGGTTGTTGTTAATGGTATTACCAAAGTATTCAAAAGAGTTATTACACCAAATGATGTAAAACCATTCTTTGAATTGTTTTTACCTGAGAAGAACGTACTAGGTATTACAAGTGTTTTACTTAAAGACGGAACAGAATATACAAACGTACCAACATCGGCTGAATTCATGGGAGCGACTAATAGATGGTATGAAGTAGATGCCTTGGCTGAAGATAGAGTTTTTATTGAAGACCCAACAAAAGTTTCAGACCAACCAGGTATTAAAGTTGGTAGATATATCCAAACACAAGATAGATTTATCAGCGAATACACTGCAGAAGGATTTAAGAAAATGACATTTGGTGGTGGAACAAATACTGCTCAAGATGCTTTAGACCAATTCACTACTTTAGGGGCAACTTTAGAACTTCAAAAATATTCTAACAACGTTTCATTAGGAGCGGCGTTAGCGCCTAACTCAACATTATTTATTCAGTATAGAGTTGGAGGTGGACTACAAACTAACTTAGGTACAAACGTAATTAATCAAATCGGTACTGTATCATTCTTTGTTAACGGACCTTCAGAGGCAACTAACTCATCGGTGATTAATTCTTTAAGATGTAATAACGTAACGGCTGCTATTGGTGGAGCGGGTGTACCAACAATTGAAGAAATTAGAAACTACGTATCATTTAACTTCTCAGCACAAAAGAGAGCTGTGACAGTACAAGATTACGAATCTATTATTAGAAACATGCCAGCTCAGTTCGGAGCGCCAGCAAAAGTATCTATTACTGAAAACGATAATAAAATAATGATTCAAATATTATCATACGATACTTCGGGTAAATTAACAAATATTGTATCTAATACTTTGAAACAAAATATTGCAAATTATTTATCTAACTATAGAATGATGAACGATTACATTTCAATCTTTACTGCCGAAGTAATTGATGTAAGTGTAGATGTTTCAATCGTTTTAGATGCAGCTCAAAACTCGGGTCAAATTATTTCGTCTGTTATCGATGCCGTATCAACGTACTTCAACCCTCAAACAAGACAACTTGGTCAGAATATCTATCTATCTGAAATCAGAAGTATTATTCAAAACCTAAATGGTGTTTTAACAGTTGCAGGTCTTGATATCTATAATGAAGTTGGGGGACAATATTCTTCAGCAGAAACCTCAATGGTTTACGCTGACCCTGAAACGAAATTGATAGGGCCTGTTGATGATACAATATTTGCACAACCTTCACAGGTTTATCAAATTAGATATCCAAATAAGGATATTAGAGTATCTGTTAAGAACTTCCAATCAGTTACGTTCTCATAAGTTTATTTTTATCTTCTTTGAACTATAATTTAATGTGATGTATTTTCTTGATAAAATACTGCATAAACTATTTATAGTTAAAACCATTTAATGGGCCAATCATACAGAATACCAACAGAGGTCGGGGTTAATAAAACAATCAATCTTCAGTTAGACCAAGAATTTGAATTTCTTGAAATACTTTCGATAAAGATACAACAGTCTGATATCTATACAAGAAGTTGTGCTGATTATGGTGTTATAGTGGGAAGAGTTAGCGCTAATAATGGTTTTGGTCTTCCAAACGCCAGGGTCTCTATTTTTATTCCTATTGAGAGTGTTGACGAATCTAACCCAATTACACAAAGTATCTATCCATATAAATCAATTACGGATATAAATAGTGATGGATATAGATACAATTTATTACCATACGAAAAATCATATTCAAAACACGCCGCGACAGGTACCTTACCATCAAGAACTGATGCGTTAACAGGTGCAACCGCTGTTGAAATATACGACAAATACTACAAGCTTACAGCCAAGACAAATGAGAGTGGTGATTACATGATTATGGGTGTTCCATTAGGTAGTCAAACTATTGTAATGGACGTTGATTTATCTGATATTGGTGAGTTTTCATTAACTCCTCAAGATTTAATCAGAATGGGTAGAGCTACTGAAGCTCAAGTTGCTGGAAATCAGTTTAGAACATCAACAGACCTTAATTCATTACCACAAATTGTTAATTTAACAACAAATGCCGAAATATCTCCATTGTGGGGTGACCCTGATATATGTCAAATAGCGATTAACAGAATTGATTTTGATTTAAGAAATGATGCTAATATCGATATTCAACCCACATCAACATTTATGGGTTCGGTATACTCAACTGCGGATTCGTTTAGAGTAAGAAAAAATTGTAAGCCAAGAGATAATATGGGTAATTTATGTTCTTTGGTTCCGGGGCCTGGTCAAATTTTAGCGATAAGACAAACTATACAACAAGATTCTGATGGTAATCCAATATTGGAAGTGTATCAATTGGAACAAGCAGGAAATGTGATTGACGGTAGTGGAACATGGTTGACTGAATTACCAATGAACTTAGATTATTTGGTAACAAATCAATTTGGTGAAAAAGTATTATCTAATGACCCAACTGTGGGTATTCCAACAAAGGCAAAGTATAGATTTAAAATAAAATGGCAACAACCTGCGGCTTTAACAACTCAAACAAGAAGACCAAATTATTTAGTTCCAAATATTAAAGAATATGGTCCTGATAGTAGACAGTTAGGAAGTTCTTATTATTTTGGATTGGCATGGAGTGGATACACAAATGGATTTACAGGAACTCAAAAAATAGACAGATTAAATGAAGTAATTGATTGCGAAGACACATTTTATGAATTTAGATTTAATAGAGTTTATACTGTTGCTGGTTTAATTGATGAGTACAAGAAGGGAGCAAAAGGTAGATTTATCGGTATCAAAGAAATAGATAATGACGATTGTGCAAGTTCAGTTAATAAATTTCCTGTAAATGACGGATTTAGAAACTTTGATTTGTTATTCTTTGTATTTTCAATTTTATTTACAATACTTCAACCAATTGGTATTTCGGTTTTAGTTGTGTCACACATTTTAATTTGGTTGTATAATTTAGTTTTAGAATTTTTATGTTGGCTTTCAGGTATTGGTTTTAGTATTATTGCAATAACTTGGTATCCATTTAGAAAATGGAAAAAATATTGTAGTAAAAGAGATTTTACAATAAAATTACCGATGATTACTTATCCTGATTGTCAAGCGTGCGATTGTAGTTCAAGTACACAATCGTTACCCGCATTAAATGAAAGTACTAATACTGCTGGATTTTTAAGTTATCTCTCATCACCATCAAGTTATAATAGTTTATTGACGGATTATTTTTCTGGAAGTACCTTAAATGTGAACTCACTTGCCGCTGCTTATAGTGAGGCCCTTGCAGGTCAAAATACGGCGGCGTTTATAAATAATTCAAATGTTTATAAATTACCGTTATCTCAAAATGTTACATTTATTATTGGTGATAATATTAATTTACCGGCTCATGCTTCTACAAAATCGTTACCGTTAGGTGAACGAGTGAATATATTTAATCAACGAAAAAATTATTTTATAGGTAAAAATAAAATTAAGGTAACTTTTGCCAAAGATTCTAATAACGGAAAATATCATTATGATAACACTTTGACAGTTTTATCAACAGAACAATTTAATGCGGGTGATTTATTAACTTTTGTTAATATTAGTGGAACAACAGATACAAACTATTTGTATAGTGCGGATACAATTAATGGTATTGAAACAGGAATAAGTGGTACTTCATATAATGGTTCAAGTGCTACGACAATTAATGTTAGTTATGCAACCTCACAATATACTAATTCACCCACATTAGTTTACAATCTACCCTACGGGTCAACTGAAAATAATTATAAGTTTCCTGCGGACGTGGAGTATTTTCAAGTTATTACTGCCTTAACGGTATCTCAAGCTGCTAAAATTTGGAATAGCAGCGATTCACAATCTTTTCCAAATCTTTTTGAAACAAAAACAGAAGTTGATTTTTGGATTAAAAGTATAATTAATAGTAACTATGTTTATCCAGGTACTTTTCCTTATCCAACCGGTCTTTCTATAGATTTGAATCCTTCAGAGTATTATTCTGACTTTCAGAATCAATATGTTTTAGTTCTACAAAGAGGTGTCGACCCTTATTCACCAAAATACAAAAATGAATACAGTTTAGGTGATATATTTGGAACTAATGAATCAGACCCTAATTGGACTTTTACTGCGGAAACAAGACTTAATATACCAATACAAAGATTAACTAATCCATCAACAACTATACAAGGGTATAATAATCAGAGTGATATTTTTTATCAATCATACTTCTTTAGTCCTGGTATTAGTGGAAGTACTGTCTCTGGAGGTCAATTCACTGGATACACCACAACCAATACCGCATATTATGGTCTTTTAAGTTCTGAAATAACTACCACTTATGGAACAACAAACAATGGTGAATTAATTACAAAAACATCTAATGGGTTTTATAGTAATAATCCTAATAGTTCATTTTATGATAGTTCTGAAGATTTATCTGGTGCGGGATTAATGGGATGTCTTGATTATAATAGAGGTGGGACAACACCATCTGACTTTCAAAATTATTTTAAATATTCGTATTATACTAATAGTATATTTTCAGCACCTAATAGTTCTTTAACAACTAGTACTTCTCAATTAAATGTGTTGAGAACTGATAGATTGCCGACATCCGACTCCTTAGATGGTGGAAGTTGGACAAATAATCCTTCTATATTACAACAAAATAATAACTTTGCAATATACGTTCTTAATACAGATAGTGACGATGTTACTAGTTCTGTTTTTACAACAGGTGCTGATATAGTAACACCTGATTTAGAAGGTATTACAAACTCAGTAAAAGTTTTAGAAAGTTTTAATTGTGAATCAATGGTTGGATTAAAATGTTACCAAGGGTTTGGAACGAACTTTGAAATTAATCAACAGTGTACGGTGGACGATGCTGTAGAAAATGGTTGTTATTTATTCATGAGAAAACCACTAACAGACTTAGGTAAAGATATAAAAACATTTGCTGAGTGGGGTTTCAGGTTTAGATTTTTCTATGGTTTATGTAGAGGGGTTCTTTCACAATCGTTTATGAATAACTGGGTTAACGGTAGTTTGTATATGTTCCCAGTACAAGTTGATACAAGATATAATAGTAGAAATCAACCATATTCTTTATTTTGTACGGATTTGGTTCATTTTGATAGTACGACAAATAATTTCTATTATAGAAGTAGTCCATTTAATAATAGTAGTAAAAAATTTATTGGTATTACCGGACCTGATGGTAGTGTAAATGTTAGAAATTTATTGTTTCCAACAACAGTTATTAACTTAGGAATGAAAGATTATTTCTACCAAGAAATAACTTTTGACCCAACAACAAGAGGGTATATCATTCCAAATTTGGATTCAACAAGTTATGGTGATGTATCTGATTTGGTTAATTTATTTGTAATTTCAAGAATTACTGATGAAGGTTTTTTGAGTCAAATAATTGCGGTTGGTGACAATGCATTAAATCAATTATTCAGTAGAAATAATGTTAGTTTATTCAATCAGGCAAGAAGAATTGATGGTGATTTGGCTCAATTGTTGTCAATTAACTCTGAAGAAGGTGTAATTAAGTTTTCTCCAGAATATTACGATAATGTTCCAGGTTCGACAACAGACCCAACAAATATTTTAGGTACCGCTAGTAACCCAACAATTGCCGTGTGGTTTTCATCATCAACAAACGACATTCAGTTTAAAGATTATGTTACTCCGGGAAGAATTAATTTTAGAACTGACGATAATTCTAATTACTATCCATACCCTTATGGTATAAAATCACAAGTTGTTCCATTTTATCAATGGAAATTAAATAATACAACAACAATATTTGGTGACCAATATAATAGTTGGGCAACAGGCCTTGGAGACATTGTTCAAAACCAAAGATATCAATCCTTAGATAGAACTAAGTTAACTCAACCAAATTATTTTAGACCATCAACATCAAGTGTTAATGATTTATATGCGAGAGGATACATATTCAGTGTGGATTCTACAGGAGTTTATTCAACAGTCGGAGCGACAAGTGATAAATTTATTGTTGGAGCACCATTCCAATTTTATTTTGGAGTTGTTAAGGGCGAATCAGCATTAGATAAATTCAAAACAAAATATTCTTTAATTGAATAACTATAAAATAATACCGAGTAATTTAGAGTATCAATCAGCACCATCTGTTGACCAAGAAATTTCTATTTCATTAGAAGAGAAAAGTCAGGGTATTATTGAATATGATAGAAGTAGTACTATTAGTTTGGCTCAAGTATATGACGATGAAAGACAAGCGTGTTTAATTTTCAGACCAACATTTAAAGTAACATATCTTTACGGAAATACCTATACAGGAACAACAACATATACTCCATTCCAATACAATTTATATTATACTCAACCAGAAGTATCAAAGTCTAACGGAGTTTGGAGAGGATTACCTCAGTATTATGAGTTTGATTTTTTCAGACCTAATATTACTGACCAGCATATAGACTATAAAGCAAAAAGCGCATACACTTACAATTGGACTTATTATTTGAGTTATGGTTATACTAACAATTACGACAAGCAATTATATTATTCTTTAAATAATACAAGCTTAACTTGGACGGCATCTACAGGAATTCCATTTGTTATCAATAATAGTACTCAAAACGGAAGTCCAATCATTGCATTCCAATGTATTGCTCCTCATGGACTTACTGTTGGAGAATATGTTGAATTATCGATATCTTACAACAATAAAAATTTGTTTCAAGTATACTCGTTAGGTAACGATTTGTTCAGTAGTGATGAATATATCTTTAGTATCTATAATATTGGATATACAGGAACCACATTTCAAAATAAAACTGTCGGAACATTTAGGAGAGTTACTAATCCTGAAAATATAGAAGAAACTAGGTCTAAGTATTATGTTAGAACACATAAGATTTTAACAAATATTGATGATGTGGTAATGACTAGAGCTGGTTTTGAAAAGAATGTCTTTAGTGAACTTAAAAAATTAGAATACAGTTCGATTACTCCGAATAACGTTACAAGAATATCGCAACTAACAAGTAGTAATTCGTATAATGCCACGGTAAATTATGATTTGAATTTTACTAACGTATTAGATAATCAGAAAAGACCTATTAGTGAATTATTTTTAACAATTATCAATAAAGGTTATACAGGGTACTTCAATGCTCCGTTTAATAATGTTGGATTGAAACAAGGGTGGGAATTTAATTTAACTAAAGTATCCAACAGTTATTGGAGCACAACTAACGACAAATCTAATTCGAACATTCCTGTTTCATCATATACAAGAACTGAAAATGGAAGAACTTTTACATTCTATTTCAATACCGACTTAAAGAAAGACGATTTAATTGATGGTGATTTTTGTGAATGGAATGATTATGAACAAGCCGAAAGAGTTATTTCACCTTATTACCATAAGATAAAGTATAACCAAACAATTTTCCAAACAACAAGACAAACTGACCAAAACTCACCAGGTTTTTATTATACACCTCACAATAAAATGACTCTTAGAGTATTTTCTGACTATATTGAAACAGGGGAAATTGATTTTATAGACCAAGTTCCATCATACTCATACTTCTCAAACTCTGACCAACAATTTAGATGGAGAGATTTGTATACTTTTGGATTCAAAGATAATTTAACAAGAGGGGTGGATTATCCATTCTTCAATACAGCCCAATATCCATTTAAGGATATTGTTTTCAGATTAATACCTGAAGGAATAAACTTCAATTCGTCGTTACTTGGAATTGATTTCCCTATAAAACCGTTGATAGATGGATGTGAATAAATATGTTATGAGGGGGGATAATTTTACTGACAAACAGGTTAATATCCCTGTTAGGTTAGATTGGGATTATTTGGGTCTTGACGAAAGTATTGATTTATACGAACAAGAAATTATCACCGAGGTTATTGGTGTTGGTAGAGACTTTGAGGTTGATAGATTTGCAAATGCACCATTTTCAGGTGCGTCACAAGAAACTGCAATCAAATATCAATTCTATTTTTATTCTGGTGGAACATTAACTAGTTCAGCAAACTGGAAATTAGACTATAGAGGTGAGGGATTTTCAACAGGAAACATATATTATTATGAAAATAATTTTGCGAACTCGTTCTTTAAGTTGGATTTATATGATACAACTGATGATAAGAGACAAAAGAATTATATTACGATAATAATTCCAACACAACAAGGATTAAAGACAGATGCTATTTTACAAAGAACTCCAGTTACAATTAATATCCCCGACTTTGTTTTGGATTATGTTGGTGATAAAGAGGGTTACTTTATTTATTGGTTAAAGAAAAGAACTTTCATTGACTTAGACACATTTTATATGTCTGCAAAATTCTTTAATGCGGACACAGGAACTTTCACAAAAATGATGACGGTGCCGCAATCAACACTTCAAGGGGAGCATAATTTCGACAATCTAACATATTTCTATTATCAGGTTAAGTTAGATTACGATAAAAGAACATATCAAGTGTTTAATACAATCACAGGCAACAGAGAGGGAACACCACTCCCGATAAAATGGTATGAATACGTTAACGCATAATGGCAGATTATAATTTTATAGTATCACCTGAAAATATTGAAAGAGACCTATCAATTGTTGATTGGAAGGGTGAGAGCGTTGGTGTTTATTCTGGAATGAGCCAAATCTTAAGTGGAAATACCTATGGTACTTCTTTGTTGACAGGTCTGACTCTTAATATTGTATTAACACAAACTGCTGTTGATGCTGGTTATTATACACCATTTGACGGTGCGGTTATGCAAAAAGATGTGGTATCTAATTTTATATTCTCATCAACAACAGATGACCCATATAGAGTATATGTCTATAACACCTCAAGCGAATTCCAAAAGTTTTTGGACTTGTCTAAGTATGTTATCTATTGGGGGGATGATTCACAACCACAAGCAATAACAACATATACACCTAATTCAATATCTCACGTATATCCTTCAGCCAATAAAACATATACCATAAAATTAGAACAAACTAATCCATGGGGTATTATTAAAGTTGAGAAGAACGTTACTTTACCTTATTCTGCGGTTACAATTTATAATCAACAAGGTACGGCATATTTCACACCTAAGGGAGGTAATTGGTTTGGAACACCCGTGAACTACGATTACATATTTTCGGGTGACGCGGTGAATGTGGTTTCGGCTCAAACATCAAACAATTATGTTAATGTTCCATTCATTGTTTCAGGTGTAACTAAATCAAGGGTTACGGAACTCGCCTTGTACGGTACTCCAAAATACCAAGTAGGAGTTCCTGTTATAAAGAACGGTGAAATTTGGGGAGCTATAACGGATATAAGTCCTATCTATACGGCGTATACGATAACGGGAATAAACTTTTATGATTATGTTGATGGTACGAGCATATTCTTTGAAGAGTCATCAGGGTTTACTGATAACAATTTAACGGCAGTACCAATAACAAAATTGGAATCATTACTTAAAGTAATGGACCAACCACAGATACAAACTAATGTATTTTTGGAAAGAGGAAAGAATAGTGCATACGAAAGAATTCAAAGACTTGGGGAGGTAGATAATTTGGGTGACATGTTAAATTACGGGTATGGATTTTTCGATGTGCAAAAGGCACCTTAAACTATTTATTAAAAAACTAAATTATGGCAATAGGTTCATACGGTACAATAAGACCAAGTGATGTTTCACCTCAAGATGTAGATATCATTATGACTTACACTCCTACAAGAGATGTGACCGATAACTATGTCCTTACTACATTAGACGCTCAAAGTATCTTACAACCTTATTTCAACAATTCTGAAACAGGTGGAAATGCTGGTGTTGAAGTATTGGGTGGATTGTATAATCTTACATTACCGGCAGAACAATTTAACGCTCTCGGAATTTATACATTATATTTAAGACCAGCACAAATAAGAACTGTAATTACAGATTGTGGTGTATTAAGTGCTTTACCAAACGTTAAGGGTATTGTGATTGATTTAACAAACGTGCCGGTACAGTATCAAAATAAATTTGTACCTCAAGGACTTGTTGGATTTAGAATAGAATATTTAAATCCCGATGGGTCTAAAATACCTAACTTCTTTAGAGTTGTTACTTCAAGTTTCTTCTGTGAACCAGTTGTTACCAATGAAGTTAATACAACTCAAAAATCTGTTAGATATAGATATGTTGATGGAAGTGCCAACTTATTATTCTTAACATTATCACCATCGTCATCACCAACAAACAAACCAAACGCTACTCCATTTATCGGACAGCCAAATCAAAGTATTATTATTTCAAACACATACTTCAATCCAATTTCACTTGAAGTAGAGATGGTTGAATACGATATTTCATCTCTTGCGATTGCTCTATTTGGTAATCAAACTAAATCTATTGATGACGGTATCTACACTATTTACGATGCTCAAAATAACATCTACAGACAGTACAATCTTTACGAAATTAGAGACCAATACAATGCGTTGTTATATGAGGTTAGACAAAGTAGAGGTAATAATATTGATTTCAGTAAGAACTTTACAAACATAACAGGATAATGGCAACATCGATAAAAAGTACAAAATATTTTTATCCGCCGAGACCAGGTAGTGGTGCAGCGACTTTCTCGGACAACATTGTGGGTTTACAAACCGTACAAGGTGGTGGTCTAACGCAAGGTAATTTCGAATTCACTACAGGAATAACTGAAAAGGTTAATAGAAAGTTCAACGTTGGTGCGTTCTCAGAACCAATGACTCTCGATAGTATGAATATCGAGGACTTGGCTGAAAGTAGACGTATTATGGCTACTCAATTTAGAGTATACCCAAACTACGATGTTTCTCAGGTTCTTAATTTTTCAATGTACGGTGCGTTATCCAAAAGATTTAGTGTTTCCGTATTAAAAATCATTAATTATTTTCCAGCGTCAATTGACGTGTTGTTTAACAATAGTTCATTTGTTACTGGCGCAACCGCCTACGAGATATCATATGACTCAGTTGAGGATGAAACACGTTTTAAAGTTGATGTTGACAGATTTAACAATCCTTTCGATATTGATTATTCTTTAAGTGCTTCAACTAATTTAAGTGTAAGAGAATTGGAGGTTTCTCCATACAGAAATTTATACAATACTTATCTTGATTATTGTATTGCATTTACAAATGACCAAGGAGAAAACAATTTATTTAAAGTAGTTGGATTCACACCTTCAGATAGTTTAACAAGTGGGTATCTTGAATTTTATATTCAAGGGGCTCCATTTGGTACAGGAAATACCGAGACATATTTAAATTATGTTATTAGACCAAACGATTTTATTGTTGATAAAGTATTTTTAGAGGCATTTGATGAGGTTGAAAAGTTTCTTGTTAATAGATTAATTGTACCTGAATATACTGCAACATTCCAAGTACCACAACAAAACGAAGCCGGTCAATTTTATACTAATAATCAACAAGTGACATGGCCAAAAGATGGTTTATGGAACTTGGATATTAGGTCATTTAGTTTTGATGACTATCTAACACAACTTCAAGATATTGCGGTTAATTTGGATAGTTTTAAAACGAATTTAATCTCAAGATTTTTAGTGAGTGATTCACTAAAAGAATTCGATACTCTTGGTAGAAAGGTTGAAAAAGTATTTCAAATTTATGGTAGAAGTTTTGATGAAGTTAAACAATTTATTGATGCTTTAGCTTATATGAATTCTGTTAACTATAATCCTGAGAATGATATACCATCTCAATTATTGGTTAATTTAGCTCAAACATTAGGTTGGACATCTAACTTCTCACCAATTACGGAGGAGAATTTTTTAGAGTCTATATTCGGTAATACTAATACACCAACTTATCCTGGTTATGCCAGAGCTTTAACACCAACTGAAATAAATTATAGTTTTTATAGAAACCTTATTTTAAACGCTGCTTATTTGTTCAAATCAAAAGGAACAAGAAGGTCAGTTGAATTTATTATGAGATTGATTGGTGCTCCTGATTCATTAATTGAATATAATGAACACATTTATTTAGCAGACCAAAGAATTAATCTTGAACAGTTTGAAACACAATTCGCTCAAATTTCGGGTGGAACTTATGTTAATGAATATCCATCATACATCCCTGGTGCAACATATAAAGTTAAAGGACAAACATTCACAGCCTATACCACAAGCACAGTTTATGAAGACACAACAATAAGATTATCTGATTATCCAATTGATGCGGAAGGTTATCCTAAAGCACCCGTTGATACAGAATCTTTCTTCTTCCAAATTGGAGCTGGTTGGTACGAAACAACTCCACAACATAGAAGTCCCGATAATGTGGTCGTAACAGGAAATGTTTACACAGGGCAAAATTACGATATTCAAACTCAATTACAACCATTCACTTATGGTCAAACATATTTGGATAGATTTAGAGATTTCCCTTATATGACGGAAGGATTTAAGTTGAGAAAGATTGTTGATAATAATAAGTCGTGGTTAAAAGACGACGAAAAGATTAGAGTATCAACTCAAGGAGATTATAATGCCTATTATTTTGTTGATAACGAAAAACTTGTCTTAAACGTTAAAAACGTGGATATCTTTATGAATCCTGGCCAAGGGTTGGTTTATGGTATTTGGGACACATCAAGAGAATATGACTATCCTATTCCTGAATCAGGATTAACTGTGGGATATCCTGTCCCAGATGGTGTAGATTGGACTTATGTTGACCCTAAGCCAAAGAAAAAAACATTCTTTGAATTCTCACAAACTTTTTGGGAGAATATGATTAATGTTAGAAACCGACAATACATTACCGATGGTAAAACAGGAGGATATCCAACATTACAATCATTGTGGTGGAAGTATATTGAGGCTGAAGGTTCCGATGTACCAACAAACCAATACACTTATCAAAAGTTAATTGATTATGTTGAAGGAATTGGTCCTTATTGGTTGAAATTGGTAGAGCAAATGATACCAGCAACAACAATTTGGAACGGAGGTATTAGATATGAAAACTCAGTTCTTCAAAAACAAAAGTTTGTTTATAGAAGACAACGTGGTTGTCAATTCATACCAGTACCTGTTGACCCTTGTTATATTATTGGAAACATATTCCAATATAATTGTGCAACTGAGTATGTTGATTTTTACATATATCCATGGTTAAATGGTGATACAAACGTATCTAACTTTAGTGCGATATTAAATAATAGAGTTACGGCACTATTGGTTCAAAATAACTTATCTCCAACACAATGTATTGCAGAATCAATTGAATCAAATTGGTATGTGGATTTAAAGATTGGAACTGACACAGTAATACACCAATTATTTTATACAGGATATGGAAGTACTGATGTACCAACAAATACACAATGGAGAAACGCATTAATTGCGACTTTACCAAGTTTATATGATTATGGGTTTACATACTTCTTAAATGGTAATAATTTAAGAATCACAACTTTAACTTGCGAAACAAAAAATTTACAGGAAATAATTAGTTTAAATACTGGTATAATGATAGATATAAATTGTAACACTAATTAATGGCACAATTCAATTACATATTACAAATTACAGGTGACTGCCAATCGGCAGGAACAGGTGCAATTAATATAATACCTACAGGAGGTACTGCGCCATATACCATTGAATGGACAACACCTAATTTGGGAGAAGACCAAGCGGTTTTATCTTCAACAAGAATTGGACTATCTCCTAACACATACGTTATTAGGGTTAATGATTCCACATTACCAACCAACGAAGAATTTTACATTAACATACCTGTTTCGGATGGTGTTTGTGCAAGTATTGTCGGTATTTCAAACACTACTTGTCAACTTAATAATGGTTCAATTACGGGAACTTCAACATCAGATTATTCATCGACAAATTATTATTTATTTGATGGTTCTGATAATTTTGTTAGTTCTGCAACAACAAACATATCGACAGTAGTTTTCGGTAGTTTATCTGCCGGAACTTATTTTTTAGAGGCACAAGATTTAGGTGGATGTACAGGAAGAAGTGAAACTTTCATTATTGAAGAATCACCACCATTTAATTTTGGATTATACACCGTCCCTAACTCAAGTTGTGGAGGAACACCTATAGGTAAAGTTATAGTTACTGGTCAAACAGGTGTTGCACCATATTCATATCTTTGGAGCAATGGAACAACGGGAAATACAATAACAGGACTTACCGTTGGTGCCTATTCAGTTCAAGTTACTGACAGTAAAGGTTGTGTTGTTACTCAAGGTACAAATATTACTGATGTATCAACCTTAGGGTTTGGTTCATTTACGGCAACTACTCCAACATGTTTACAACAAAATGGAAGTGTTACTTTAACAATAACAGGAGGAACTGCGCCATATTATTATTCCGCCTCAACTGGTGACGTATTAATATCGTATTCTCAAGAATACAACATTAGTAATTTAACTGCAGGACAATATAATTTCTTGGTAACAGATGCTGCTTTTTGTACCCTAAATGCTGGAACAACTTTAGAGACACCACAAGGTATTTCAAGCGTTTCTGTTAACGGAGTAAACTCAACATGTTCAAGTACAGATGGTTCAATACAAATTACTGTAGTTGGAGGAACTTTACCATATACTTACACATTAATTAAACCTGATGGAAGTACAAGTGCCATAACAAACTCTCAAACAAGTATAATTTATCCAAGTTTGACAACAGGAACTTACACAGTTGCTGTTGCGGATTCATCGTCACCATCCCAATGTTATTACATGGAAGAAGTAACGATTATTACTGAAAATAAATTTACTATTTCAACAAACGTCACAGATACCTCTTGTAATCAACGAAACGGAAAAATTGTTGTTACAAGAACTACAGGTGGAACTGAACCATTTGATTTTTCTTTAGATGGAATAACAAATATTATAGATACGAGTTTAACCGCGGTTACATTTTCTAATGTGGTTGCGGGACAACATATTGTAACAGTTACGGATGCCACAGGTTGTACTCAAACTTCTGTTGTTTATGTTCAATCAAGTCCACAATTGGATTTCTCATTATATTCTACATCATGTGGAGAAGGTTCAAGCGGTTCAATTACATCATTTATTACGTCAGGAACTCCACCATTTACGTATAATTGGTCTAATAACGTTTCAGGTAATCCACAACAAATACAAGTATCGGGGTTGACGGCAGGAACGTATAGTGTAACTATAACAGATGCTGATGGATGTACATTAAAAAGAAGTACAACAATTACTTGTGCAACATCATATGTTTCTTATGAAACTTACGTAATGGGAGCTGAAGTGATTCAAGTTCAGTCACCAACTAAATACGGTTTACTTCAAATGATGAATGAAGGATTTGCAGACCTTACCACAGGAAATACTAATTGTGATTTAGTTACTGCAACATTTAATGCTCAAGTATTGGTTAATCCATTAGGTACTTCAGTAACACAATCGTTTTTCACTTCAACTTCTTTAAATGTCGCTCCAAGTGATAATTTATGGTATGATACAATTAAGAGTTTGTTGTTGAGTATTAACGGTGTTGGTAATGTTGTAATTGACCAACTTAATAATCAAATAACAATTGAAACAAGCCGAACTAATAATTCATTAAACGGACAGGAAATCATTATTAAATTGAATATTGTCTACGATATAATGTGTTTAACATGACGCAGGTAAGAATTACAGACATATCAGGAAGTACCGCATATCCATTTAGTGTTTACATAGCGGATGTGTATGGAAACAATCAAACTTTGATTGGAACAATTACAACAGGTACTACAATACCTGTTTATTATAATACGGTTATTCCTTCAATTTTTAACACCGCTCCTCAAATAATGTTGACATTGGTTGATACCAATAATTGTTCAATATTCAAAATATTGGATTGTACTTTTGGTTGCACGTTTCAAATTACTATCGAAATGGCAAATTGTATTGTTGATATTAATATTCAAGACTCTTCTTGTACTTTTGGGGTTAGTTTAGCCGACCCAAGTTGTTTTATTAATGGTATAACTTTATCAGACCCAAGTTGCTAATAAATAATTTGAAATAAAGTTCATTAAATAATATTAACGAGGTATTTATTAAATAAAAATCCACGGATGGCCACTTATAATATTTTAGTCGTAAATAATGCGTCTGGTTGTAATGATACTTCAGTATTAGAACAAGTTACCGCAACAACATGTACAGCTTACATTGTAAGATTGGCATCAAACTCAAACGCTTTAGGTCCATTCAGTGTTTATGTAAATTCAAGTTTATTTGGTTCGGGATATACAAGAACCGATATGTTTAATGGAGTGGTTGTTTATTTAGGTTGTGCAACACCAACTCCGACACCATCTCCAACATCAACGCCTGCTGCTGTAACTCCAACACAAACTCCAACTAATACAGTAACACCAACTAATACTGCAAGTGATACACCAACACCTACACCAACAGTAACTCAAACAGGAACTCCAGATAATACACCAACACCTACACCAACAACTACATTAACTGCAACACAAACTCAAACTCCTACACCAACAACTACATTAACTGCAACACAAACAGGAACTCCAGCTAATACTCCAACACCTACAACTACAACAACATTAACTGCAACACAAACTCAAACTCCTACACCTACAAAAACACCAACTCAGACATCTACACCAACACAAACACCTACAACTACAACAACATTAACTGCAACACAAACTCAGACACCTACACCAACACAAACACCATCCGCTAGCCCGGCAGCACCGTTACCAGCTTACTTATTTATTGAACCGACATCAGCAAATACGCAATTCTCGGGTTATTTCTTATCGGTTGCTTCACCTGGAGTATTCCGTGGATTCTCAAATGGTTTAGCTCTTTCAACGAATCCTATTACTTACAATGTTCAGATGAATAACTATATTCAGTTCTCAGGATGGGGTGGAACTGCTCCATTAATAGGAACAGGAACAACATCAAGTGTTTCAGGAGGAAACGACGCATACGGAAATCCAATTACAGCATATCTATTCCAAACATATAGAGTTCCTGCAGGAACTGTGGCGGGAGATGCTTGGTATACATGGATTGTACCGACAGCATCAACAAATAATCAGATAATTTCTCAAATTGGTTATAACAATGCTGGCAATCCAAATTCATTAACAGCCGTAAATACACAGTCATCAATTTACAATTTAACTGTTACAACAACTGGCTCAACAATACCAGTTGGTGTGTATAGAGTTTACTCAACATATACTTCACCAACGTTTAGAATAAACGGTTCAGTAAACGATATTTACTTTAAAGGTAATACATTAATATAAAGAATAAAAAAAATAAACTAAGAAATGAGTTTCAAATATCAAAACCCCACATCCGACGTTGTATTAAATGGACCAGATAGTGTCTCGCTTAATAATAATACGGGTACTAACTTCAGTGTCTATAATATTGGTGGATACATGGAAGTCTACTCAATAAGCGATTTAGACTTCGTAATCCCTCCTGGTGATTCAGGTACTATCCTGTATTCAGGAAATACCATTCCAATCAACTATCAATATGGTACACCTATTTCAGCGCCCAATGCTGTTACAATTAATGATGACCAAATTTCTTCTGGTAGAAGAAGATTGGGTATGTCAGTTTATGTTATTGAAGACGACACAGTTTATCAATACGTAATTGATAATTACGTTGCGTTATGGGATGCTGCTGAAACTTCAGGTTCTTTGATTCCTGTTGGTGGTGGATATCAGTGTTATGATGATACTGTTGCAGGTACAAATTTTGTTAATGCATGGTTTGATTCATCAGTTGAAGGTGTTA
>Ga0209296_1001322_pt1 | contig 19194 bp, 19 predicted proteins | sample S_130206_EF_Meta_FD_187319 | JGI IMG/M metagenome (GOLD analysis project Ga0209296, IMG submission 187319) | Freshwater microbial communities from Lake Simoncouche, Canada to study carbon cycling - S_130206_EF_MetaG (SPAdes) (version 2) | ecosystem: Environmental > Aquatic > Freshwater > Lake ...
GTGCCCTACCAGTTCCAACTCGCCGCTTGCCGGCTCAGTACTAGCTGCTTGCACTTGCAACACAGGCTTCTCCGGCCCAGACGGCGGCACGTGCACGGCATGCGTTGCTGGAACCTACAAAGGCACGACAGGTAGCGTCGCATGCACCACATGTCCTACTGCTTCCAACTCGCCAAGCACGAGCGTGGCCCTCACAGCTTGTGCTTGCAGTCCCGGCTACACAGGACCACTCGGCGGCACGTGCACCGCTTGCGTCGCCGGCAAGTACAAAACCGCCACGGGCAGTGTGGTGTGCACCGACTGCGCGGCCGGCACGTACTCGACGACAGTGGGCGCGACCGCTGCCGCGGCCTGCCTCGCGTGCCCTACCAGTTCCAACTCGCCTATTTCCAGCTCAGTACTAGCTGCTTGCACTTGCAACACAGGCTTCTCCGGCCCAGACGGCGGCACGTGCACGGCATGCGTTGCTGGAACCTACAAAGACACGACAGGTAGCGTCGCATGCACCACATGCCCTTCTAATTCCAATTCGCCTACTACGAGCGTGGCCCTCACAGCTTGTGCTTGCAGTCCCGGGTACACAGGACCACTCGGCGGCCCGTGCACGTCGTGTACTGCCGGAAAGTACAAAGCCTCGACCGGCACGTTGGCGTGCAGCAGTTGTCCTGTTGGTAAGTATTCCGCTATAGTCGCTGCGATAACAAGTCTCAACTGCACAAACTGCGGGGTTGGAAATTTCTGTAACACTACGGCAATGGCGACTGCCTCGACCTGTCCAGCAAACTCTGGAGATTCGTGCGCTACATGCGCGACAGTATACTGTCCATGCAACGCTGGCTATACCGGCGGAAACTTCATATCGCAATACTCTACCACGGCTTGCACGAGGTTCATTGCTCTAATGCCTACACCGTCGTTAGCGTCTGTGTCGACTCGCCTCAGTCCGGGTGTCGGAATTCTGCCGACGTACAATGCTACCGGCGGACCGTACGGCAAGGGACACGTTAGTTTCAATCGCGCCTCGTTGCAGTACCTCGACGGCGGTACTCGCACCTTGAACATTGCCACCAACGGGGGCTTCTCATTGGTTATGGTATTTCGTTTTACTGGATCACCCGTGACTGGCGAATACCTACTCAACATGGGTGGCACCTCAGGTATCCAAATATATAGATGGAACCTCGACGCTGACTTGTGGTTTGACGCCCCTCTCACCGCGAGATCAAGTTCTTATTACTACGATGTATACTATTTCAAACAGAACTTGTGGGCCACCGTCATATACTCGTACAATGCAGCTACGCTCATTGTACGTCATGTGACTAGTCCTTCCATCTTTTGGATGATATCGACTGCTGCGATACCAGACTTCAGCACTTCTGTAATACTCGGTTCAATCTCTGCGGCCGATACCACTGCTAGGTTCAACGGCGACATTGCGGGCTTTTTTTTTGTCGACGAGTACATGACCGACGCAACACTGACCGCGATCGCCGCCGAAATGACGGGCGGCTTGGACCTCACCGACACGACGTGTCCTGCTGCAAACTCGTGCACGGCATGTGACGCTGAAAAATACAAAAGCACATCCGGCACTGCGTCGTGCACAAGCTGTCCTGCATATTCTAACTCGCCTACTTCCAGCTCAGCCCTCGCTGCTTGCACGTGCAACGTCGGGTTCACAGGCCCTGACGGCGGCACGTGCACTTCATGCGTCGCCGGCAAGTACAAAACCACCAACGGTAGCGCGGTGTGCACCGACTGCGCGGCCGACACAATATTAACAACCACAGGCGCTTCAGCGCTTGCCGCATGCGTCGCTTGTAATCCAAATAGCAACGCTCCTGTTGGCAGCACAGCAACATGGGCTTGCACGTGCAACAAGGGTTACATTGGCCCAGCTGGCTCTACATGTACAGCATGCCCTGCCGGCAAATACAACCCCACCATAAGCAGTGGATTATGCAGCAGCTGTGCGCCTGGGTCGTACTCCACGGCAACAGGTGCGACGACTGCGCAAACTTGCGTCGCGTGTCCTGAAGGTTCCTGGGCGCCTTTTCCAGACAGCTCAGCCGTTGGTGCTTGCGTATGCAACACGGGCTTCACCGGCCCAAACGGCGGCACGTGCACTTCATGCGTCGCCGGCAAGTACAAAAACGCCACGGGCAGTGCGGTGTGTACAGACTGCCTCGCTGGGACGTACTCGGCAACGGCAGCGGCGAGTACTGCGAGCGTTTGCACGAGCTGCCTTGCTGGGACGTACTCGGCAACGGTAGGGGCGAGTACTGCGAGCGTTTGCACGAACTGCCTCGCTGGAACATACTCAGAAACGGCAGGCGCGAGCACTGCGAGCCTTTGCACGAACTGCCTCGCTGGGACGTACTCGGCAACGGCAGGCGCGACTGTTGCGACGACATGCGTAGCGTGTCCTAACAGTTCCAACTCGCCGACCGCGAGTTCGGCAGTCGCTGCTTGTACCTGCAACGCCGGCACGTACGGGAATGCGGCGTCGTGCACAAACACGATTTCAACGCTGCAGAGATCGTGTGGCGTCGCTGGAACAGACACCTGCTCTTCGGCACAGTCGTCTACTCTTGATGTTGGTTCAGTCTCAGCGAAAGCACTCGATCAACTTTTGAACTATTGCACTCACACTAATACCGAAGCAAATCCTTGGTGGAGACTCGATTTTGGACGATCAGTTATGGTTACCAGAGTCTTTGTATATAATCGTCAGGATTGCTGTCAGTCTCGACTGGATAACTTCAAAATAACGGTTGGGGACAGCTCGTCTGTTAATACCAATGCTGTATGCGCGTCCAACGTACCCGCGCCCCTGGTCAGTCCTTTCATGGCAGACGTGAATTGCACGACGCCACTTCGTGGTCAGTATCTTCACATTTCTATTTCATCCGGCCAACCTTTGGCACTCGCCGAGGTGCTAGTGACGGGATGCGCAGACGGTGGCGTATGCACGCCATGCGCCGTCGGGAAGTACAAAATGGCTTCTGGCAGTGCAGTTTGCACCGACTGCGCGGCTGGAACATACTTGACAACAACAGGCGCGACAGTTGCCGCGACTTGCGTCGCGTGTCCTGCAAGTTCCAACTCACCGCTCGCAAGCTCAGCCGGCGCTGCTTGCACCTGCAACTCGGGCTACACCGGCGCCGACGGCGGGCCCTGCACAACGTGTCTCACCGGCACGTGGAAGAGCGCGACGGGTTCCGGAGCATGCACCGGCTGCCCGCTGTACTCGGGCGGAAATTGTGCTCCGTGTATTGATGCAACAGGCTGCCAATGCAACGCCGGCTACTCCGGCCCCAACGGCGGCTCGTGCGGTACCTGTGCCTCCGCCACGTACAAGAGCACCAGCGGCTCGCAGGCGTGCACGAGCTGTCCCGCGAACTCAGGCACCGGCGGCAGCGCGCTGACAGTCTGTCCCTGCGACACGGGCTTCAGCGGCCCAGACGGCGGAGTATGCACATCGTGCGCCGCCGGGACGTACAAAAGCGTGGTCGGTTCGACCGGATGCCAGGCGTGCCCTACCAATTCCAACTCGCCTATTTCCAGCTCAGCCCTCGCTGCTTGCACGTGTAACGTCGGCTTTTCAGGACCGGATGGATCTGGACCGTGCACCGCTTGCGTCGCCGGCAAGTACAAAAACGCCACGGGCAGTGCTGCATGCGCCAACTGCGCGGCTGGAACATACTTAGCGACAACAGCCGCGACAGCTGCAGCGACTTGCTTCGCGTGCCCTACAAGTTCCAACTCGCCTATTTCCAGCTCAGCCCTCGCTGCTTGCACGTGTAACGTCGGCTTTTCAGGCCCGGATGGATCTGGACCGTGCACCGCTTGCGTCGCCGGCAAGTACAAAACCGCCACGGGCAGTGCTGCATGCGCCGACTGCGCGGCTGGAACGTACTTGACGACAACAGGCGCGACCGTTGCGACGACGTGTCTCGCTTGCCCAACCAGTTCCAACTCACCGCTCGCAAGCTCAGCCGGCGCTGCTTGCACCTGCAACGTCGGCTTCACCGGCCCTGACGGCGGTATCTGCTCTGCATGCGCCGTCGGCAAGTACAAAATCGCTACTGGCAGTGCAGTTTGCGCCGACTGCGCGGCTGGAACATACTTGACAACAACAGGCGCGACCGTTGCGACGGCTTGTCTCGCGTGCCCAACCAGTTCCAACTCACCGCTCGCAAGCTCAGCCGGCGCTGCTTGCACCTGCAACGTCGGCTTCACCGGCCCCAACAACGGCGTGTGCTCCACTTGCGTCGCCGGCAAATACAAAAACGCCACGGGCAGTGCGGTTTGCGCCGACTGCGCGGCAGGAACATACTCGACAACAGTCGGCGCGACGCTTGCGGGAACTTGCGTGTCGTGTGCTACCAATACCGGCGCGTCCTGCAACGGCTGCAGCGCATCCAGCATGTGCACCTGCAACGCCGGCTACACCGGCCCCGACGGTGGCGTCTGCACATCATGCACGGTCAGCACGTGGAAGAGCGCGACGGGTTCGGGAGGATGCACCGGCTGCCCGCTGTACTCGGGCGGAAATTGTGCTCCGTGTATTGATGCAACAGGCTGCCAATGCAACGCCGGCTACTCAGGCCCCAACGGCGGCTCGTGCGGGGCCTGCGCCTCCGCCACGTACAAGAGCACCAGCGGCTCGCAGGCGTGCACGAGCTGTCCCGCGAACTCTGGCGCCGGCGGCAACGCGCTCACCGCCTGTCCGTGCGACACGGGCTTCTCCGGCCCCGACGGCGGGGTCTGCAGCGCATGCGCCGCCGGCACCTACAAAAGCGTCGTCGGCTCAACAGCGTGCCAGGCGTGCCCAGCGTCGTCGTACCAGGCCGCGAGTGCAGCTTTGGCGTGCACACCCTGTCCCGCCAACGCGGTCTCGCCCGGCGGTAGTTCTTCTCAGCTTGCCTGCCTCTGCAACGCGGGATACACTGGTCCCGCCGGTGCAGCCTGCGCGCCCTGCGCAAACAGCACCTACAAGTCCACCGCCGGCGCGCAGGCCTGCACGTCCTGCCCTGGCAACTCCGTCTCGCCCGCCGGTAGCGCGCTCCAAACGGCATGCGTGTGCGCCGGCGGGTACACCGGCCCAGACGGCGGCGCCTGTACCGCATGTACAGCCGCAAAATACAAATCCGGCAGTGGCTCTGCCGCATGTCTAGCATGCCCCTTCAGCACGACCTCGCCGCCCGCGAGTACCAACTGCTTCTGCGACACAGGGTACTACGACCTAGCTACAACTACGTCTTAGACGCGCGCGTGTACGATTCATCAATTTGAAATTATTTGATATAAACCGATGTCACACAAGGCGTATGCCGAGTGCACTTTTCATTTTACTGGCCACGACGCTGCCAAGTGCAATGGCGGTGATCAATGCCGGAGCTGTGACCTTGAAACCGTCCGCGCCGTTGGAAATGAGAGCCGCATGGATTGATTCGCCGAAAAGTGGAGTTCGGTACTCGTTATTGTATGAATGCTATCTTGTCTCGGAATATACTCGTGTATGCTGACTTGTTCCTTGATTTCCAGCTACAACATCTTCCTATTGACGACGATCCAATCGACGGGCGCCGTGACATTGCACAGACAGGTATGCAACAGATATCTTGTGCCTTCCATTCTCTACATTGTCGACATTTTCCTAACGAGTTTTATCACCCTGCCTGAGCAGAATGACTTTGTGTTCAACGATGAAAACATGAACTACTCGATAGGCGCATACAACAAAAATTTATTCGTCGCCGGCAACGGTCAAACAGTTGGAACTTTCCCAGGGTTTAAACTGAATAACCAGTACAGGGTGTACATCAATTACTTCAATGCCGCAGGTGTTCAGCAAAACCAGGCTGGCGGCCAGGTCGAAATGTCGTTGCATGCGAGCCCAATGATTCAAGCTTCGCCACCGCTGGTACTCTCACATAAAGTCCTCGTTATCTCTTTGTGCATAATACTAAATGCGTTTATTTCTACAGAATGTCAGATCATGCGCGATTCTCGATACCTCGACCTCGCCTTGCAGTTCTCTCACCGTTTTGCCATTTAGCTTCCGAATGTACTGGGACAGGCCTGTGAGCGTAGGTTATGACACCTATTTTCCAAGCAACGCATACGGTATTGACTACTATCGCATAGAGGTCTCAGCCAACCCTTCGGATTTCCAAAATTTGGTGGTCAGTGTAACTTGTAGCATCGGCCAAACAAATTCAGTCTGCAATTTCGACAGGCGGGTTGCGTCAATCGTAGGATTGAGCAAGGCAGTTGTGTATTACTATCGCATCATGGCGGGTACTATCGTCGGTATCGGGCAGAATAGTACGACTGTTGCTTCTCCGACAATAGCTGGAGCCCCCGCAGCCCCGGTGGCCGTGAACCTTACGTCGACCGAAGTGTCTGCGGGGGCGTTCACGTACGATTTCGCATTCCAGGCTCCAGCAGACACTGGCGCCGGAACGTCGGTCTTGGCGATCGTGTATTACGTGCAAGTCAGTGGCGACAATTTCAGCACTGTCGTGGCAAGTGCGACCTTGACCAGCGCGTACGCAGGCGGCCTTCAACAGAACATGCTGTGGACTCTCCAAGCATACCCTAATGCTAACCGTACAACATACTCATTTCGCGTCCGCGCTGCGAATTATTTCGATACCCTCGGTGCAAGTGGGCCGTTTTCGGACGTTCTATCTGCCGTGTTGCCTGCCGTGTTGCCTGGCTGTAACGCAGGATACACAGGCCCGGACGGCGGGCCGTGCTCGGCGTGTCCGACTGGCACGTGGAAGAGTGCGACGGGGTCTGGATCATGCACCGGCTGCCCGTTCTTCTCCGGCGGGACGTGTACTCCGTGCACTGACTCGACGGCCTGTCTTTGCAACGCCGGGTACTCCGGCCCCGACGGCGGCTCGTGCACGGCATGCGTCGCGGCAACGTACAAAAGCGGCAACGGCTCGCAGGCCTGCACGAGCTGCCCGGCGAACTCTGGCAGCCTCGGCACCGCGCTCACCGTGTGCCCGTGCGACGCCGGCTTCACGGGCCCGGACGGCGCGTGCGAGGCGTGCGCGGTCGGGACGCACAAAAGCGCGCCCGGACCCTCGGCTTGCGAGGCCTGTCCGGAAAACACGACTTCGGCACTCGCGAGCAGCTCCTGTGTCTGTGACAAGGGGTACTACGACCTAGCTGCGCTGGAGTAGGCCTACGCGCAGCTCTCGCACGCGACGCACGTGTCGTTCACCTGGAAGTTTTTTTCTGCACACGACGTCACGCAGCCCGCCAGCTGCGTGTCTTCCGCCGTGTCGCCAGGGCAGACCTTGTATTCATTCGTCTGCAGGAGACCCGCCCCCGAACACAGCTTGCACTGCGAGCAGCACGCGTTGTTCCACTTGTCCAACTTGCCTTTACAATACGCGAAGGAACTGTCGAAGAACCAGCCGGGTGGACAGAAGGGCGAGAGTTCCGTCTGCAGGTCTGCAACAAACTGCATGCACAGCCCGGTCGGACCGAAGAGCTGAGCTTCCAGGCCATCGTTCACGCACTGCGTCTCTGCCTTGTCGTTGGCAGCACTATCCAACGCACAGCAGAAACGTCTCAACGGGCGCACCACCTCCAAGACCGATACACGCAGGGTCGGATGCCACGTCTCGAAAGACGCCTTGTTGCCGCAGCGGGTAACGAGGAATGGAACGTCGTCCACGACCTGCACGTTTTCGCATGCGCTGCATAGCGCCTGCTTGTACCAGTAGTTCATGTACGGCGCCATCCCTTTGCCGATTTCATCTAGCCGGCCGTGCCACGCCTCGTTCGCCCCCGTCACGCGCAGTGTGCCGTTCGACCAGCACGAAAACTTGGCGATCGTGAAGAAGTAGTCCTTGTTCGGGCACGTCCTCGCACATTCCCCGCACGTGCCGGGACCGGCCTGCGTCACCGCGTCGTCCGACAGCAGAGCGTTGTACGTCGGCCCGCAGTTTTGCGTGAACTGCGTGCCCGGGCAGTACGTGCAATCCTGCGGCTGCCCCTCGCGGCGAATTTCGTAGTGACAGTCCACGCTCGGTGTTGCGAGCGTTACTTCCGCCACTCGGTTGAAAGTCCCCGTGTTTACGTGTACACGTTCTTGCTTCAGGGCGTATCCGTTTATGGTCGAAAAATTAAACAGATCCTGCAGGGATATCGTGTCCGGCACAGAGACGCTCGCGCTCGAACTCGTGCTCTTTCTCGGACACTCCAACAGCCGTAACTGTGCGTTTGTGGATCGCAAGATTTCCTCGTGGCCACACCAACGCCGGTACTGTATCCGCGTGTAGTGCACGTTGCGCGTGAAAATGCCTGCGCTGGAATCATTCACAGAGAAGAAACCACTCTCTGCGCACACGCTCGCCTGCGTGGACGTATTCCACGCGTTGCCATAGTCCATCAGGTTACGGTACTGTCTCGCGGGCACCCTCTTTCGCGTGCTGATGCCTTCCACCACCGACATGAACTCGTCGACGGCTGCCGCAGAAAACGACACGGGCGAAAAAGACAGCCCGTCGGCGACAGACTTTAGGTACATGCAGCCCGCAGGCTGAGACACGTCAAAGTACTGCGTGTGCTCGCACTGTGTGCACTTTTCGTCGCCCACGCGTCGCGTGGGAATCAGCGGCGGGCATGCTTGGCACGATGTACCGCGTGGGTCCAGTTTCTGTTCCGTCCGATTCTGGTGCTTCGGGCACTCGACGCACGCGCGAGATTGCACGGTTGCGTCGCACAACCATCCGCTGGATAAGTCGACCCGCTGCCACGCCCCGCACGCGACGCACTCATGCGGCTTGCCGCAGTCTTTGTCTTTTAAGGCATATTTCGGCGCCTGTGCATACTCCGGACAGCCACTGCACGAAAACCCGCTTTGCATGCTCACAACCAAGCGGTCGGTCAATGCCACCGCTCTCGCCGTGCCGTCCCACGGCACGGCACGGTTTAGGCCGGACACCGGCAAGCCGGACACCGACACCTCTATGTGGCTGTCTTTGACATTCATGACGTACATTCCGCCGCCATAACTCTTGAAATTTGCAACGTCACTTGAAAGCAACTCCGAAAGCAGATCCTGCAGGATTACTCCGTCCTGTGGCTTCGCCGCCGATTTTTTTGCCGCGTCCACCCACTGGCACGCTTTCCCGAAAAGCGAGAACGCGTTGTCCAAGCACGGTTCTGTCACAAAGTCCGGGCAATCCGCCGTGATTTTGCCGAGCTTATAATCGTAAAATTGCATCTTTCTTGTTTGTACTTCCACTGGCACGAGATCGTGAAAAAGGCTCACAAAGGGGATATATTTCATCACCTCTGCAGCTGGGTCGCGCCCCATGTATTGGCAGTAAGCGAACTGCTCACCGACAGTGTGCGGGGTATACCCAAGAGTGGAGATGTCATATGAGGCGGCGGCGCGCATTTGGACCTTGGCAGTTTCCTGAGACACGGTGCAGACCTTCTTGTTTGCGCTCGATGCATAATTGAATTTATACTGTGGTTTCAAGACGATCGTGCTGCTGTCTTGGTGCCAACACGCCAGTCTCGAGAAACTGATTCCGGTATTGACACATTCACTGACCGCGGCGTTGGGGTCGGCCTCGAACGACAAGAACTGCTTCCGAAAGTGTGTCATCGCATCGTTCTCCTCCCACGGCATGCATGTTTTGATGCGGTTCTTCACGTTGGCACTCTCTATTTCCGTGAGACAGTCGGACATTCGCATGATCTTCGTGCCGATTTGTGCATAGCCGCCTATATCAGGTTTGTAGTCTTTGCAGCCTTTAGGGCATTTCCATTTTATTATCTGTCGCATAAGACTTGCATCGGTTGTGGGACAGAACCACACATGAGGTTGTGTTTTACCTGTGGCGACTCGCAGGCCATAACTTGTGCGACTTTCCTGCCACGCGTACGGCAAGTCAAATGGTATCTCCTCACTCCGAACGAAAATTGGTTCTATCAATTTGTCGTCGCAATCAGGCTGAATAGACTGGCCGTTCACAGCCAGGATACAGAGCATCACGACGAAGACGACGTCGCGCACGGCCATGGTGTCGCGGCGCGGCGCATATAAACGATTGCGTACAATCGTCGCAAAAAAATAGGCTTCCAATTCACGCACCGGCGCTCGCGGAAGCGAACTTCGCCGCCTCGAGCGACACGAGCAGCGCCGCGAGCGCCAGGCCCTTGTTCGCCGCGGGCAGCGGCGCAATCGACGCCTTGAACTCGGCGACGATCGCGCTCACCAGCAGCAGCAGCAGAATCTGCGCCGCGAGGCCCGCCAGCGCCCAGCGAGTCTGCAGCTTCCTCGTCGCGAGCAGCGCGAACAGGCCACATATTGCGACGACGCCCGACTCCACGCGCAGGCGCCGCAGGTACGCCGCCAGCACCGCCGTCACGCGGTAAATCGCGTACGACTGCGTCTCGTCTAGCGCGGGGTCCACGCTCTTGCACACCTCCATCACGACCGTCAGCAGCAGCAGCATCGCGCAGTGCCCGCCCGGCGTGGCAGACGTGTCCTGGATCAGGTCCAGCAGCCAGTTCACCGTGGCCATGAAGAGTGCCCGGCTCAGCACGCTCAGCCCGGGCACGCGCGCGTCGAGCTGCCTCGTCAGCCACGGAGCAGCGGTGCACACGACCGCGGCGACCACGGGCACCAGCACGCCGTCCTGCGCGGACTCGAGCAGCCCCTGGATCGAGTCCGAGAATACGAACAGCGAGATGCTCACGAGGTTGTACTGCCCCGGCACTCTGTGCAGCATGATGCCCAGGAACACCAGCACGCAGCTCACCGCCGCGAGCTTCGGCACAAGCAACCGCGTGCTGCTCGCCCCGGCCTGCGTCGGCGCTATCTGCATGCACGCCAGGAACACGCAGCCCAGCACGCCCACCAGCACCACTTGGCAGCGCAGCAACACTTGCCGCTGCAAGCCGTGCCCGGCATACCCGACAGCCGCCTGCAGACAGCCGTAGAAAATGAAACTCGACATCGTCAGCACCGGCGCGCCGACCGGCCGCAGCTGCTCGTACGCCAGCTGCACCACAATGACGCTCAGTGCCGCTTCCAGTCGATCGTTCACTGCGACGGACATGCGCAGCAGCGCCTCTTTATTTATACACGAGCGCACGAGAACGGCAGTCTAGCGTGCCGTCAAAAAGCACGGTTCCGGTTGCACGTTTATTAAAAACGTGCGTTAATAAAACGTCAACAATTCGTCGCATGTTTGGTGTCCGTTGTAGTACAGATACCTCATGTAATCGAAAGCCGTCCACGCGAAACCCCTGCCGATGCTCCGAAAGACTGCATCGTACACCCGCAGGTGGTCTAAGAAGAAAAGGAAGACGAAAAACGCGTGCAACAGCGCCCAGCAGCACGCCCTCCGTGCGCCGATCCGAGCTTCGGCACGCCCTCTCTTTGGACAAAACTTTACGTACAGCACGTACAGCGGCACACACGCGCTGTAGAACGCGACGACATGGCCACTGAACACGAGCGCCTCTTCAAGAAGCTGTCCTCTGCTCTCGATACCCAGCGCCTCCTGCAACTTTTCGCTGCTGCACCAGAACCGCACGGCCTTGCACTTATCCATGTGCATGGACCTGCCCGCACTCTCCACCCACGCCTTGCCCGGGTACGGCGGCTGGTACGGCGGCAGCGGAGTCGTCAATATGTCGACGATCGCACACACGAGCACGCTCACGCGCCGGCAGTACGTGCCGATGCTCAGCGCCAGTTTGACCACCGCGGCACCCACTTCCCAAAGCGGCATCGCCCAAGTAGGCATGCAGAGGCGGAAGAGCGCATCGACAATCTCGTGAATGTAGACGCTGATGGCCATCACCAGCAACGTGCCGACCACAAAACACACCGTCCGGACTTCGACCATCGTGCGTCTCGATACGGCACACGTTACTGTCTTATATATCCGCCGTTGCGTTCCCCGCCGTTGTCATTTCCATCCATTCCCCGCCGGTGGCATTACCGTTGGTTGCGCGCTGCAATCTATGCTGGTTTGCGCTGAAGAACCACCCATTTACCTGCCGTACCGTAAGTGTCTTCGGACAACTGTTCTTGTCGTACGTCGCCGTCTGCATAATGCACTTCCCACATACCATTTCCTTTGTCTGAATCCACTCTGCCCTCATACCACGCGAAACTCCCTTGGTGCTTTATCCTGTATGCAATTATTTTATCGGTTAAATCGCTGAAGTTAATTTGATCTTCCGACAATGCGATGACGTTTTTTGAACAAACGTATGCTTTGACAGCTCCAGTTCTTTTGATATTTTTCGATGCCTGAAGTACATCCGGTTGTCGGTCCGGCATTTCATAAAGCTGATCTTTTAGTCTTTTCACTTCCGCCGTTAGACTATTTTTCATCTTATTGAAACTTGCCTCGGACACGGCGCCGTCGCGCTCTATCGTCTTGTCCTGAACGAAGTAATAGTGCCTGCACAGGCACTCGACGGCGTAGTCAATTTCAACCTGAGCGGCCAATGGAAATGTTGCTTTTATGTCCTCAAATTTGCTTGTAAGCGGAGTTTTACGTTGCAGTTGCCTCGCGAAGCTATGCGCTGTTATGAGATTACTAGCCCCGATCATCTTGAAAAATACAGCGGGTGACGACGCACTATCAGCGTTTGTCCATCCACATGTTTGTGTCAAAAACGTTTGAATGTCAGCTTCAAATGCAGTGTCTTCGTTTCGCTTGATACACAAGTGTGCGAATAGAGAACTACTCCCCTTCCCAAACATTGTCATCGAATTTTTGACGCTCTGTCGGCTGTGGATTTGGCTCGACGATTTGCGATAGAATGTTTCGTATAACTTGATCGTGTCGACGGCATTCGGCGATACCACGTAATCCAGTGCACGTTTCAATATACACAAAAACCCAATATTGATCCACAGCCACGGTAGCGTGAATATAACGTGTCCGAAAATGTCCTTTTTATATTTGTTAAAGCGTGTCTCTATGAGAATGTTCTTTTTTGAATCTGTAAACGGCAGGTCGCTCAAGGGCAATGTGAATGTAAGCTGATCTGCCAAATTATCTGGTACGAGAAAATTGTCCCACGTTGCATCTGCTTTGGCCTGCATTTGTGTCACGTAACGATCGATGTGCATCGGATACCACATCCCTGAGCATTCATGCTTTTTGTCTGCCACTACTGCGTCTACATCCTCTTGTTTGACCCTTGGTACAGCCATTATTAGCACTGGTATGTCGCTGTCTGTAAACTTTATTATTTTCGCATTAAATTTATTGTGTTGTAGGCCGTCGTCGACTTCGTCCGTTTCTTCCTCTTTCTCTTTTTTTGTCAACCAGTCCTCACCGGGTGCATAGTATATAGTTCTCCATTCCATCATAGATTTGAATTCGTGTCCATGGACCTGAGAGTCCCTGTCATTCATACCCTCGAAACACTCGTCAACATCCGACGTAACAATTTCTGGGCCATTACGTACAGCATTAATCCAGCAATAAAAGTCGAACTCATCGGTGTCCGTGATTCCTGGATCGATAGCCTGTAATCGTCGAAAAATGAAGCTCGACGGTTTGTCATGAATGTAGTGCAACAACCTTTCAATCAACCGGACGTGCTCCTTCAGAAACTGTGTAGACCAATCCATGAAACTTCCGAATTTGATTGGATCGTGTCTCCACAAAACGGAATTGATGAAAATCGCAGGCACGTGTGCATTCACGTCGTGACACAAGGCTGCGTCCTGAAACATTTTCTCGTACAGGTACATGCCGCCACTGTCCTTGTCGTCAATATTGTGTGCGTCGCCCTCGAAGCAAACGCAGAATGTTGTCGTTATTCCATTTGCATTACCCGTCAAGTCTAACATACTAATGCTGTCTGGTTTTTGGGTCCCTTGCACATGAATTTTGGCACCGTCTTTTTCTAAATCGAGATTTTTCGTCAGAAAATACTTCCCGAAATTTTCTGCCGCAAAAGAGATCTTGTTCTCTCTATAAAAGGTATTCATCTCGCGGTCGCGCGACACTGCGTATTTTCCGCCGTCACTGTCGTTTTGCTTGAGTTTGAATGCCTGCTCATCCTTGTCCGCCGATCGCGCGACTATGCCGATCGCGCGCTCCAGGACGCCACTGAGCCATTGGTCCTTGCTCCACCCCTTGTGTATCGTGTCCCGCGCCTGTTCGTCCCAGTCACTTTCGTGGACCTCGCCAACCGCCGTTTCTCGCGCTGGCACTGGCTCCGCGACTGCCGCCATCAACGGCGCACGTCCTGCTTTTATACACGAGATCCGGCGCATCTCGTCTTCGTCTGCTCTGCCAGGCCCTTTCTTTGTCTAACTACTTCATCTGCGCTCGCCGTGCGTGCGAAAGCTATGTTTTGCATTTCGTTTGCGGAAATGATGCGTGCCACGTGCCTCTTCGCGGCGCCCTTCCCGGCTGTGATGGTGACCAGGATTCCTAGCAAGAAGAACGGAACAGTGAAACAGCGTGATAGGCCCCCCAAAATAAAACGAAAGTTTTGTCCAAAGAAAGAAAAAAAGTCCCTCCGCACTGACGCGCCACGTTAGCTTGTTTATTCAATAGCAGACACCTAAACCTCGAATTCGAACATTCGAATATTTCACACGCTTCGTTTTAGCGGCATAGTACGCAATCGCGACCGCCGCCTTTGCGCCGCAATGCGCCCAACGCTCGCCGCGCTAGGCCTCGCGCTCGCCGCGCTCGCCGCGTCCGCCCCTCCACCCGTCCCGCGCGACGACGCGCGCGCCTTCGTCGCCGTGCCGCCGCTCCACGGCGTCGCGCGCAGCACGCACACACACACACACACACCCACACCCACGCACGCGCGCGCCGAGAAGCTGCCGCGCGCGCCGCCCTGGCACAACAACGCGACACGGCCGCGCCCGCCGCCCGCCGACGATGACACGGCCGCGCCCGCCGCCCGCCGAGATCGCCACGAGCGCATGCTCGTCGAGCTCTTCTCCGCGCTGCTCCAGGCCGACGACGTCGCCCTCCTCGAGCGCGAGGCGCACGGCATGGGCTTCGTCTACCTCGATTCCAACTTCAGCATGTTCCGGGCCCCACTCCTCCTGCGCAACAGCGTCCGCGAGCTCATGCACAGGTACGACCTGCCCATGATCCCGGTCGAGCGCAAGTGGAATCCCGTCCCCGGCAATCACACCGTGCGCCAGGATCCACAAACTGATTTTTACAAGGAATAAACTGCATCACCGTTTCTTTAGCTTTGTCGTCTCACGGTACTATCGGATAACCTGCGTTCTGACGGGACGGTCTAACTACTGCATGCTCACGATAGTCCAACCCGTCATAACTGCTGCCGTCGGCTACCAGAGGTTTATGCGTGGTGTCCATTTGCACCAGGTACACTGCACGAACGCATTGCCAGTAATGCAAAGAAAGTTTCAAGATATCACCAAGCTGTTGCGCGTACTGATCTGTTTGTGGTGCATCCGTGAATGCCGGTTGTGACACGTGATGATACAGAAGCCTCATCAAACAAACAACCAAAAACTCAACATTCCACACATAAGCCGAGCTGTAACACGGTGCCAATACCATTCCTCCGATCGGCAATGTTTTGTGCGAAGCAGTCAGTTTTCCTTTTGACTTGAGGAGATTATACTCGACTCTATTCACAAAATAAAACTTGTCATTATGACCTCTATGAGGTACACCAGTGCTTGGCCAAATGTCTCTGAAACAATTCTTGATGAAAGGGCGTTCTCTTTTTATGATATATTGTGGACCAGTCTTCAATGACTCCAATCGACCCAATATTCGCTGGAGTGACCGGTCGGCTTCAACTGCCACTGCAAATGTATTGGATATGTGCACTGGCACAAATACTTGATTCACCATCTCCGAAATTATACCTTTGTATATTGTCCATCTACGTGCTTCCATTTTTCGCAACTCACGCCCCATTCTCATGTTGCCGCGATTATTGAAAAATAATAGCTTTGGCGGTACGTTCCGTGCGTCCAGATCTGATGCCAATAAATCGCGTGTGCGCACGTAATCGTCGGACCAAAGAGTGTCGCTGGATTTGTATCTCCATCCTATATTTTTCATGTACTCTGTATCCAAAGACCATTTGACAAACCTGCATAGACTGGTCAAAGCAGTCAACATACGACCAACCATTACGAACATTGTTACAGTCAACAGTTGATTATCCAGCTGAACCTCCGAAATATGCAACAAGAATCTCATAACACAAATTCTTGTATAATTCAGGTTCCACGCATAAGTTTGGCTCAACTTATTCTCATGCGAGGCCCGATGGTCTTCGTTCGCTCTAAACCAATTCAGCACTGTCTCAGCGTAAGGTATTCCCGTCGCTGCCGACGTAGGCCAAGAATCTATGAAAGATACGGTCCTCCTATTCGTAACGTGTTGTGGTTGTGTACGTTCTTCGGTCTTGATTTGTTTTGTAACGGCGTTTTGATTCAACTGATCGAAACCGCGGTATACTTGCTGAGCACATCCGATCATCCTTGCTGCATTACCACTGTCATTGAAATCATATTTTTCATCGAAAGATTTTTGAACAGCTTCATTAACCATCCTGCAATACTCATTTTCAACAATTTCTTGTCCGTCCATGCGCACGACCGCAACACCTTAAATACAAAACACAAAGATATCATATATTGCGCGTTTCTAATAATCCGGGACATGCTGGGACACAACACAGCAGGCACAACACAAACGGCGGCTACTACCGCCCCGCCGCTCGCCGACGACACGTTCCTCGCGACGGTCAGGATCAACCGGCTCTGCGCGCGCGTCGTCGCGTGCCCCGCCGGCGCGCACCAACGGCCGCAGAGTCTGCACTAGAGCGACGCGGTCTTCGCGCGGCTCGCACGCACAGGTTCGCACGCACACGTCAAATTTGGGCTGCTCGTTTATTACATGAAACACATGCAAACAAACAGCCGCGTAGACGCCTGCCGCGCCTACTTGCGGGCACCGTTACCGGCGGGGCTTGCGCTGCGCTTGCGCTTGCCGTCCTTCTTCTCGGTCTTCACTTTCTTCTCAGCTTCCTTCTCTATCTTCACAGCATCCCGGTGTGTTTTTAGTTGCTGGCCGAGGTTCTTCTCGACCTTGACGCGCAGATCCTTCGCCATTTGTTCCGCCGAGAGGCGCACGGCGTAATTGTGATTCGCTAGGTTCTCCTCCTTCACATCTTTCTTCACAAATGCCTTCTCCGATTTGACCCACTTCGCCTCGACTGCGTCCATTGCTGCCGTGATACGCAGACACATCTCGTTACAGTCGGCAACAGAAATACCTCCAGTTCCTTGCCGAATGCTCGGTTTCGCGAAAATCTCTAGCAGGGTGAGGCAGTATTGCCTAACACCAACGGGTGTCTCATTTGAATTCATCTCCAAAAACTTCCTCGGGTCTTTCTGTGCATCCGTCACCGACGATTCCATCTTCGCGTTCACAAAGTCCTTTGTAGGCACAAATTCGGCATGCATGTTCGAGCGAATCTTGATATTGGGTTTGTACGAGTGCATGATCGGCTCTTTTGAGCCCTTGTTCCTTGCACGCAAAAGCTTAATCTGCTCAGGTGCCAAGCGATACTGACTCGCGGCGAACTCATGCAGCCCTGCATCTGCCTGCTGGTTGGCCTTGAGATCCATCTGCTGTGAGACGGCCGAATTTAGCCATTTCTGTGCTTTTTTTTCACTTGCACCGAAGCCTTTCACGTCATCATTGAACATCGCCAAATCTGCCGCATGCTCGTCCTCGTTGCGATCTTCCTGTAAGAGCTGATCGAGCATCCATTCCCCAAACTGACGGTCATTAGCCAGGTCACCCGGCTGCATGCCGAGTGCAGGCTCCATACAATCCGTGACATCCAGGATGCAGAAGTCCGTGCCCGTGGACATAGATCTGATCGTCATTGTCATGCGTTTCCTGTACCTCTCGAACTGGTAGTTGCGATTGAGTGTGAACATCTCATTCTTCGTTTGCTTGTGCACAATCGTCCTCTCCTCGGCGCTCAAAATCAAATCAGTAAGCTTTTGCCGATCCCATTGAACGCCTATCTGCGTGAAGGCCGCTTCGATGTTTTGCTGCTCTGTGACAAGTTTAGCATGAACGTCGTCCCTAACCTCTGCTTCCGATTTCCCGTCTAAATTGAAGTCAGAAGTGACTCGTCCGTTCTGGTCCTTCTGAAGGGGCAAATATTTCAAGCACGCACGTATCTTCTTGTTCCAGCTGTCTTTTGATACGACTTCGCTGGAGCAAACAGTATTGTCATCCTCAATGCGTTCGTCATACGCAATCTCGGCTTCATCAGCATCAATTCTCACAACTCGACCTTTTTCCCATCTACCCAACACTTTCAATTCAACCACGTTGTTTGGAAATATAATGCAAGGCCCACCATGCGCGGCAATCGAACGCAAAGCGGCGCCGGACACCTTCATGTCTTCAGCGTGCACGGAGACTTTCGCTGCGGGCATCTCTTCGGTCGCTGCGGGCATGGCGTCGGCTGCTCCTCCGGCACGTCCAGGCACTTCGACTCGGCCGCTGTGGGCAGCCAATAAAGCTACACGCGCTTTGTCGAAGTCAAAGTTGTGACGCTCCAGCATAGTTGCAACTCCGTGCCGAGACACTTTCAAGGACAACGATTTGGCATGCGCACACAATGCATCAACGCGTAGAAGCTTAAGTTCTTCGTCCACTTCGACCATTGTGCAATCGATGGTTGATATACACGCGTCTTTTATACCACGCGCAGGAACTCGAGCACATCACGATGCATCTAAAACACGACAAGAAAGGGAAATTCGGTGCGTGACATGTTTAATCAAACGTACTGCCACGACAAACATGCGCTAGACACGGCGCTACTGCGTGCCGCAAGACGCAGCTTCCTGTGCGCTCGGCTGCGTCTGCACCGCAAGCAGCGCGGCTTCGGCGGCCGCGCGCGCGGCTTTTAGCTGCGCGACCTGCGCGTCCCCGGTTGCTGTCTGAACCTCTGCGACTGAAGATGCCAACGCCTGTGCTGGCACCTCTTGCGCAATCGGCCGCTCCGCCACGGCGGCTGGTGCGTCGATCTTTGTCCAAATGCCTGCAACTTGTATCCACGTCGCGGACTGCCTCGCTGGGCCCTCCACTCTGTCGCGCTTCGGCTTGCTACCGCCTTGAGAGA
>Ga0209296_1001325_pt1 | contig 19170 bp, 26 predicted proteins | sample S_130206_EF_Meta_FD_187319 | JGI IMG/M metagenome (GOLD analysis project Ga0209296, IMG submission 187319) | Freshwater microbial communities from Lake Simoncouche, Canada to study carbon cycling - S_130206_EF_MetaG (SPAdes) (version 2) | ecosystem: Environmental > Aquatic > Freshwater > Lake ...
TGCCGGTTGCAGTGCTACCTGTGTTGTTAATCATTGCCAAATTTTGGCCGATCATGGCGCGAGCGCCAGAAGCAACAGCGGTAGTAGCAGAGCAAACAACACCCTTGAATACTTGGTCAGGATCGTCAGCAACAATAGCTACTGCATCGCCAGCCGCAGTTGATGCGGGCCAGTATTGCTGAAATTGCTTTTGTCTTGTGACGGGGTTGGTAAACGAACATCCCAAAAAGATGCCAGTTTGGTTACCTGCTGTGCCAGTAGACACAGACAGACGGACGATTTCACCACGAGACAAACCCACGTAATCACCGTAGAAAATGTTCGTAGAGTAACCGTTAGTAATCGGATACTCACGAGTCGAACCCGCAAATACCTGACCTCCGATCAAGTTGATCGGTTTTAGCCCGTAAGGGGCATCAATAACCGGATAAGCCATTTAAGGACTCCTTGAATTAAACACCTTTACCAAAGCTTGTCGAAGACTTGTTCTCTCTAAAGAGAGGCATCCTCGGGTCACTTTGGCGCATTAGGCTATTGTCAACAGCATCCGTTTGAGCTTGTGTGATCTCCGCAAAATGTTCATTGCGTTGTTCCATAAACTCAGACGGGCACTTGCAAAGCAACAGCCCACCAATTTCGATATTATTTTTAAATCGACTATCGGGGTCGATTAACATTTGAAACTTGGGTTGTTCTTCGACTGCGACTGGCTCCCAACCTTCCCGGAACTTGCCGGTAATGTTGCGCTGGTCAGCTTTCTCTAGAACTGTTACCCGTACCCATCTGTACGCATATCCCGGCTGTTTATCAGGCTCAGGAAGGAGTTCCGCTTGCTGCCACTTTTTAGGGCGTTCTTGCGTTGCTCTGCTCTGCATTTCACGCGACAATCTGCTTTCTGCTACTTTTACGTCTGTTGCCATCTTAGGCCTCCAATTTCATTGCTTCACGAGCGTACTGCTCGTTGGTTAATTTTAATTTTTTAGCCAAGGCAACTTGTGTCTTTGTTAGCACTACCTGTTTAGGGGCGGTACTACGTCTAGCAGGTGCAACGACTGTGCTTGGTTTTGTACGTTGAGGTTTATCCTCATCGTTGTTTGTAGTAGCCGAAAATTCTTCTGGGAATCTGCGTCTGACTTCTTTGTCAATACTGCCGTAATATTCGTCAGTACCTATGTATCCACGTCCGTACCGTTCTGCAAGCTCTTCGTGGACTCCTTCAGCAAATTTGCGCATCGCCAACTTGTTTCGGTCTACAAACCATGGGTTGTTCGAGACCCAGTTAGCGACCTTAGGATCCATCTGCTGACTTGCAGGTTGGTTAGTTTGGGTAGTTTGTACACGATTTTCGTCAACTTGTACAGTGGGCCTGAAATTTTTTGCTTTATCAAGCTTCATTTCTGCCCGAACTAACTCCTTCTGTGCAGCCAAAAGCTGGCTAGAATCACCAGAGTCATAAGCCTCCTTGTAATTCCGTTCGGCTTTGTCAAGTTCCATTTCCGCAGAACTTTGATACGTGGAAATTAATTCTTTTTCGCCATTTTGTATCATAGATTTGAGTCTTTTATTCTCATCTAAGATACGTTCAGCGACTGTTAGCGCTTCCTGTTGTTCACGGAAAGCAGCTTCTTTTGCACGCCGTTCGTCATGCCAAGCCTTTTTGTATTGCTTGAACTTGACTTTTACGTTCTTTGTGTACTCCTCGGACTCATCAGCCTTTTCTAATTCTTGCTGTGTGTTTTCGTCCAAAGGAGGTGTTGCAAATTGATCCTCTTGGGGGGTGTCGTCGACGACTTTTACTTCGACGTCATCATCTCCCTCAATCTGGATATCTACCTCTTGGGCTTTGTCGTCTTCAAGTTCATCAGGGAACTTGTATTCACCACCAAATCTAGACATGTACGCTCCTTATTTGCGTTTGATGCCACGGGGGTCTTCTACAACACCTTCGACTGAGTCGTCGTTGATGATGCGGAATTCGCGTCCGTGGATGAGTAAACGTGAGCCTGCGTTGGGTCGAGTCAACACAAAATCACCTTTTTGACACCAAGGCCCAGTAGGGAACTTTGCCTTGTCCATGTAGCAGTCTGGCCCCAGATCGACAACAAACAAAACTGTAGTGAGCAGTTCGTCGTATCGCAAGGTCTCGTCTGCTTTGATAATCCCAATATCACCTTCATACTCCTTCTCTTGCTCTGGGATTGCGCACAAGATTTTGTAGCCCGCAGGCTTTGGCAGTTGAGTTGCCTTTTCTTCATCTTTCTTGTGCATGATTGCCGATAAATCGACCGCCAGTCCAAGATCTAAGGTTTCACTCATCCGAGTTCTCCATGTTTTTCGTCAGGTCTGTGATGTATCTACGAGCGGTGAGCAGACCTGTAATTTCCCCACACATCCCGCAGTACTCGTCGTAAGACCTAGCAGCTCGCGCCCCTAAGTTTTCTTCGAGTTGTTTGACTTTTTCGTCAATTTGTTTCGCTGTGTACTCCAGCGCTTGTTTCATTTCATAAGACATTATTTATCTTTCTTAGTAGACTTCTGTGAAAGTCTTTGACGTTCGGCTTGCTGTAATTGCACAGCCATTTGTTGCTGGTGCTTCATTAACTCAATACCTGCTTTTGCGCCTTCGGTCTCTTTGTCCGACTCTTGCCTTTGCTGGTCGTGCATGTTGTTCATAGCCAGCTTTGCTCCCTCCATCTCCTGATTGGACTCAATACGCTTGAGTTCAACTTGGATCTGAGCCATCTTCGCTTGCATATCAGCCACGTCTTTCTGAGCCTTACGTTGCAGGTCTTGTTGCTTGATCTGCAATTCTTGTTGCTGCATCTGGATGAGCGGATCTTCCTGCATCTGCTGGTTCTTCTGCTGTTGGGCTTCTTGCTGATTCTGTTGTAGAAGTTGCTGAGACGCTTGCGCTGCCATCTTAGAAACTTGAACTTCCATCTCAGGAGACATTTGTTCTTCGTCCTTCTCCTCGTTGTATGGAGGTAAGGTCTGACCCATGGTCATCTCAACCTGCTTGCGGTACTCCATGCCCAAGTGCTCAAATACGTGAGCCATCATTGCAGCTTGTAACTGCTGAGCCATCTGAGGATTCATACCCACAATGCTCTGTACTTTGGGATCCTGCATCGCTGACATGTGAACTGCAATGTGAGCCTGATGGTCTTGGTAAATAAACGCTTTAACCGGCTTGTTAGAGAGGATGTTCATGTTCTCTGTGACTGGGTCACGAGGCTTCATGTCCTCTGCTATTGGTACAAGTTTCTGGTAGTTCTTGATGCCAATCACTTCCAACATCTGTCTGTGAAGCTGGGGTAAGTCATACAGTTGTGGCGCGGTTTGCGCCAACTGCAATGCCGCCTGATACTGGATAACCTTTTGGGCCATCGTAGCTGCATTAGGGTCACTAACTGGTATCACTTCTACATAGTCGTAATCACTCTGTTTAGCGTGACGATCACCTTCTTCTGGCTCATAGCTGTAGTCAGGTGGAGTGTAGTCGCGGATGATATCTTTGAGTAGCTTGAACTCTTGCTTCATTGAGTAATGAATACGAGCCTGAATCGCACTCATGGTCTTTAACTGTCGCTCAAGAATTGCAAGCGTTGTACCTACTGGAGACTGAGCCGACATGTCCGAAATCTGCAAATCAACAGTCCCCGCAAACTTGCGACCTTCATCAATGATTGTCTGAAGCAACGCCGCTAGAACCTGACTTGGTTCTTTGTATGGCAGCGGCATTATGTTGTCGCGTAGAGAGCCGCTTGGGACGTCCATGTCACGGAACTCTCCGGGGCTTATTGGTGTGTCGTCACCTTTAGATCTAAGCCCACGAGTTTTAAAGCCGCCCGGTAGATTCGCCAAAGTGCCAGCATCAACAAGCTGACGGAGAATAGAAGTACCAGACTTGGCAAAAGCACCGATAAGATGAATAAGACCGAAACAATAAAATCCAAAGCCCGGAATATAGCCGTAATGCACAAAGTGAGTACGCTTGTGACACTGTTCATCTTCTGGTCTCCAGTTTCTACGGATCGCTAAAACTTCACCTGAACTCTTCTCAATAGTGACGATGTAAGGTAAGGCAATTCCTGTCTCGTTTCCATCATCATCCTTGTGCTCATAGCCGGGCAAGTCCATCTCAACCTGCATCTCCAAGAGCTTGAAGCGATCATCTTCTGATGCTCTAAAGCCCAGCTTCTCAGCAATCTTCTTCTCTACCTCGTCCATCACATTAACTGGATCACCTAAATCAACATCTCGGTAAAAACCTTCATGCTGTAAACGCTTAAGTTCGTTGGCTGTTTTGCGCATAACATGTGTCACGCGCTCTGCTGAGTCTAGACTTGAAGCGCCATAAGGCACAACCACGTCCTCCGCTGGCACATACATAGACACCTGACGATCCAAGCTAGGATCAAAATACACCTTCTTGAACGCGTTGCCAGCTAAACCCAAGCCCCATAACATGCGCTCATGCTCAGGACGGAACTCTTTCATCACGTCTGTAAGTTGGTAATTCATATCTGCCTGAACACGATCAGCAGCTTTTTTCTTCTCAGGCGTCTCTTTGCCGATGATCTGTGTCTTAACTGGGCCTGCTGCTGGGAACGTAGACATCATGGTCTCAGCTTGAAACTTAACCACGGACTCACTTAATATTGGATGGAACACGCCACATGCGCCGGGCCAAGGCTCCATACGTTCTTCGATCTTCATGCCCAACAACTCAAGCCCATCCACATAGGTCTGGATCCAGTCTTTACGACTAGAGACATCCATTTCATACTCGCCAATGAGATCCCCGGATAAACGAACTAACTCGCTCTCATCCATGTCTTCAGCTAAGTTCTTACTAAACTCGTTTTCTTCCTCAGACTTCTCCATATCAATCTCAAAGCCCGGCCCTTTAATATTTACAGCCTCTGGGTCTTCAATTGTGATCTCAATTGGCTCGTCTTCTTCACCAAGTTGCTCAATGCCTTGGGGTGCGTCTGTGTAGACAGCTTTGTCCATATTGGTTGCCATCATTTATCCTTAAACAAGTTTTCCGCGAGTCTTGCCACGAGAAGCAATCCCATCACCTCGTGAGGAGGCTGTAGATTTAACTTTCCCACCTTTTTTGTAGGTGTCGCCAGCGGCATTTTCATTTTGCCGGTACACCTCATTGCCAATAGCATTACCAGCTTCTCCAAAAAAGTTTGTTGAAGACCTGTTGGTTGACCGCTTTGCTGTATCTTTAATTTTTTGGAGCGCCATTTGTCTGGCTTGTTCTGCTTCGTAATCGCCAAACACTTCTTTATACATTGGCCTATTTCTAAATACTGCTCTATTCTTTAACTGCTCTTTTACTTCGTCTATATCTTGAGCGCGTTCGCCAATTCTTGTTTGAGCTATGCGATAACGAGAAGCGTCTTTAACCGCCTTTGCTGTTTTTCCTGATCCCATAAAGCCTGATGCAACAGCTTTACCGGGGCCACCAACTAAATATTCTTCTGGGTATACAGGCTCAATTGCCTCTTCTTCAGCCGTGGGTACACGATGAGTTCTGTTCTCGTTGTATTTCTCCAGCACGCTTTTATATTTTTCAGCCATGATGTGTCCTTAAATAAGTTTTCCGCGAGTCTTGCCACGAGAAGCAATTCCATCACCGCGACTGGAAGCGGTAACCTTACCGCCTTTTTTTAACGGTTCAAAATTTCCACTATCCGGGTTATATTTTTCAACATCTTTTCTGCTCACAGCTCTGTTGGCTGGAACCTTTTCAATTGGCACGCGAAGAACTGAATTGTCTTTAAAAGCATTTGACTCAGTTCTCATATTATCAGTTTGGGTGAAGTATTTTTGTTGTTTGCCGCCTTCTTTTGGCAGCATATATCCAGACTTTTTGATAGCCTCAAGCTCTTCCGGCCCCCTTACGTTCCGCACGGCATATTGACCTGATGGTTTACCGCCCGGAGTTCCAAGAATGTCTGGGTAAATTGAATTCTTAACCTTTGGACGCATAAAAACTTCGGCCTTATCTTTCAATTTTCCTGCGACTGATTTAATTGTCTTGCCTGCGCCACCACCAATTAAAAGCTCTTCTGGGTATACAGGCTCAATCGCCTCTTCTTCCGCAGTTGGGAGGCGGTTTTTACGAGCCAGATCCTCATTATGTTTCTCCAACACGCTTTTATATTTTTCAACCATGATTTGCCCTTAATAGTACGCCGCTTTTTTGCGGAACATCTTCTTGACGAAAGTGTCTTCTGGCTCATCCGTCTCCAGACGGATAAACCCACCCTGCCGGAATCTCAGCAGAGCCAGTGTTGTGGAGTCTACCAAGTCATCGTTCGCTCCGCTAGGGAAGTCGTTGCATTCTTCTATGACATCCTTAGCCCACCGTCTGTCCGGCGCAAAGACCACGCCTCCTTGGAACAGACTGGAAACAGCGTTTACCCGAGCGATCTTGTCCTGCCCTTTTCCCGGGGTGAACTCCCCCACTGGGATTCCCATTCTGCGCATCTCCTGATATAACACAGATCCGTTGGACTTCTTCTCAACCATAAACGAATCTGGCTCCCATTCCTTGTACTCCTCGAGCACCAGCGCCTTGAGGTCTGGGTACTCCAGACGTTTCTTGATCGCATTTAACAATATGATCGCGTAATTATTTGTTTCCTCATTGAAGAACACACCCCAAGTTGTCAGTGCGTTGTAGTCAGCCCTATTAGTAGCTTCCTGCGCCGCATCCAGACTCATTATGGTGAATTCACACGGGGGCGGCTCTTCCTTTTCCCAGATCTTCCACCACTCCCTCTTTATTAGAGCACCTTCTTCTGAGACAGGATTCTGCATGTATTGGGCATTCCAATACCTGACGTCCAGCGCAGCTTTCTTGGCGTAGAGTTCCTCCACAGGCCAAAACTCAGGCCACAAAGCCTCTCCGTCGTCCTTAATTGCAGGGAACTCAACCACTTCCCACTGATCAACGCCCTCTTCGCGGTTCATCTGTGTAACTATCTGCCCAGTCAAGTCCAGCTTTGACCACCGAGTCATCACAACGATGATTGCACCGCCCGGCATAAGGCGCTGGAGAGGGCCAGACTGAAACCATTCCCAAGCAGGAAGAAAGACATCGGGTCGTCCAGTTTTAGCGTCTTGTTCAGAATGAGGATCATCAATAATAAATAGGTCAGCACCGCGCCCAGCAAGAGCGCCGCCCACACCAATTGCAAAGTACTCTCCATTGAAGTTCGTCCCCCATCTTGACGCCGACTTTGAGTCAGCTTGCAGCTCAACTTGGGGGAAAATGTCCTTGTAAGAGTCCATTCCGACCAAATTTCGCACTCTGCGACCAAAATTCACTGCCAAATCAGCAGTGTGAGAGGCCATGATGACCTTTTTATGGGGGTGTTTGCCCAAAAACCACGCAGGAGCCAAGTATGAGATCAATTCTGACTTGCCGTGACGGGGGGCGATGTTCACAATCACCCGTTTCTTCTTGCCGTTGGCGATATCCTCGAAGATTTGGGCCAATTTCAGGTGGTGGGGGCCAACTTTGTACCCCGGATAGACGTGTTTGACGAAGTCAAGGAAGCTCTCCTTGCTCAAAGTCTGCGTCATTTGGGCATCGTAGGTCTTGAGAAGCTCAAGAGTGCGCCTTTTCTGCTTGTCAGGCATGGCTGGCAACGCTTGTCGCAGCTTAAATAGCTGCTCAGGCGTCAGATTTTGATTCATTTCTCACTATTTCTCGAGCTTCGACGTCGATTACTTTATTTTCTAAGCTACCAAGGGTGTCCAAGAGTTCCTTTTCGACTTCCTCAATAGACAGTATCTTATGCGTCACTTCACTACGCTTCTTGAAGGCGTCCACGCCATCAATCTCACCTAATTTAGATAGAGCACTTACTCTGGTCTTGGCGTCCTTGGCGTTCTCGACCTCCATCACCAGCTTGTTCACTACATATAGCTTTAGGTCAGACAACTCATCCACGATCGACACGTTCATCTGAGCCACCATACCCGCAAGCATGGCAAGCGTCTCGTTGGGATACTTAGCAAAATCAGGTCGTGAGCCCGGATTGGCAATCATCTCCCGAGCAATTTCTTTTGCTTGGTCAGCATTTTCTTGCGTAGGGATGAGAGGTTTGCCTGTTAAGTCAGACATCAGCTTCACCACATTGGCTCTCATGGTGAGTTCTTCGGCAGGCGACAGTTCAGGGAACGCATCTACGGCGTTCTTAGGTAGAGGTATGTTTTCCTCTATGTGCGGAATTATCGGTTCTAACATGTCGGGCATTTGGCTCCGTTAAGGGGTGTTAGCGCAGGGAGCTCCGAGGACGACAAAGTTTGAAGGAACGGCATCTACGGGTACTGTGCGCCAACAGACTCGAATGTAACATAAAAATATATCTATGCAAGTAGGGGAGGTAAGGAATCCTACCCGGGGGGTTAGGTACTACAGATCGGTATTTTGTTCGCTGTGTAATTCGATGGGGGGTGGGGTAGCTTGCCACGTTTGCCATGTGTTTAGGATAAAGGGGTGTGTGTAATTGGACGGGATGTGTGGGATTTTCCGTAAAACTGAATTACACAGGGGAACTCAAATAGGGGGGTTTGAGTTCTACGGACAAAGTGAATTACACGGGGCAGAAATTAATACTTGGTAACTTGACATATTACTTGGGGGAAATTTTGAAAATTATGTAGTTATTTGTGTTTGTTCTGGGGTATGGGGTGCGAGGGGGAGGCTCATTGGGGTTTAGGGGGGTGGGGGGTGGCATGGGGTGGGTGGGCTGGAAACTATACTTATATAGGGGCTTTTGCTAATCTACACCTACTGCAACAACGCAGTTAACCAAAGGAGATACCTAATGAAGAACCCCATCGCTTACTCAAACCTTTTCAAGACACCAACATCTATGAAACAACTAGAGGACATAGCAGAGTCAATGCGTAATGTCCCCGAAGCATGGATGGTGATGATGTTCACTCTTAACTACTGTCACCAATTAGTAGAGGAGATGCTGAACCCCGCAGTGATAGACATCACCGAGGAAGATATAGCAGAGGGCATCAGGCAGTGTTGCATAGAGATGGATGCTGACGCATACATCAGCGCAGAGTTAAAAGTGCTGAAGCAAAGCCTAAAGGCTGAAGCAAAGCGCAGGAACATCAAGGTCACTATCAAGAAGCCTAAGCATCCTGTTAAGCCTGACCCTGAAGCTGAAGAGGACAGAGCAGATTACGAAAGAGAACAACTGATGAGACCTTAATGGTCGAAACCGCAGGGATGCGGTCTTGTTCAACTAACTAGGGAGATCGAAATGCTCACATACATTTCACCGTTCGACGTCAGAGATAACATCCTAAACTTCGGTAAGGCTTACGCCTTCTGGGCAATACGTGATGAAGCAGGGATACTACATTCTCTGTATCTGTTATGGGTAGCAACCAACATGATCAAACATGCTGACACCATAGAGCGTGAACGCTCTACGTATCGCTACCAACAACTGTAATTCAAGGGAGCTTCGGCTCCCTTTTTTTGTGCCTATGGTTTTGAAGCCAGTTATGAGTGGTCGAGCGGGTCTCGTGTATGCGTGGCTGGCGTGCGTGTCGATGGGCTCGAAACTATACTTATACCATCGATTTTGATAATCTCTATTCATCGGTTGGATTCGCCACCGATACATTGTGTTAACTCAAAAGGGAGAATGAAATGGCAAAAAAGCCTAGCACCATCGTCGCCACTATCAATAGGGGCATAGACAGTCTCAAGGCAAGCAAACGTGATATCGCAAATGATATACGTCGTATGCAAGAGAGTCGCAAAAAGTTTCACCATGTGCTAAACCACATTGTGACGCCCGCAGAAAATAGTGGCTCTATCAGCATATCACCTGGCTCAGTCCATGTGACATATCGCGACCTGTCAAGTTTCAAGGACTTGCGCCTTGAGACCACACTTGAAGGTCTCACCTTTATCGGTGAGCCTACTAGGACACGTGATTGGGCTGAATTCATGAACCGTGATTATCACTTCACAGTACCGTTCGCAGACGGTTCTAAGATCTACGTGACAGTCGGCGCTTATGTTAACGACGACAGCAAGACCTGCCGCAAGGTGAAGGTTGGCGAAGAGTATCGGGTTGTGGACAAATTTCAACTAGTCTGCGACTAAGAAAAAAGGGAGCCTCGGCTCCCTTTTTTTGTGCCTACGTTTTTGATACCAGTTATTAGTGGTCGAGCGCACCTAGGCGTGCGTGTGTGCGAATTCGCTATTTAGTGTTCCACGATCGGGTGGAATATTGCTTTATCCCGTCAGCTAAGATAGTATTCATTCATCAGATAGCAATTCCGCTACTGATATTTCAAAACTGTTCAATTTTAGGAGAATGAACATGGCAACAGCCAAAAAAACCATCGCCCACAATGTTGAAATTGTGACCCCCATTTTGTCATATACAGACGGCGCATATAAACAGGCATCTAGTCATGATACTGTTACAGACTTTGCAAAGTATGTAATTGAGAAAAATTCGGGTTTTGGTACTGCTGACTTCAAATTGTCTGATAAGGTCAAAGAGGAGATTGTGCAAGGGTATCGTATGCGATTCTCTGCAAGGCATCCCGCAAAGACTTATGCAGTAATCGGTAGCGAATATTTCGATATCGAGAGCATAGACCCTACTCAAAGGGATAAAGTCAAAGAAAAAGTTGAAGTAGGCGTTGAAGTAGCATTAAGTTTTACTTCTAACGAATTCGGTAAACTGGCAAACGATCGCCCACAGTATCATAAACTGATAGGAAAATGGCGGTCTGATACTAGCACCTACTGTTCAAACCGATTCAAAGACTTGGAAAAAGCCGCAAAGGATACAGTATCAGGCGGTGCAAAAAAGAAGCGTACAGCGAATCTTAGTTTTGCTGAGACAGTAGATAAAACTGTGACAGATCTAAAAACTAAACTCGCAAAGTGTGTAGCGAATAAAACTGACAGCTCTGCTAATCAGGATAAATTCAACAAAGCCTTAGCCGCTTTCCTAGCAGTCTGGAAAGCCTAAGCACTCAGCCCCATCAGGTCAAAAGCCTGATGGGGCTTTTTTTTGGTCTCACTATTTGAGACCAGTTATCTGTGGTCGCGCGCGTCATTAAGCGTATGCGTGGATTCTGAGAAACTTAAATGATAGGGTTAGACAGCGCATAGCAAGTGGGAATCGTTAAATAGTGTTCCACGCCAGCGTGGAATCCATGGTTACATCATCTAAGTTTTTCAGATTTGATGGTCGAGATCGCTTGAAGTTATTTTCTGAGAAACTTTAGCGATGCAAAATGGGCTTGAAATAAAGTTTGTTCCACAAAACAGTAGAACAAAACCAACCCAGTAGAACAGAAAATGCCTCGTAAGTCCTTGTCAGCATTGAAGTTTTTCAGTTTGTTCTAATGTTCTACTTTTTTTAGGGGGTAGTCCCAAAATTTGAGAAAAACTCAGATCGATCAAGCAAGCCACCGAGTGCAAACTCCTTGCCAAAAAAACCGAAAAAATAACCGTATCCTCCCTAAAAACCTAGAACAATAGAACATATATATATTTAATAAATAAAATAATAAGAAGAATCAACAACTTACCTAATTTCGACCCCACTTTTTTTGTTCTAACTATACCTAAAAAATAGAACAAAACTCAGAACATTCCGCCTTTTTTAGAACACGCCCCTAAACAACTATTTTATCCATACCCCTTGACTTATAAGTCAAGTTGTGTTATACTTATAACTGAGTCGAAGATGAAAGCCATCAACAACTCAATTTAGCGTTCCACGCCAACGTGGAATCCATTGCAAGTCTGACCTTTAGGAGAGAGTCATGAATGAAGTTCAAATCGTAGAAAATTTTGGCACTATGTGGAAAGTGTCTTACAGAGGCACGACCTACATCGTAGACCGCCGAGCAAGAGGTAGGTTGTTCCAAGATATTTATCTTGTCACCGATCACAGCGGTTCACCAGTGCAGACAAGGGTATGGGCTGATAGCGTAGAACACGCAGTCACCAAGGGCAGGGCGCAGTTAGAACCAACACTCGTTGCCCGATACAACCGACTGCAAGCCACCTAAACATCACCAAGGAGAATCACATGGGAAGAATGAAAGACTTACTCATCGACATTGACGATGAGGAACTGCAAGTCCTCTTGGACAACTTCAAGCCAACATCAGAGGAACTTCAAGCTGAACTAAATGAACAGCAAGCTCATGAGGTGAGCCTGCCAAGCGTTAGTGTCAAGCCTGAGATCAAAGTTTATTTGCTGATGAAGAACGGCTACCCCGTCAGATCGTACATGGACAGGGCGTTGTCGTTCTATGAGTGCTGGGTTTGCACCAAGGGCGAAGAGTATGCAGAGACACCCGACGACTACTACGTTGTCGAGATGATGCACGACACATCCACTTACACAGGGGAATGACATGAATGATTTCTTTTGGAACTACCGCATCGTCAATACCAAGTCTGCCAACAACGGCGAGGATTGGTATTGTTTGCAAGAGGTGGTGTATAGCGTAGATGGCAAGCCTGAGAGTTTCGGTGCGCCATGCTTGGGGTCGGAGGACATGGAGTCCTTTGGCGATGTGTGGCACATGATGCAGGAGGCAATGACCCTGCCCCCATTGCAAGAAGAGGACTTTGTATGAATCACACACCAGAATGCCGCAACTGCGGCGATCAGTATTCCACGAAGAGGTGGAGTCTCGGTTACAAGTTCTGCTTGCCATGCGGTGAGCAGATCGCCAAGCAGGTGATACGCACAGTCGTGCCGATGCACAAGAGCAACTATGTGATGGTCACTGACATGAGTGACCTCAAGGGTATCAACAACAAGGGAGGGTTTCACAGATGATTGTCATACCGAAAAAACTAAACCGCCATGTGCTCATGGCGTGTTGTTACATCATAGAGTGCGCTCAAACAGATAGGAGTGCTTGCCTTAAAAACTGGCAACTATGTGAATTTACTGTGAGATTAATAGATAACTACCCGAAAGAGTGGGAGTTTTGCCTATCAGTCACCAAGAAAGGAACTCGCAAATGACACAAGATGACATGAGCCACATGGAGGCAGTCTTTCTGCCGATCGACAGGGACAGACCATCCCTGCCATACGATGAATTCATAGTTGATGGTGGGCGACACCCAGTAAGTGAAGCACTTGAACGCAAGGTAGGCGGGCACTTCTTTGCCCACTATGAATTCCCTAATGGGAAAACGGCGAGCGTGATCTGTGGGCAGTTGTTCTATTCACGGATAGAAGCACCATACGAGGTGCGTATTGGCGGAGAGGAACAGCCACATGGGTATCAGACCGACGAGGAAATGATGATTCTTTTAGCCAAAGCAATAGGAGACCAATGATGGGGTACAGATCAGATGTCGCATACACGATCAGGTTCGTGGATGACGAAGCCACGAACAACGAACGATCGTTTTATACATTCTTAGTTGAGGCTAAGTCTAATGCAGCTACGGCTGCTTGTTTCACTACACCCAATACACCGAGTTGGGTTTTTGAAGTAGATGAGGAGAATTACCAAATCAATTTCTACGCCGACAGCGTGAAATGGTATGAGAGCTTCTCTGATGTGCAGACGCATGAAGCGTTGCTCTCTTTGGCGAAAGAGTGGGAAGAGGATGACCATGCCCGCATCGGTTATGTGTTCGTGCGTGTTGGCGAGGAGTCTGACGACATCGAGGAGACTGTGAGCGAATTAGCAGACTGGGGTTGGGTTCATGTTAGTCGTTCGATCAGTCGAGATTGGTAAATAACTGGTCTCGCTTCTCCAACTTTTTTGTCCAAAGGGGTTGACTCATATGTCAAGTTGTGTTATACTTATATCTCAGTCGAAAGGCGTTTCAGCCGAGGCGCTAATCATCGTTCCACGCAAGCGTGGATTTTGAAATCAAAAGGGGAATCACCATGAACATGGAATTGCAAAAGCCCAAGCATCTCATCAGCTTGGCATCATCAGCGGTGTTGGTGTCTATCGACACTAGCGTGTGGTCGGCAACGAAGCAAGACCGAGGCATCAGCAATGAGGTTTCTGACGCAAAGAAAGCCGTTCGCAACGCGGGCAAGTACACCAAGCATTTGCTTGCCGATCATCCCAAGCACAAGGCGATAGTCAACTATCGTCAGAGTATCTATAACTGGACGAAGCGCAGGACATATCGTTGGAACGATGCGAACGACCTCTTGCCTAGTATTGATGTGCCTCGCTTCAAGCAGGAGTTCGGTGAACATAAGGCGAAGTTTGATTCTCTCGTTGAGGAGTTTCTCAATTCATACAGTTCGATTGTGTCCGACATGGCGTTCAGCGCAGGTGATATGTTCAACCGAAGCGATTACCCAAGCGTGGATGAGTTGCGCTTCAAGTTCGGGGTTCAGTTGTATGTGTCCGAAGTGCCGATGAACGACTTTCGTTGTGGCATTGCGAATGACATCGCTGATGACTTGTATGAGACATACACAAGGCAAGCCGAGAACATAGTGTCCCATGTGGTCATGGAACAGAAAACAAGGTTCATCGATGTTATGCAGTCAATCAGTCATTGCTGTGGTGTGGATGAGGTCGGTGTGGATGACAACACTGGCGAGACCAAGACCCGCAAGCGCAAGATCTATGACACCACTATCCAAAAGGCATTGGAGATGTGCGAAACCTTTAAGGGTTTCAACCTAAACGCCGATCCCGAATTGGAGGAGGCAAGGGCATTGCTTGAGAAAGCATTGTCCGATGTGAGCGCAAGTGACATTCGAGAGAGTGACGCTGTGCGTTCGAGTGTGAAGGAGGATGTGGACAACATCCTCAGTAAGTTCAGTTCTTTTCAGTGTGTTTAATCAAGGAGTAATCAAATGAGCAAAATGAATTTCACCCCCATGGTATCTATCAGCGAACTACGGAAAATGATTCCGCTAATAGGTTCAGATCTGACGCTGGTCATACAGTCCGAGCCAGGTTGTGGCAAGACCTCCCTGTTATCTATGATGGAACAAGATCATGGCGACAAGTACGACTACATCTATGTGGACTGTCCTGTCAAGGATATGTCAGACATCGGTATGACTATTCCCAACCACACAAGCAAGGCGCTTGAGTATTATGTTGCGGAGTTGTTCAAGCTCGATAGCGACAAGCCAAAGATGATCTTGCTCGATGAGTTGATGAAGTCTCCCAAGCTCATGCAAATTATCTATACCCGCTTGATGTTGGAAAGAATGGTAGGTGATCGTCCACTGACTCGTGGAAGCGTAATCATTGCGACATCGAACAATGCCTCAGATGGTGTGGGCGACTCGATGCTTGCTCATGCCGCAAATCGTGTGTGTATCGTTCGCATGGCGAAGCCCACAGCTGATGAGTGGTTGACATGGGCAACAGTCAATGGAATCTCTCGTGTCGTTCGTGCGTTCGTGTCCATGTTCCCTCGTGTCATGGCGTCATACACCGAAGGCGATCATCAGAAAGATAACCCATACATCTTCAAGCCAAGCTCAGGCACATTGTCATTCTGTTCGCCTCGTTCATTGGCGAAGTGCGATGTGATCGTGAAGCATCGTGATGTGTTGGGTGAGAACGCAACTATGGTCGCATTGGCAGGGACGATCGGTGCGTCAGCGGCGGGTGACATGGCGGCATTTATGTCGTTGGAGAAATCATTGATGGATGTTAAGGACATCATCAAGAAGCCTAAGGATGTTCCCATGCCGACAGACATATCAGCGCAGTTGATGATTATGTTTCAAGCAGTAGATACATTGGCGACACAGGATGAGTTGACATCGTTCATGGAGTTCGTCGAGCGTATCAGTTCATCCGAGGTGCAAGCGGTGTTCTTCACCATGATGATGCGTAGTCCCAAGGCGGTGCGTCTTGCAAGAAACAATGCAAAGATCGCTGAGTGGGCTAAGAACAACCACGAATTATTCTAAGGAGTTGAATGATGATAACCATTACTGAGTTGGAGTTTGTTTTGTTCATTGCGTTCGGTGTGATGACCGCAATGTGGTTTCGATTGCGAGCCGAGTTGTATATGCACAAGCGTATGACAGCAGAGATATTAATGCGGGTTGCCAAGGGCAATATGAAGGTCACCGAGACTGATGATGGCTTTAACTTTGAGGACATCAAGTCATGAGTGAAGCTAAATGGTTGACTGTCGTCTATGTGTTGGCGATGGTCGTGATTGTGTTAGATATATTTTATTGGAGAGCAGTATGAGTAAGCAAGAAACACGCGTGAAGAAGGCGCACATTGCGCTGATGAAACACCCCGAGACTGCGCTGTATTCGGGCGTGATGTTGATGGGTAAGAGTGAGGTCGTGGACAGTGGATGTCCTACGGCATACACCGATGGTGTCAACAAGGTCTATGGTCGCAAGTTCTTGGAGAGTGTGGACACCGAGCCCAAGGTTCGTGGCTTGATACTGCATGAGAATCTTCATGTGGCATTGAAGCAGTTGCCAAGGGGTAAGGATATGTTTGATGAGAATCGCAAGCTCGCCAACATCGCCGCTGACATGGTAGTGAACAACATCATCGAAGATATTAAAGGCACAGTCAATGGTTCATCCGAGCGAATCGTTGCGTTGCCCGATGGTGCGGTGTATGACCCCATGTTCCAAAACTGGTCGATGCGTGAGGTATACAACTATCTCAAAAAGCATTGCAAGGGAGGCAAGAAAGGTCGGGGTAAGAACGAGGGAGGGCAAGGTAACGAACCACCCGAGGGTGGAAGCGGAGATAGCGGTGACGATGGTGACGACAACACTATCACTATCAACGGCAAGACCTATGATCTTTCTGACGCAGACGAACATGATCTTGACAACCTGAAAGACCTGACGCATGAGCAGATCAAAGAGATCAACGATGCGATTGACAAGGCGTTGCGTGAGGGTGGGATGTTGGCGGGTCGCATGGGCGCAAAGATTCCTAGATCAATCTCTGACTTGCTTGAGCCCAAGGTCGATTGGCGTGATGCGTTGCGTGAGTTTGTATCGAGTGCCATCAAGGGCAAGGATGAATTCACTTGGCGCAAGATGAACAAGCGACATCTCGCTAATGACATCTACTTGCCAAGCATGGAGAACGAGACGATCGGTGAGGTGGTCATCGCCATTGACACATCAGGTTCAATCGGTAGCGAGCAGATCACCGAGTTCGCAACAGAACTGGTCTCTATTTGCGAGCTTTGCTCTCCCGAGAAGGTTCGTGTTCTGTGGTGGGATACCGATGTGCATGGTGAGCAAGTCTTTGTAGGCAACTATCAGGACATCGCTGGTCTACTCAAGCCGATGGGCGGGGGTGGTACTCATGTGTCGTGTGTCAACCATTACATCAACAAAGAGAAGATCAATGCCGAGTGTGTAATCGTGTTCACCGACGGGTATGTTGAGAATGACATCGCTTGGACTATTCCTAGCCCAACCCTGTGGATGGTTACCGAGAACAAATCGTTTGAGCCCCCTGTCGGCAAGAAGGTGAAGTTCGGTGACGAGTGATTCGTCTTTGTATCAAGGGTTTGCAACTATCGCATATGAGATGAAAGGCGTGACACAACAAAGCAAACATCGACTGTCCAAGCAGATAGCACAAGAACTGTTAGAAGATTATGGGGACGGTGCTTATCTGTATTGTTTAGAAAAACTATCAAACAACACACAAAACCCACAACTGTGGCGAGATGTGTTGACTTGGCTTGATGACACTGAGTGGGTGTCATGGCTAACTGAAACTGAAACAACAAAGGGAGAAACAAATGAAGGGTCTTGACTACAAGCGTCTTGAGCAGATCACGAAAGTGGAGAAACCATACCGAGGCACGACCGATCGGTATCCTGTGGGCAACCGCAGACACAACCTCAAGAACTTTTTTGTGCGAGAGGAGAATGGCGTAAAAGTATTTGATGTGACATACGGCACACGACACAAGACACATCACTGTACGAAAGAAGAATTCGAGGCGGCGGAAGCGACAGGCGCAAGTCATATTTATAAGTATGAATATAGCGACCGCATTGAATACCTCCGATACGAGGTAGTGCCATACAGAATCGGCACAGTTTATCCCGAGGAGTACTTTCAATTCAACGCCGAATATTACTATGGGCAGGGCGATCGTTCGTTCTTGAGTGACTGTACTAATGGATGGTTCCTTAACGATTCACGCAGGGGTGGAATGGTATGGACATTCGGTGGAGGAGGGAGGGGGAGGAAGGAGTTCTTCCGATGTATCCCAATCTTCAGAGGTATGCGTGTCTCGACTGCGGATAACTTTGAAGTGCTTGATGACTATGTGGTGGTCGGCAAGAAAGTAAATCGCAAGGTGGGCAAAGATCTTCTTACAGAATATGAGACTTTCTACAAGACTGCTGAGACCATGTGCAAGGCGATGTCTAGAGATTTGTTCTTGGAGACAGCTAAGGAAATCATTGAGGAGGACGATAGCGACTACTTTAAAGCAGCCGAAGCAAGGCGAGATCAAGCGCCACTTGATGCAATGATTCTCTATGCCATGGCATTGGAGGTGGGGAAGATCGACCAACAGATCAGACATCCGAATTGGTATCAAGCCGAGCCTCATGAGATATTTTGCAATCTCAAGCGACACATGAACAAGCGACTCTACAAGGAACATCCCGAGGTGTTCATCCCTGTGCATTACGGCAAGGGCGAGGCGTATCCACCAAGCATTTGGGGGTATGAAGTCATGGTCAATGGTGAAGTTCAGCAACAGTATTAATCAACAGTCCACTACCAAGTGGACTACTAACTAAAGGGGAAAATCATGAGATACATTCTTGACGGATTCGAGAGCGAGGAATTTGAGCAAAGCCTCAAGGCGAGCGGTGCGTTTCCATTGATACGAGACTTGTGCCACAAGTTTGGTTTGAAAGTCTTAGCCGAGACTGAGCTTGGTCTTAGACAATCGTTTCAGTTGTGCCACACCAATGGCATGGCGGTGGGCAAGGCGTTCGCTCGTTTGAATGATGAGGGCAAGGAGGAGTATTGCTATCGCACACCATACTACAAGAAAGATCGAGGGCGTGATAACGATGACAAAGAAACATTGCGTAGCACCAAAGTTTCTTCACTGATAGCAACCCTTGGTAGGGTCAAAGCAATCCCC
>Ga0209296_1001328_pt1 | contig 19095 bp, 18 predicted proteins | sample S_130206_EF_Meta_FD_187319 | JGI IMG/M metagenome (GOLD analysis project Ga0209296, IMG submission 187319) | Freshwater microbial communities from Lake Simoncouche, Canada to study carbon cycling - S_130206_EF_MetaG (SPAdes) (version 2) | ecosystem: Environmental > Aquatic > Freshwater > Lake ...
TGCTCCTATTGCGCCTGTATCACCTTTTGGTCCAGTGTAACCTGTTGATCCAATGGCGCCTGTTGCACCTGTTGCGCCAGTATAACCCGTATAACCGGTTGCACCGGTGTAACCTATTGCGCCTGTTGCGCCTGTTGCACCTGTTGCGCCTGTTGAGCCTATTGAGCCTGTTGCACCTGTTGATCCAATGGCGCCTGTTGTACCTGTTGCGCCAGTATAACCCGTATAACCTGTTGCACCGGTGTAACCTATTGCTCCTGTTGAGCCAGTGTATCCTGTGTATCCTGTGTATCCCGTGTATCCTGTGTATCCCGTGTATCCAATGGCGCCTGTTGCACCTGTATCACCAGTATAACCAGTTGATCCTGTTACGCCAGTATCACCTTTTGGTCCAGTGTAACCTGTTGCGCCTGTATAACCCGTGTAACCTGTTTCTCCAGTGTATCCTGTGTAACCTGTTGCGCCCGTGTATCCTGTGTAACCTGTTGCGCCCGTGTATCCTGTGTATCCCGTGTATCCTGTGTATCCTGTGTATCCTGTGTATCCCGTGTATCCTGTTGCGCCTGTATAACCCGTGTAACCTGTGTAACCTGTTGCGCCTGTATAACCCGTGTAACCTGTTTCTCCCGTGTATCCTGTGTAACCGGTATAACCAGTGTAGCCAGTAACACCTGTTGCGCCTGTTGCGCCAGTATAACCCGTATAACCGGTTGCACCTGTATAACCAGTTACACCAGTTGCGCCTGTTGCGCCAGTATAACCAGTATAACCTGTATAACCAGTGGAACCCGTATGACCAGTATCACCTTTTAATCCGGTTGCCCCAGTATATCCTGTGTAACCTGTTGAACCTACACTTCCAGGTCCCATCGGTCCCACTAAAGCAACAACCCATCCAGGCACAATATTCGCATCCTCATTACTAATGTTTAATACTGTAACATAAAAACTTTCCTCAGTTGACGGGTCAATCGATATTATTTGAAAATAGTTCGTATTAGCATTATCATCCGCAATAGTAATGTAACAATTTGCGCTAAAATATTGGTTCATAGAACTTAACACTAATCCAACTTGCCCTGTACCTCCTGCCGGAATAGGGTTAGGTGTTGCTATTGTATTTACAATAGCAGTCACTAATGGACCAGGTGGACCGGCTTCTCCGATTGGACCCGTGTAACCCGTATAACCCGTACAACCTGTTACACCTGTCGATCCTCTTTCACCTGTATAACCTGTGTAGCCAGTGTACCCGGTGTAACCTGTATAACCAGTTACACCTGTTGCACCACTCATTCCTCGAGGACCAACCAACGCAACAAATGAATTAATAATGTTTGTTGATGAAGGTGACATATTTAATACTGTCCATCTATACGGATTAAAAGTCACTACTGACGTTATTTGAAAATAATTCGTTAATGAATTTCCATCATTTATGGTAATAAAACAATTTGCGCTGAAATATTGATTGTTACTACTGTCCTTTATTAGTATTGTTGTAGAACCATTTCCCGGAATAGTAAACGATCCATTTACTTGTGTAGTGATAAGTGGACCTGGGGGTCCAATTTCACCCGTGTAACCAGTGTAACCGGTATAACCCGTGTAGCCTGTCGCTCCTACGGTGCCAGTATAACCCGTATAACCAGTGTAACCTGTATAACCTGTCGCTCCTACGGTGCCTGTATAACCTGTATAACCAGTGTAACCTGTGTAACCTGTATAACCTGTATTACCTATTTCGCCTGTATAACCTGTATAACCAGTGTAACCTGTATAACCAGTATAACCTGTTTCACCTGTCGCTCCTACGGTGCCTGTATAACCTGTATAACCCGTGTAGCCTGTCGCTCCTACGGTGCCAGTGTAACCAGTATAACCTGTATAACCCGTGTAGCCTGTATAACCCGTGTAGCCTGTCGCTCCTACGGTGCCAGTGTATCCCGTATAACCAGTAAAACCTGTATAACCTGTATAACCCGTATAACCAGTATAACCTGTATAACCTGTTTCACCTGTATAACCCGTGTAGCCAGTCGCTCCTACGGTGCCAGTATAACCTGTATAACCCGTGTAACCCGTATAACCAGTGTAACCCGTATAACCAGTCGCTCCTACGGTGCCAGTGTATCCCGTATAACCAGTATAACCCGTATAACCCGTGTAACCTGTCGCTCCTACGGTGCCAGTATAACCTGTATAACCCGTGTAGCCAGTGTAACCAGTGTAACCAGTCGCTCCTACGGTGCCAGTATAACCAGTGTAACCTGTATAACCAGTGTAACCAGTCGCTCCTACGGTGCCAGTATAACCTGTATAACCCGTATAACCAGTGTAACCTGTCGCTCCTACGGTACCAGTATAACCTGTATAACCCGTATAACCAGTGTAACCTGTCGCTCCTACGGTACCAGTATAACCCGTATAACCCGTATAACCAGTATAACCTGTCGCTCCTACGGTACCAGTATAACCCGTATAACCCGTATAACCCGTGTATCCCGTATAACCTGTTTTACCTGTCGCTCCTACGGCACCAGTATAACCCGTGTATCCTGTATAACCAGTGTAACCCGTCGCTCCTACGGCGCCTGTATAACCAGTGTAACCTGTATAACCTGTGTAACCTGTATAACCTGTATAACCTGTTTTACCTGTTTCACCTACGGAGCCAGTGTAACCGGTATATCCCGTATAACCCGTTTTACCTGTCGCTCCTACGGTGCCAGTATAACCTGTATAACCTGTTGCGCCGGTCGCACCCAGAACATTCGCAAGCTCAACCGCACTTATGATCGGTCCATATGTTTCGCCAAAGGTATATGTATCGTTCGCCGAATTTAAGCGTAAAGAATATGTATGTAAGCCGGCAGGTGGCGTAGCGTCGATAATTTGAATACAATAGGCTTGGTTTTCACTTATACTGGAACTTTGAAATTGTAAAGCTTGTCCGATACCGCTTCCATCTCGATAGAGTTGAATAATACCAAAAGCAGCGGCTACCGTTGTATTATTTGCGTCTCCGTTTGCAATTATTTGGACTGGATTACCATAGGTGGTGAGAGCAGTACTAACTACTATTCCACCCGTTGATGGTATAGTTACTTTAGTTCCTAAGGTTTGAGAATAATTAATTGGATTTAATGTTGGCGCTACACCGGCTGGACCGGCTGGACCCGCTGACCCAGTAGGTCCGGTTGAGCCTAAACCGCCGCCACCGGTATTACAGCCGCATGGATAGCTGTTTGAATTCCACTTCGGCATAATTATATATTATTTAGTATATAAAAAAATAGGGTATAAAACAATAGTATAATTAAAATATATTTATGTATACAACTTTTGCGACCTGTTTCTACCCGTTAAATTCAAAATTTTCGGCAGATATATATCTCCGCTGGACAACTCATCTGCTAGAAAATGTAAAAGAATTTTATTTGGTACTCTTTACGGATGAAGAAGGCAAAAAATTATTAACCGATTATTTTTCGCCCTATTATTTTAAAAATCCAAATATTAAAATTGTTGTCAAACCCTGTGAAAAATGGCATAATTACCAATACAAAGCGCACTGGATTAAAAATCATAAACAAAATACACTACTCAATCATAGAACCGAATGGAAAGTGCATATGCTTTGGTCCGAAAAAGTACATTTTGTGAATGATGCTCGCACAAATCAATATTTTTCGCCAACCGAGTTTTACGGGTGGTGTGATATCGGCTATTTTCGCGAAGGTCCTTGCCCTTCTTTTGCCATATCGCATAAAATCTTAGAATTAAAAAAAAATAAAATTTATTATGCGTGTGTGACGACCGATCAAGAAATGCAAATTCTCAAAGAAAATATTGAAAGAAAGAATGAACACGGTTTGCCGATGATACCAATTCCACCAGATCAAGTTTCAATTGCTGGCGGGTTTTTTATTGCCCATCATACGAAGATTGAAGGCTGGCAGAAAATATTCGACGATAAATTGTGTTTATATTTTGCGCATAATTATTTAGTAAAGGATGACCAGATTATTATTATCGATTGTATTATGAGTGACCCTAAACGGTTTGAAATAATTACGGAAAGTGCCAACTCAGGCAACAATCCCTGGTTTCAATTCCGGCGTTTTCTTGGATAAAATATTTTTAACTATTATTATTATTTTAAATATTAAAAATATGACATTATATGTTTGTATATAATGTCATCAAGCACAAGCGCAAGTACAAGAGCAAGCTCGGCAAGACCAACAAGTATAAGCATTTTAATGCCGATTTATAACGGCGTCGAATTTTTCAATGAATCGTTACAGTCAGTTTTAGATCAAACGGTCGACGAATGGGAACTGCTTATTGCGATTAACGGGCATCCACCGAATTCGGAGGTCTATCAAACGGTTTTAAAGCAAGTCAATTCAATTACGGTTAATGGTGTAATAGAAGATAAACGTGTGCGTCTGCTCGATTATCATGATTGTAAAGGCAAAGCGGCGACATTGAATAAAATGATTACGGAATGCAAATATAATTATGTCGCGCTTTTAGATGTCGATGATATTTGGCATCCCGAAAAACTGGCGGCGCAAATCCCTTTTCTTATGCTTAATTATGATGTCGTCGGCACCCGTTGCGTTTATTTCGGCGATATAAATAATGTCGTGCCAAATATACCGACTGCCGATATTAGCCAATTTAATTTTCTTGCGGTAAATCCGATCATAAACAGCAGTTCGATTATTAAAAAAAAATTCGCACATTGGGATACCACGTTATTTGGCGTAGAAGATTATGACTTATGGCTTTCTTTGAGAGCGCAAGGTCGGCGTTTTTATAATTGTGAAGAAGTTTTAGTGAAACATCGGATTCACCAAACATCGGCGTTTAATGCGCAAGGCAATAATAATCATGTTGCGGCTTTGAGACAGGCTTATGCTCATCGTATTAAACCGTGAGGGTGGCTGTGGCTCTGACTTTGTTGAGCGAATAACGCCTGTTTATCCAAATCTACCATCATGTGTCCATAATTTGTCCGCCGTTGTTCAATATCACTGTAGTCTTCGCGCTGAATAACCGTCAAAGGCGTAATTAAAAACCAATTATCTTTATTTTGCAATTTAAACCAATATTTATCAATTGCAAAATCAATATGTTGTAAGGGGTGTTGGATTAATTGGTGCACACCTTCTTTCATATTCGTAATCAAAGTATTAAAATAATTCCCATTAACTAGGTAGCAGGTGGTGGTTTGGCAGCGCGTCACGCAAACGCAGGTGTCGTCAATGCGTTCATAAGGCGGCACATTATTCCCTGCAAAAAGCACCACATCCCATGCATGACCTTTACTCAAAAAAGCGTTTAATTGCGTTTTAAATAATTCGGGGTTTAAAAAAGTCGTATCATCTTCGCAGATTAGTAAATGCGAATAGTTGCGTTCTTTGGCTATTTCCAAGCATTTGATGTGACTTAAACTGCAGCCAACTCGTCCACTGCCGTTCGGCAACTTGATAGCATTAAATCGTTCAAATTTTGGAAAGCCGACATTTTTTAACTGGCTTTCGATGTGGGTTTTCCGGTCTGGACGACTAAGCAAATTAATATAAAAAACATTCGTAATGTCAGTCTGACTTTTGAGATCGGTCATATATATAATTATTATAAAGAGTTTTTTTTAATATATATTAAAGATAATTTCATATTATATGTAATATTAAAAAATGAATACAGATACAAATGGTTCCACAATGGGCTCTGCCCTTTCAAACCCAAAGGGTTCCACCCTTTCAAACCCAAAGGGTTCCACCCTTTCAAACCCAAAGGGTTCCACCCTTTCAAACCCGTATGGTGAAGAGAATAATACCGTCGTTGGGGGGCGAAACCCCCGTTCGTCGTGGGGGGGCGAAACCCCCCTGAGTGAATTATCCGCAAAGATTAATCATTTTGCCGGGAAAGATTGGGGCACCACTACCGATGTCCATGCAATTTTATGGCCCTGTATTTCCGAGGTGCGAAAACAAGTCGCTTTATCGAGTGAAGAAGTTGATATCCTCGAAGGCTGGGAATTTCAAAGCGAATTTGTGTTTGCCGAAAATTCACATTTAAATGAACAGCAATTGTTTACCAAAATATCGTGGGAAGAAAGTTTCGCCTTGTCTATTTTATTTGCTTACTATCGTTGATGCTTACTATCGTTAGTGTAAGCGCTGCAAATAATAAATAAAATTGATTCTTATTATATTATCTCTCTAATATAATAACATACAAGACAAAAATGAAGTGCGAATTTAATGGATGCCTGAAGAAACTGCAATTAGTCGACACTATTTCCGGGAAATGTAAATGTACGAAAACCTTTTGCGCCTTGCACCGGCTCGCTGAAAATCACGAATGCACTTATAATCACAAGACCATAATCAATGCGGAAAATTATATTCTTAAAAATAAATGCGTCAAGGCAAAAATTGCAGCGCTATAATAATTAATTGCAGTGCTCTAATTGCTCAAGTAAATATCGGTATATTTTCCTAATTCCGCCCACGTTTCTTTAATTTTTTTGTAGGAATAAGAGCACATCTCGTCGTAATTAATTCCACATAATTTCATCCGATAGCCATTTTTTGAAGTATAGCCTTCATCGGTTATTTTTTTTACAAAATCTTTCTCACTTTTTTCTAACGTTGCTTTATCTTTATTCTTAATTATTTCTTCGTGCTCAGCTGTAATTTCATCAGGTTCCCCACACTTTTGTTTCCCTAAACGAAACCCAAAACGAGTATAATAACGGACCAGTCCTTCAAAGCTGGCGTCATTATATACATTTTTAAATCCGATAGTTTTAGCGTAATTTAACAAAACACACCGTAAAATTATTCCAAATCCGGTATTTACGTCACCATATTTACTAAATTCCTCTTTTGTGCCTGGCGGTTTTGTCTCAGCATATTTTGCGGGTGAATATATTTTACGAGAGCAAGTAAGTGAAACATATAAATCATCTGTTTTGATCGCTGAATCACGACTGCCAGCGCCACCCTTTGTCTGACTGCCTGTATTAGTAATGCTCTTGCTCTTGCTGCTGCTCTTTTTAGTACTGCTCTTGCTCTTTTTAGTGCTATTGCTGCTTTTTTTAGTGCTGTTGCTGCTCTTTGTGCTCTTTTTAGTGCTGTTGCTGCTCTTGCTCTTTTTAGTGCTATTGCTGCTTTTTGTCTTGCTCTTGCTGCTCTTTTTGCTACCTTCACTGTGCTCATAAAAATCATTGGCGTAAATAAAGGAATCTAAATATTCTTCAGTACGTTCTTTATAATGTATAGTTTTCCCTCGGAAGATTGATGTCTCTGCCGGATGAAACTGATAAAATGTAATTATGATAGCAAAACGTGTTTTTTCAATTACCTCAGAATAATATGCCGGCTTAATACCATGCTGGCAAGCATTTGAAGTATCATAATTTTTAAAGGCTTCTTTATATTGTTTATGCTCTTCGATATCAAAATCGTAAAATCTCATATGAAAATTAAAAAATTTATAGTGATCGCCCGGTTTAATATTAAATAACTCCATTGGGTCTCCTGTAATATCTTTTATAGTTTCAAACGCACCACCACGAATATTATGCTTACGCGCACTCCTCGCCATTTATATATACATATAAATTTTATGTGTATATAAATTATTTACCCAAAGGGCTCTGCCCTTTCAAACCCGAAGGGCTCCGCCCTTTCAAACCCGAAGGGCTCCGCCCTTTCAAACCCGTATGGTTAAGAGAATAATACCGTCGTGGGGGGGCGGAACCCCCGTTCGTCGTTGGGGGGCGGAACCCCCGTTCGTCGTTGGGGGCGAAACCCCCTAGAAAGCCGCATTAAAATCAAACACATCCGTTGTTTTCGTTTTCGTCGCCAGGGCATATTCGCCAACTCTTTTTTCAAAAAAATTAGTCTTCCCTTCTAAAGATATCAGTTCCATAAAATCAAATGGATTACTAACGCCATAAATCGCAGTATAACCCAACTGAACAGCGAGCCGATCCGCCACGAATTCAATGTATTTAGCCATTTGCGGCGCGTTCATACCTATTAAGCGGCACGGCAAAGCTTCGCAAATAAACTCTTGCTCAATTTTAACTGCCTCTTTAATAATAGCGCAACCCACTTCTGGCGACAAGGGATTTAATAATTTATTATAAAGCAAAATCGCAAACTCGGTATGCAACGCTTCATCGCGCGAAATCAATTCATTGCTAAAAGTCAGTCCGGGCATAAGTCCGCGTTTCTTCAGCCAAAAAATCGAACAAAAGGCGCCTGAGAAAAAGATCCCTTCCACGCAGGCAAACGCCAACAGCCGTGCCGCAAAAGACGCATCAGGCGAATGGATCCACTGCCGCGTCCAATCCGCCTTTTTTTTAATACACGGAAAGTTTTGCAGAGCATGAAAGAGATGATTTTTTTCGGCTTTGTCTGTAATATAGGTATCAATTAAGAGAGAATACATTTCGGAATGAATATTCTCCATCGCAATTTGAAATCCGTAAAAGGCACGCGCTTCGCATAATTGGACGTCGCCCATAAACCGCGCCGCCAAGTTTTCTAAGACAATGCCATCCGAGGCTGCGAAAAAAGCAATAATAGTTTTAATGAAATTCTTTTCGTCATTTGTCAGCGTTTCCCAGCTCGCCAAATCCTTGGAGAGATCCACTTCTTCCGCCCGCCAGAAACATTCCACTTGTTTTTTATACATGTCCCAGATGGCTTTATCTTTGATAGGGAACATGACAAACCGATCTTCCGTCTCAGTTAAAAGCGGTTCTTGCAAAGGCGAAGGCGAAGCCGAACTCAAATGCAAACGGGACGGCGACGAGGGAGTTGAAGAAGGCGACATTGTTTATTATATAAGTTATATTTTTATATTTTAATTATATAATAATAGTAATAATGAGCACTAGTATTGAAAATAAACAGGGCGGCGCTAGCCTGGACAGTGACGGAATACGCATTGCAAAAATGGATAAGAAACTGGAGATTTTATACGAAGAAATAAACGACAAGAAAAAACAAATGGTGGAAGATTATAAAATGATTAAAAAAAATGTCAAGGAAAATCCCTATTTACAAAGTGCGCTTAAGGTGTATGATGCCTATTTTGAAAAGGAGGAATTACAAGTTAAAGCGCTCGAAACTTTACTTAAATCAGTTCCGGACGCAGACCATCCAGAGATTAAAAGAGAGATTAAGCGGATCAAAGAATATTTATTTTAAGATTATATTATATAAAGAATGTCTTTTGTGAAAAGCGTAAAGACCTTTTTGAAAAAATCAAGCTGCGGCTGCAGTGCCAAGACGCGTAAGAATAAGCAAAAGCGCAATAGCAAACGAAAAAATTATCGCGGTGGCTATAAAGCATTAAACACTATTAATGATGATAAAATTAGTTTAAGCGGCAGCAACCGTCGTAATAGCACAAGCAACAGACGTAATAGCCCAAGCAACAGACGTAATAGCCCGACAAAAAAGAGTAAACGGTCTAGGAGGTCTTCTAGATCTAAATCTAATTAACTAAATTTAACCGGAAGGTGGGTAAATGACGTAAATGGGGTGCCCAGTGTCCGAGGCGCGCCCGTTCTTGAAGAGCTCTAATGGAGCTGCGCTGTTTGATCATTTCTTTGCGTGCCCGGAAGACTTTTTTCCAGCAGCGCTGAACAATACGCAGCCAGAAGGTTTTAATAATGGCAATACTCTCTTGACCTGGCTGTAATTCATGCTCTTGAACTATTTCTAAGCGCATGTATTTTTTTGACACTTTCGCATAATTGCGAATATGCGTATGTGGTTGCAATGCATTTAAGGAATAATAAAGAAGCAGTGATGCATTGCGATACTGCCGTAAATGATTTTCTTCGAATACATAGTCCTTATTATAAAATTCGTCCACCTCAATAGTCGTATAAATCAAGAAATGATTATTTATAGCCGGACTACTGTTTTCGTCAAACCCGTGTAAAATAGGGTTGAATAGTTCGCAAATTGCCAGATTATTAGCAGTCAAGTTATTAGCAGTCAGATTATTAGCATTAACAGATGATGATGGCAGCGCAATATTCATTATGTGTATATTATGTTCTAATAGAACTGAACTCTTTCAATTTTTTCTTCTTTAATTATATAATATGAAACGAAAGAGTTCTAAAAAAATGGATATGAATTCTCTCTTGCGAAGTCGTAATGCATTATATTTAGTTTTGGCTCTTGCAGTAATGAATTTATTCAGCTATTTGATGTTGAAACAATTAGATGCGGTTGCCTTCTTTATTATCGTCGGCTTTTTAGCGACCTACTTTAGTAAAAATATGATTGTCATTTTATTATCATCTATGATTAGCACTTTTATTTTAGTCCAGGTTCGGCTGTTGGGCAATAGCGGGCGGGAAGGAATGGAAAATCAAGGCGATGAGAAAAAGGAAGAGAAAATAGAGGTAAAGGAGAAGAAAAAAGAGGTAACGGAGGTAAAACCAACTGAAACTGAAACGGAGGCTAGTCCCTCGATGCCTATTACAAAGGCACAACGAGAAAAAATCACGACAGGGGGTGATATAAAAAAAAATGAGCAAACTGAGAAATTCACCCAGCAATTAAATCCGGCGCGTTACAATGCTCGTGATGATGATGATACGCCGCGTCATAAACCCAAAGTCGATTATACCTCAACCTTGGAGTCGGCTTATGACAATTTAGATAAATTATTGAGTTCAGACGCAATTCGCAATATGTCTGATGATACTAGTCGTCTCGCTGAAAAACAGCAAAAACTGATGGGCAATATTGAAAAATTACAGCCGATTATGGATAAAGCCAGTTCAGTCTTAAAAGGCTTGGATATTCCTGGCATTTCAGGGCTCATGAGTGGTATCCAAGGACGCTTGAAAGGGTTTGGCAAAGGCGGTGCCGAGGGTGGAACTGAGCCTGACGAAGAGTAGATATAAAGTATAAAATATATACATAATAAATTATTTATTTATATATATAAAATATATAATGGGAAAACGCTGCCCGCCGGGCGTATTGTGCATTGAAAATGTCACGCTTGTGTTTATTTGTGTCCTAGTTTTAATATTTGGAATATTTATTTATTGCCGAAGCCGGAGTTTAATGGCAAATGACAACGCAAATGACAGTATGCGAGGTAACAACAGCAATATGCGCGGCAACAATAATAATATTTTTCTCATGCCGTCCTCCGCCGAGAAAGGCAGTGGCAATGATGTTTTTTTCGACATTTATAAATCCCCGCTACGCGATGATCGTTGTACGACGGGTGGCGGAGATATCCGGGGTTCTATTCCTATTAATGTTTCGACCCAAGGTTGCGATGATGCCAAGTATAGACAGGTCGGTATTCTTACGCGAACCGGCGGCAAAGAAGAAACGATCTTGCCTTTGATGGGGCGTCCTTTGTTTACGAGGAGAGATAAATGGAATTTTTATACCTTGAATGATAAAAATAATATGATTAAATTACCGATTACTGTGAAAGGGCGGAGCGGGACGGATGAATATGGCTGTGACAATCTGTATAATGGCGACACCGTTTTCGTAGAGGGCTACAATGATGTTTTTAAAGTGACGGCGTATGATAACCAGGTTATGCGCTACTTACCTAGCTTATAAAAAGCTTTGTACCTAGCTTATAAAAAGCTTTGTACCTAGCTTATAAAAAGCTTTGTACCTAGCTTATAAAAAGCCTTGTGCCTAGCTTATAAAAAGCTTTGTACCTAGCTTATAATATAAATTAGTGTTTAGCATATAATCTAAAATTATTTACTATCGTTATAATAAGAGTATTATAATGACTAGACGTAGTCGTAGCAGAGATTTTGACCCAATAGAAATGGTTCCAGTAAAAGGTCCAAAAGGCGAAGATTTAATGCGCGTGGCCAGCGAAGAAGAAATAATAGCAGGTATGGAAGCTGAAAAAGAAGAGAAAAAAGCCGCAGAAATTAAAAAAAAAGCGGAAGAGAAGAAAAAGGAAGATATTAAAAAAGCTGAGAAAGAAAAAAAGGACGATTTAAAGAAAAATGTAGAGGAGAAAAAGAAAGAAGCGGCTGATTTAAAAGCCAAAATAGATGAAAAAGCGAAAGTTTTTGATAAAACGAATGAAGCAAAAAACAAAAACCCAGCAAAAATAGCTGCTAATACAGCTAACTTACCCGATGGAAAAACTCGGCTTGATTTTTATTGGGTTCGGCATGCCGAGAGTATGTCCAATTTATTAAATAATAAAATCACAGATGAATATGGTGCTATCACTAAGGAATTACACCAAAAAGAATTGAAAAAATTTATTGCCGATGATTACCAAAAAGTGAAAGGGATGTATATTCCCGACGAAGATAAATATAATTTCGTCTTAGTGACCAAGCATAATAAAGATAATGCGTCTATTAAAGAGTTGATAACTAAATTGAAGCCAATGACGGCGGAAACTCAAATTAATGATTTTGCTACAAGTACTATAGTGCCGGCGCCAGTAGCGCCACCGGCAATGCCCGTGGATACTAAACATATTTATTTAGCGTTTGATAAGCTTAGTGGGGCTATTGTCGGATATCTATTAGGCGAGATTGTAACTGATATATATAATATAACAAAAGTTGAAATTTTTAATAAAGAAAAAGAAAAAGAAATAGCTAATATGTTAGTGAAGAAATATATTTTAAATACTTATGATGGCACTAAATTTAAAATAGAAGATATATACAATTTAGAGCCTATATATAACGCATTTGCAGAATTAAATTTTAAGCAATGTAAAGATAATAAATTTGAAGATCCTCAGGATATTGTTGCGCCTTTTCAACCAATGGTATATTATTTTCAGCGCGATACTACTAGACAAATTGATCCTAGTAAATATCCTTTAGTGAAAGCGACCTATGAATATATTGCACAGATGTATGAAAAAGCAGTGCCGATTAAAGAGATAGAAGATCTATGTCCCAGCTATCCAAATGACATAAGTTTGAATTTTACCGGCATTGGCGATGTAGTTAATCAAAATTGTATTAAAAGCGTGCAAGCAATAGCGAAAGGCGGGACAAATAGCGCTAAGGCAGGTTATTATTCGTATTGGCTGAAAAATTTCTTACCTTCAAATTTCGTGTTTCAGCCAACGCTCTCTGGTGTTGGGGAAAGGCAAGCGAATATGTTAGGCGAGGCACTTGTTAAAGCGGCAGCAGCCACAAGCGGAGCAGTCACAAGCGGAGCAAGCACAAGCGGAGCAGCCCTAGACACATTTAAATCATTAGATGATGACAATACGGTTATTATAACATCAGCCTCGGTGCGGGCAATGATGACAGCGTATTTGGCTGCCGCAAAAGCATATGAAAAGGCAAAAAAACCCATTACCATCTACGTCGTGCCTTATATCAATGAAAAAGAAAACGATACGCAATTTGTGTTTGATGAAACAAATTTACACGATTTTTCCAATTATGGTATTCACCCGGATATTATTGACAAAGTGGGTGATAAAATAGAAAAAGTGTTGGCATCAATATACGTGGCACCAGCACCAGCAGCACCAGCAGGCACAGCAGCACCAGCACCAGCAGCAACGATAACATTTAATTATTCTTTATATCAAGGCGCTCGGGATACATTATTAGAAAATCCGGATGCAGCAGAAAAACAAAAATTAGAAGGAAAAAAAACAGCTTTAAGAACGGCAAAAGAGGCATTAACAAAGGCAAAAAAAGCACAAGTAACAGAAGATACAACACCGCCGACCCCGCCCCCGACAGCCGCAAAAACACCAACACCACCGACCCCGCCAACAACAAAAATAGCCGAAGCAGCCGTGAAAACAGCCGAAGAAGAGATGAAAAAGGCTGAAGAAGAATTGAAAAAGGAAATTGAAACGAATAGCTATTATAAAGCAAAATTAAGTGCGGATGAACAAGTCCGGCAAGCCGATTTGGCGAAATTTTTTGATTGGTTTCAAGCTGCGCAGGCTTCTGCTGCTTCTTCGCCTTTTAATAATAAATCGCAAATTGTCGCTTTTTGTCACGGGTATGTCATTAAAGAATTACACGAGAAAACTGGTATTGATTTCATCAAAGATCCGGTGAAAAAAATATATGCGACTTATGAGGATAAGGATAAGAAGAGAGAAATGTTTAAAACCTGGGATGCTAATACAGCTGTATTTAAACATCCGTATTTTATGACTACTCCAGGCGGCGGCCTTTTAAAAGGTTTAGATCCAATTACCAATGCTTGTTTAGTGAGAGATAATATCGAATTAGAGCAAGTAAAAACCTTGATGGGGTTAACAAATGATTTAAGTAAAGTTCAAGACGAAAAGGCGAAAAATGCAAAAGAATTAGCAAAGATTGATCCTAAGGAAAAAATAACAGCAGCTGGGAAAGATCTGGAACCAATTTATAAATATTTATTGGATACACTAGATCTAACAGCACCTACAGCACCAGCATTAGCAAAAGTAGCAACAGCACCTGCGCTTACCGCAGAAAAATTAGAAAAAGACATTGACAAATTGATGAAACAAACGAAGGTGGTTGATGATTTGAACCCCGAGAAAGAGAAAGAGAAAGCTGATAAGGCTGCTGCTGATGCCAAAGCTGCTGCTGATGCTCTTGCTCTTGCTGCTACGCCTGCTCTTGCTGCTACGCCTGCTGCTACGCCTGCTGCTGCTGCTGCTACGCCTGCAACTGCTTCCGAAAGTTATGCTACGTTATCGGCTGTTTTAAAAGCGGATTTTGATGAAAGTGTTCTCAAGAAAGTGTATGAAGCCTTAAAAACAAAATATTTATTTACACCTGAACCAATTAGATCAGGTTTAGGTTTAGGTTTGTTAGAAGAAGATAAATTTAACCATGAACCTACATCTAAAGTAATCTCTCTTAGTCCTGGTTCTTTACGAGGCGATATTGCATTAATAACACATGGTTATAATGAAAACGAGGCGATTGATATCGATTTAACTGACCGAGTATTAGGGATAACTTTTAAAAAAGCACAAGTAATCAAAGAACCGGTAGTAGAAGAAGAAAAAGCGGCACCAGTAGCAGCAGCCACTGGTGGGAAAGCCAAGCGCAAGCTTACCAAGCGCATTAAAAAACATATTAAAAAATATACGAAAAAAAATAATAAGAAAAAGAATAAGAAATCATCAAATACAAAAAGAGGGAAGAAAAATAAGAAACATAAGTACACAAGGTAAAAAATAAACAAAAAATATAAAAAAGTGAATTCATTTTTATATTTTGTCCCAAAGGTTTTGTGATACTTTTTCCAAAAGTATATAGTTTGTCCTAAAAGTTTTGTGATACTTTTCCCAAAAGTATATAGTTTGGCTCAACCTTTCCAAAAGGTTGCTAGCATTTCCACCGACTGCCGCAATCCAAACACGTCACAAACGTCGTCATCGGTTCATCTGCCGACCGCGTTTGCAGCTGGTAGTAACTACATTTCTTTGATTTACATTTACGGCATGTGAAGTTATCCGTTGATGCCTCTAATTTCGGTGTGTATTTATTTTCATCGCGAATTTTCTTTTCTTCAATAAGTTTCTGCCATTTTGCCGGCGCCATATCTTGATGCGTTAATTTGCCGACATCTTGCGGTTTAATTTCGCGCGACAATAAACGTTGCTGTAATTCCGGTGATCCTTTCAGATTAATATAAAAGGATCGGAGCCGATCAATATACATTTGCACGAAGAACGGATTGTCCCATTTCTTCACGATATTTCGTTCGCCGGCTTCTTGGAGAGAATAATTATAAATACTGCGTTCCATATTTTCGGCGACTAGCTGGGAAAACTGGGGACATATTTTGAGTAATTGTTTGCCCACATTTTGGCGAAATTCAGTCGGGTTGGGAATAGTGCGCATCTTTATGGTTGGTATACAAATATAAATTATGTTTATATTTGTTTCAATTTTATATGAAGAACTTCCAGAAAGTTATTTATTCCTCATCAGAGAATGTATACACTTCTTCTTCTAATTCGGAGACCGTCTCTTCATCTTCGCTCTCATGATCAATTGGTGCCGGTGCGCTCTTTTTTGCACTAGGTTTGCTAGTACTGCTTGGCTTGGCGCTCGGTTTGGAACTGCTTGGCTTGGCGCTTGGTTTGGCACTGCTTGGTCTGGTAGTACTAGGCTTTTTCTCTTTTGCTGATGCTACTTTCGGCACTGCTACTTTTTTCTCAATTACCTTCGGCTCTGCTAATACCTTCTTATCCTTTTTCTCTGTTACCTTCTTCTCTACTACCTTCTTCTCCTTCTTCTCTTTAACAACCGTGGACTTCTTTTTAATAACAGGCTTGCTTACACTTTCCGTATCTTCCTCGGAATTTTCCACCGAGTCTTTATCCGACACGACAAAGCCATCCTTCAAATAACCATTGGCAGTCAATAAAGACGGATCAACATCTTCTAATTCATCCTCGCTGGGTTCTTCTGACTTATCTAAATCTTCAAATCCCCCGAACAATTTCTCATAAATCTTTTCCCAAGTTTCTTTAGTTAAATCAATTAAATTGCCGGCTTCATCCGTTTGCACTACGGCGCAAGTGCCGAAAAACAAGGCGGTATCAATCGGTGGCGGAAAATCATACTTATTTTCAAAATTCGCTTTGCCGACCTTTTTCGCCCAGACGGAAATAATATGCTTCACAGATAAGAGCTTTACTTCCCATGTATGCTGCCGAGTAAAATCATCATTTGTGCGAAAGCCGCATTTCTTATAAAGCGTATCGATCGTGACGTCTTTAGCTTTTAAGCTTTTAACGGTCCCGTTGGTTTCAATCAAGATGAGAGAAGTTGCTACAGATGGCTGCGCTGCTTGTTCGGACTGCTTCGCTTGCATTTTTGCTCTATTGTTATTTAATATATCTAAAATAGGTTTAAATGGTTTGTGCTTAATTATATTATTAATGCGCATTTACGCTAACGCCAATAGTTCAAATTATGCTTTCAGTGACAGCATAAAACAAAAACTGGCGGCTTATTTTGTAGAAGTACGGCATATAAATAATTTGTGGACACAAGACGGGCTCTTTCAAATTGAAAACAATAAACTGTTCCGCGTAGAAATTAAAGATGTGCCGATCGTGAAAACTTTACTGGGCGCTTATCCTGTTACAATTGATGCGAGTGAATTTTTAAAAGTAGACGAGGAATGGTACCAAGTGCCGCCGGAAACGCATCCGGAATTAATCGTACAAAAAGTTTATAAGGCAAGCAACAGCACTAGCACTAGCACTAGCGTAAGCAGTACAGCAGCAAACAAGCTTGAGTGGGTATTTGAATATGATAGCAGCGGCGAGGTCTTGAGAGATAATTATTTTTATTTACCACCAAATGAAGATATCCATGCTAGTGAGAATAAAGCCGATTTAATGAAATTCTTGAATTTGTGATGTATACGTTATAATGCGCTTTAAAGAATGTCCGCTTTATAATAAGAATGGTTTTCTCTATAATTAAATGGACAATAATATCTTTAACCTTGATTTTTCTCATCCATCATTTATACATGTTTTTATTGAATACTTTAACCGTTCCGAAAATAAAGGATTTAGTCAATAAACCGAATGAACAATATCGCGATATCTTTGCGACCTTAAATAATAATAATAATAATAATGCAAAGGCACCTACAGAGCAAAACATGACCGAGGAATTGTCATTATTTTTGAACGATTTAAAGAAGGGCTCTGCCCTTTCAAACACAAAGGGCTCTGCCCTTTCAAACCCAAAGGGTTCCACCCTTTCAAACCCGTATGGCGATGGGAATAATACCCCCCAGGGTTCCACCCTTTCAAACCCGTATGATGAGAATAATACCCCCCAGGGCTATACCCTTTCAAACCCAAAGGGCTCTGCCCTTTCAAACCCGTATGGAGAAGAGAATAATACCGTCGTGGGGGGGCGGAACCCCCCTTTTTAATTTATAAAATATAAAAAAATATATAAAGGTATACCTATATTATATATAAGCAAAATGTTTACACCGGAAGAAAAAATGCACTTGTTCAGTCGTTTGCCGAATTTAGAACTTTCCTATGAACCTCGCTTACATAAGAAAGTTTATGCGCCGCTCTATTATATTATCCCCAAGGGTCCGAAAGCCTTGGTGTGGTATACGTATTGGGGCGATCAAAATGTCTGCTTGCTCGTGCTACTAAATGAACGCGGCAATTATAGCGATATTAAATTATTTCCGTCGGTTTTCTCGAACCAATTATCTTTAGGGACAATTATTTACGGGACCTATTTTCAGCACCAGCGGCAACATTTTTTCACCAGCGAACAGGTGCATTATTACAAGGGCGCGGCACTAAAAAATAATAATATTGATACCTTAGTAGATTTATTTCAAAATCATATTGGGCAAGTTGCGTATACGACCACGAGTTTAGTGGTAGGCATGCCGGTCATAACGGCGACCTATGAAGAGGCGGAAACACAACTCACCTTGTTGCCTTATAAGACGTATGGGATTGGTGTTTACAAAGGGGGGCAAGCAAAGCAGCCTAATAAGCAGCCTTATAAGCAAGCGCAGCAGCCTTATAAGCAAGCGCAGCAGCCTTATAAGCAGCCTATTCAAGCGCAACAGTCTAATAAGCAGCCTATGCAAGCACAGCAGCAGATACAAGCGCAGCAGATACAAGCGCAGCAGATACAAGCGCAGCAGATACAAAATCAGTCAGCGAAGCAGCCTTATACACAGACGCAGCTCTTTAAAGTAAAAGCAGATTTAGCCGCCGATATGTATCATTTATACGCGCCCGCCGATAATAAATTAATTGGCACCGCTTTAGTGTCAACTTATAAAACCAGCGTTCTTTTAAACAGTTTATTTCGCCATATTAAGGAAAATGCGAATTTAGATTTATTAGAAGAAAGCGACGACGAAGATGAATTTGAAAATACCCATTTAGACAAATTTGTTGATTTAGAGAAAACGGTATTGATGGAATGCGTATTTTCAAAACGGTTCCAAAAATGGCAACCGGTCGCTATTAAAAATTAAATATATAAAAAATAAAATATAAGAAATAAAATATAAGAAAAATATA
>Ga0209296_1001330_pt1 | contig 19076 bp, 15 predicted proteins | sample S_130206_EF_Meta_FD_187319 | JGI IMG/M metagenome (GOLD analysis project Ga0209296, IMG submission 187319) | Freshwater microbial communities from Lake Simoncouche, Canada to study carbon cycling - S_130206_EF_MetaG (SPAdes) (version 2) | ecosystem: Environmental > Aquatic > Freshwater > Lake ...
ACCTCTCAATACAATTCACGTGTATCCCTTGTAGTGCCGTAAATAGCCGGTGATAAGGTTAACCAATGAGCCAGACCAGTGCAGGCGCCAGATTTCGTAAAGCCCTTACTGAAGAATCCCCACTCCAAATTATTGGAACAATAAATGCAAACCACGCACTTTTAGCAAAGCGTGCAGGATTTAAAGCAATCTATCTTTCGGGTGGTGGCGTAGCGGCAGCCTCACTTGGTATTCCTGATTTAGGAATCACTGGACTTGAAGATGTGTTGGTAGATGTACGTCGCATAACAGATGTTTGCGATACCCCCCTTCTTGTAGATATCGATACCGGTTTTGGAGCATCAGCATTTAACATCGCGCGTTCTGTTCGTTCAATTAATAAGGCGGGCGCCGCTGCGATTCATATTGAAGATCAAGTTGGTGCAAAGCGTTGCGGTCACCGACCAAATAAAGAATTAGTTAGCAAGGCAGAAATGGTTGATCGTATTAAGGCAGCGGTTGATGCCCGAGTCGATGATTCATTTGTAATTATGGCCCGCACAGATGCGCTCGCAGTTGAAGGAATTGATGCGGCTCTAGATCGCGCGAATGCCTATATCGAAGCTGGCGCAGACGCGCTATTTCCAGAAGCCATTACCGATCTTTCAACATACAAAAAATTCACTGACTTTATAAAAGTGCCAGTTCTAGCCAACATTACGGAATTTGGTTTAACACCGCTATTTACAACTACTGAACTTGCAAGTGTTGGCGTTGGGATTGTGCTTTATCCACTTTCCGCATTTCGTGCGATGAATAAAGCGGCAGAAAACGTCTATGAAACGGTTCGCAAAGATGGTTCACAAAAAGCAGTTCTAGACACCATGCAGACCCGCGAAGAGCTTTACCAAAGAATTAATTACTACGAATATGAAAACGCACTTGATAAGTTACAAGGAAACGGAAACGAAAAAGAATAATGAGCGATTCGCCAAAAATTGAGTTTAAGCCGAAGAAATCTGTTGCACTATCTGGCGTAACTGCAGGATCTACCGCACTTTGTTCAGTGGGAAAAAGCGGAAACGATCTTCACTACCGCGGCTATGACATTCTTGATTTAGCAGCGAGCTGTGAATTCGAAGAAGTTGCATTCCTATTAATCCACGGAAAACTACCAATTAAGAGCGAATTAACCGCATATAAAGCAAAGTTGAAATCACTTCGCGGCCTTCCAAATACTGTTAAGAAAGTTCTTGAAGCACTCCCTAAAACAGCTCACCCAATGGATGTAATGCGCACCGGTGTTTCTGCACTCGGTTGCGATGCTCCAGAATCATTAGTTCATACACCAGAAGAAGCTAAAGAAATTGCTGATCGCTTAGTTGCCTCATTTGGATCGATGTTGCTTTATTGGTACCACTTTGCTAACAGTGGTAAGCAGATAGATGTCGAAACCGATGATGATTCTGTCGGCGGACATTTCTTGCATATGTTGCATGGCACTGCGCCAAGTGATGAATGGGTCAAGGCAATGCACGTCTCACTAATTCTTTATGCAGAACATGAATTCAATGCATCAACATTTACTGGGCGCGTAATTGCAGGAACTGGTTCAGATATCTTCGCAGCGATAACGGGTGCAATTGGCGCACTTCGTGGTCCAAAGCACGGTGGCGCAAATGAAGCAGCACTTGAAATTCAAGAACGCTACTCAAGCCCTGATGAAGCAGAAAAAGATATTCGGGCCCGGGTTGAAAGAAAAGAAGTTGTAATCGGCTTCGGACACCCGGTTTATACAATTTCAGATCCTAGAAACGTTGTTATTAAATCTGTTGCTTATGGCTTAAGTGAAACTGCTGGCGATTTAAAACTTTACAATATTGCCGAGCGAATTGAATCTGTAATGTGGGATGCTAAAAAGATGTTCCCAAATCTTGACTGGTTCTCTGCGGTGGCCTACAAAACTATGGGAATCCCAACCGCCTTCTTCACGCCAATATTCGTGATCTCTCGCACAACTGGTTGGGCAGCACATGTGATTGAACAACGAATCGACAATAAAATTATTCGCCCAAGTGCGGATTACACGGGCCCAGAAGATCTGGAATTCGTACCAATAGAGAAAAGATAGGGTCATACGTGTCATCACATATCGTAAAAGTAAAACAAGAATTTGATAAAGAAATAATTGACATCGTTGATTATGTTGAGAATTATGAAATTAAGTCCGAGGTCGCTTACGAAACCGCATGGAACTGCTTATTGGACACACTCGGTTGTGGACTTGAAGCCCTTGAATACGATGAATGTAAGAAACTACTTGGCCCATTAGTTCCAGGAACTATCGTTACAAATGGCGTTCGCGTGCCAGGAACGAACTACGAATTAGATCCAGTTCAAGGCGCATTCAATATCGGTGCCATGATTCGTTGGTTAGATTTCAATGACACTTGGCTCGCAGCTGAATGGGGACATCCTTCAGATAACTTGGGCGGAATTCTTGCTACTGCAGATTGGCTATCGCGTGCTGCTGTTGCAGCAGGTCGACCACCGCTAAAGATTCACGATGTTTTAACTGCAATGATTAAAGCCCATGAAATTCAAGGTTGTATTGCACTTGAAAACTCATTTAACAAAGTTGGTCTAGACCACGTTATCTTAGTAAAAGTCGCATCAACTGCGGTCGTTGCAAAGATGCTTGGTTTAACTCGCGAACAAACTTTAAATGCAGTGTCACTTGCTTGGGTTGATGGTCAAGCACTTCGCACATACCGTCACTTTCCAAATGCTGGATCCCGTAAATCATGGGCTGCCGGCGATGCAACATCACGTGCAGTTCGACTTGCATTGATCGCACAAACCGGAGAAATGGGTTATCCATCTGTACTAACTGCAAAGGTCTGGGGATTCTACGATTCACTATTCCGTGGAAATCCATTTAAGTTCCAACGTGCATACGGTTCATATGTAATGGAGAACATTCTTTTCAAGATCTCATTCCCTGCCGAGTTCCATTCACAAACTGCAGTTGAAGCTGCGATGACAATTAACGGACTAATGAAAGCGGCGGGTAAAAGCGCGGCTGATATTGCAAGTGTGAAAATTAGAACTCACGAAGCTTGCATTCGTATCATCGACAAGAAAGGTCCGCTTGGAAATCCAGCAGATCGAGATCACTGCATTCAATACATGGTTGCAGTACCACTTATTTTTGGTCGCTTAACTGCTCGGGATTACGAAGATGACATCGCTTCAGATCCTGCAATTGATGCACTTCGCGAAAAAATAGTCTGTGTTGAAGACCCAGCGTTTACTGTTGATTATCACGATCCAAGCAAACGCTCTATTGCAAACGCGCTTACTGTCGAATTCAAAGATGGCAGCAACTTCGATGAGGTAGTTGTTGAATATCCAATCGGGCATGCACGCCGCAGAACCGATGGAATTCCACTATTGATTGAAAAGTTCAAAATCAACTTAGCTCGTATATTTAGCGCTGATCAACAGAAGAAAATTCTTGATGTTTCAATGGACTACAAGAAGCTATCCGATATGGCAGTCAACGAATATGTGGATTTATATGTAAACAAAGATTACAAAGCCAGGTAATTAAAGTAATTACTTCTTCTTTTTAACTTCCGCCTTGCCCGCAACGCTATGGAAATAGTTAAGGGCAGGGATGGCCAGTGCATCATGAACTTTAAAAAAGCTATCCATCGCCACAAAACCGGGCCAATTCTTTGGTAGATATTCTTTAGGAAGTCCTGGGTCAAAATATGGAACATGTCGCCAGTTAGTTAAAACTTTTGTGTAATCAACAAAAGCTTCGTGCGGATCTGGTTTTGCAATTTTCTTTGTGAACCATTTCTTCAAAACTGGACGAGCGGTTGTGCTAAATGACTTATACATCACGCTAATTCCATCAAGGTCCCACCATTGAGCAACAGCGTTTGGAGTTGGTTGGAAAGCTAAGTGATGCGCCGAGAATATGCTCATGTGCTTTTCGATATTTAAAGATTTTGCAAGCGCTGTGACATCGGCAGTTAACTGACGTGGCGCAATCCAAAGACCACCAGTAACTTGGGCAAAGCCAACTCTGATTAATCGCGAACGTAATTGATATCTAAGGGCGCGGTTCTTCTCTGGAATTGAAAAAGCAACAAGAACCCAACCTTCATCACGTGGGGCTTCGCGCCGTTCAAGAACTCGCGAGTCACCAAGCTCAAATGTTTTTCGAGCTTCCGCGCTCAACGCATATCCTTGAACACCATTTTGGGATTTTGAAATCAAAATTCCGCGTCGTTTAAATCTAGAGAGAGCACTTCGAACAGAGGCCTCATCTACATCTAATTCTGCGCAAAGCGAAACTATTGCGCTTGAAGAGAGCCAGCCGCCGAGAGATCGGCTATAGGCACCATAAATAGTGATAATTAAAGATTGTGGTCGATTCGAGCGGTCAATCAAATCTTTCGCTTCACCTGCAAATATGCTAACCACGGCAGTAATGTTAGTGGGGTAATTTAAATAAAGAAATGCTTAGAGAGGTATTAAATGGCCGGGGCAAGTGTTGAGATAAAAAGATTCCTAGAGTGGGCTGAAACCGATGCCGCTGGACACCAACATTATTCAAGTGCTTTTCGTTGGGTAGAAGAGTGTGAAGCAGCGCTATATCGAAGCGTTGGATTGCCTTCAACTCTCTTCGGTCAAATTCCAAGAGTTAAAGTCAATATGGAATATAAACGTCGTATATTTTTTGGTGAAGAAATTAGAACCCGTCTTGAAGTTATAAGAATTGGCAACTCATCTTTAGAGTTGGCATTTACTGCAGATGTAGATGGCGAGATTGCTGCGATTGGAAATTATGTAATCGTACATTCACCTAATAAAGAAGCTGGTGCTCAAAGATGGCCAGATGCTTGGCGCGCAAAATTATTTACTGAGTAAATTCGCAACCATTAAGCCGCTGCCGCCACCAACGCCACCACCGGGCCAAGTTCCGGAACCACATATAAATAGATTTTCAATTGGCGATTTATGGCCAGTCCAACCAGGAAGTGGTCGCAAGAAGAAGAATTGCGCAGGGTGGTGGCTGCCGCCAAGTGAGTCACCTTTAATTAAATTAGCGTTATAACGTTCTAAATCAGTTGGTGTTAAAACTTTTCTCGAAAGTATTTTCCCCTTTAAGCCAGGCGCGTATTGCTCTATGTTCTCAATTATTTGGTCAGCGTATTCTTCGCCGACTTGATCCCAAGTTGTTCCATTGATCTCTAGCGGCAATACCCGAACTTGAATCCAAAGAATATGTTTTCCTTCAGGCGCACGCGATGGATCACTCACTGTTGGTTGACCGATGACAAGTGCTGGGGTTGTTGGGAGTTTTCCAGCGGCAGCAACGGTGTAAGTCATTGCTAAGTCATCTACATATGGTGCGATATGAACATAGTTGAAACCGCGCGCTTCAGAGGCTTTCCAATCTGGCAAATCACTTAACGCTAGATGAATCATCATTGTTCCAAGCCCAGGGCGGAAATTCTTAACTTTTGCGATCTCTGGTTTTTCAGCTTCGCTCATTGGCAACAAATTTGGAATCAGAGATGGATTTACATTTGCAATTATCTTTGTAGCTTCATAAATCTTGCCATCGGCAGTTTTAACGCCAGTAGCTTTTCCATTATTAGTAAGTATTTCAGTTACTTTTGCACCTGAAACAAGCGTTCCGCCATTCTCTTTTATGACAGCGACCAGCGCTTTGATTAGGTTATCTGCACCGCCCTTACCAAGGACCATTCCAAATTCTTGACCTCCGATTGATTCTAAGAATGAGAATAAAGCGCCGCCCGAAATATCTGGGCCGTAATCAAGATGCATTCCCCAAATTGCAGCAAGTGCTTTAGTTTCTGGATGAACAAAATGCTCATCGGTAAATGCTCGGCTTGATTGCAATAGCAACCTAATTAAATCAAAGAGTCCTTGTGTTCCAATCGCCCGCCATGTTTTATAAAGCGATTTAGCGGCAGCAAAAGACGGGAGTTCGGTTCCAAGAATAGGAAAGAGATGTGGTGCAAGTTCACCGAGTTTTACTGTTAAAGATTTCCAAGATTCAACGTCTCCCGGAGCAACGCGGGTCAAAGTTGCAATATTTGCATCACGGTCCATAACAATTCCGATTGATTTACCATCGGGGAAAACTGAGCAATATGGTTTTGCAGATGGAACAAATTCCAAACCATTTCGAATTAAGTCATCCTTGAGTGCGGCCATAACCCCGCCGCCAGCGAACAAACTTAAATTCGTTGCAAATAGGTCGTGCTTGAATCCTGGCAAGGTGACTTCTTCGGTTCGGACAGCGCCACCAAATTGGGTTGCGCTCTCGAGAACGGTTACAGATTTACCCTTCTTGGCCAATAAAGCTGCCGCGCTTAATCCATTGATTCCAGATCCAATAACTACGATTTTTGACATGCGCGATCTTCTCACGATTATTGACGGTCGGACAATACCCGCAATAGATTTCGGTCATGACAACTTCAGAAAAGTTCGACGCAATCATTATCGGTAGCGGTATTAATTCACTTGTTGCCGGCGCCGTTTTAGGCAAGGCGGGGTGGAAGGTTTTAATTTGCGAACGGAACGATGTCGCTGGTGGGGCAATTAAAACTGAGCAAGCAACGCTTCCGGGATATACCCACGAATTACTTTCTAGTTGGCATCCACTTTTTGTTGGCGGTCCAGCATATGCAGATTTAAAAGAAGAGTTAGATAAGCGTGGTTTAGTTTATAAAAATACTGAACTTCCAACTGGTGTCGTATGTAGTGATGGAACTGCAATTTTATCTACCAATCCTGAAATCACTGGTGCCGAATTCGCACGGATCGGAGATAGTGAATCTTGGTCACAAATGATGACGGAGTTCACACCAAAACTAGATTTAGCATTTGGTTTGCTTGGCGCGGATTTATGGCGGAAGTCTTCGCTAAAGCTTGCGCAATTAGCACGCAAAAGATTTGGAAATCGTGGATTAGTTGCAGTAGGAGCAGAACTTTTGGAGCCAGCCGCACCTTGGCTAGATCGCCAATTTAAATCACCAATTAGCAAAGCCTTACTCGCACCGTGGGCGCTTCATAATGGACTTGGCCCAGATGATGCAAGCAGTGCATTTATTACTAAAGTAATTTCAGCTGCTGTTGCATTTGGTGGAATGCCAGTTCCTGTTGGTGGTGGAATCAAATTAGTTGAAGCTTTAACTTCAATCGTTACAGATGCCGGTGGAAAGCTAATAACAAAAGCAGATGTAGTTAAAGTTGTTGTAGAAAATAATCGTGCAACTGGGGTAAAACTTAGTGATGGCAGAATTTTTAGTGCGGATAAAGCAGTATTGGCATCAACAACACCTCAAGCGCTCTATCAAAACTTATTGAAAGATGAGCAAATTCCAGTTGAGATAACAACTTCTGCGAAGAATTTTCGTTATGGCCGTGCCGCAATTCAAATTCACTTAGCGCTCTCAGAGCCACCTATTTGGAAGACTGATCCGCGCATGAAAGATGTTGCGATAGTTCACGTATTAGATGGAATTAACTCACTATCTGAATCAGTAAACGCAGCAAACCGGGGCTACCTTCCAGCCCGACCAACAATTGTTGTCGGTCAACCTTGCGCAGTAGATCCTTCGAGAGCGCCAAGTGGTGCATCAATTATTTGGATTCAATTACAAGAAAACCCACAAGTTATTAAAGGTGATTTAGCAAATGAAATTAAGCCTGGTGATGGAACTTGGAACGAAGAGCGTCTAACTGCTTATGCCAATCGCGTTCTAGAACAACTTGGAAGTGAAATAACAAACCTTAAATCAGCAACAGTCGCAAAGATTGTTCTGGGGCCACGTGAAATCGAGGCAATGAATAAGAATCTTGTTGGCGGAGATCCTTACGCCGGAGATTGTCGAATAGATCAATATGCACCTTGGCGTCCATTGTCTGCTGCAACAGGTCACCGCACTCCAGTAAAGAATCTTTGGCACATTGGTGCATCAACACATCCTGGGCCAGGACTTGGTGGCGGTTCCGGATTCTTAGTTGCAAAGCGATTAACCAAGAAACGGTTTGGCAAATAATTTGGCAATAAAAAAAGCCCGCCAAAGTTCTGGCGGGCTTTCTAATTTCTACTCTTTACTTTGAAACTAGTGCAAACACTCTTGTAGGTGAACCTGAACCACCAACAATTTTCAGTGGTGCTGCAATAACAATTGCACCAGTTGTTGGCAACTTATCTAGGTTACGAAGTTGAGTTAGACCATACTTGTTGTTTCCAAGTAAGTAGTTGTGGCAAGGGAATGGAACATCCATTCCAAATGCACCGCCAGCATCGATACCAACAGTTTCAACACCTAATCCAAGGATGTCGCGCTTTGTTGCAAGGAACTCGGCACATGCAGGAGGTAATCCTGGAGTGTGTGGACCATTCTCATCCGCATTTGCGAAAGCTTTTGGATCATCACCAAACTTTGACCAACCAGTACGAAATAAAACCCAGGCACCCTTTGGAATTTCACCGTTAACTTTTTCCCAAGCTTCAATATGTGAAACTTCAAGAAGAAAATCAGGATTAGCTGCTGCTTCTTTAACGAAATCTAGAACTACTGCAGGACCTACAAGACGTTGTGGCGGAATTGAAGCAACGTCATCGCCATCTTTTCCGGTGATCCAGTGGTTGGGAGCATCTAAGTGAGTGCCGGTGTGTTCACCAGTATGAAAGTTATTCCAATACCAAGCTGGTCCACGATCGTCATACTTAGAAATTTCTTCTAATTGAAATGTTGCAGTCTGGCCGAATGGTTCTGGAAGAACCAAAATTGGTGTACCTGAATGTAGTGGTGCTGTTAGGTCAACAACCTGAACCGCTCCAGACACCAGATCATTTGCTAGGGCATTTAGATTTGCCATTTATGTGCTCCTTCTTATTATCGGTTTAAAGCCTTCCGCGCTTTGGGCATCGCAGGGGATTGAGATTAGCCGTGTGCTGGCCTAATTTCTAGGTTTGACGACCGTCAATTTCGTTAGTGATTCACCCGTGACCGTTCAAAGATTTGTCGTTTAGCACACACCTATTCTGGACAGATTCTCCTAGACAGGTCAGAGTGCGCGTGCGACGATTATCCAGTATTTTTTCCCATCCGAGGGAAGTCCTTCAGGGCCTTAATGATTTAAAGGGAGAGAAATGGCTGAACGCTCGTTTGCTACTGAAGTTGGAAAACTTCGCGCTGGCGCTGGCGAAGAATTTTTCGGCGAAGGAATTCTTGCTGTTACAAAAGCTCTTCTACAATCCGGTGTTTCATACGTCGGCGGTTACCAAGGCGCACCAATTTCCCACTTGATGGATGTATTGGGTGACGCGAAAGAAGTTCTTGATGAGTTAGGCGTGCACTTCGAAAACAGTGCATCAGAAGCAACAGCCGCAGCATCACTTGCTGCTTCAGTTTATTACCCACTTCGTGGTGCTATAACTTTTAAATCTACAGTTGGAACAAACGTGGCATCAGATGCGCTCGCAAACTTGGCATCAGGTGGCGTAACCGGTGGCGCACTAATTATTGTTGGAGAAGATTACGGTGAAGGTTCCTCAATCATGCAAGAGCGATCACATGCATTTGCAATGAAATCTCAAATTTGGCTATTAGACCCAAGACCAAACCTGACAGCAATTGTTGATTCAGTTGATGTTGGTTTCCGATTGTCTGAAGCAAGTAATTCACCTGTAATGCTTCAACTTCGCTTACGTTCTTGCCACTTGCACGGTCGATTTATTGCAAAAGACAATGTGAAGCCAGAATTTACATTGCGCGATGCGATGGAAAATCCACTCCGAGATACCAACAGAATTGTTCTTCCACCTGCAAGCTTTATGCACGAGCAAGAGAAGGTAACGAAACGTTGGCCGGCTGCAGTTAAATTTATTAAAGATAATAAAATAAATGAATTCTTTGCAGACGGAACTCAAGACTTTGGAATCGTTATGCAAGGTGGGCTGTACAACACAGTAATTCGTTCACTTCAACTTCTTGGGCTTTCTGATGTTTACGGCAATAGCAAGATTCCGCTTTATATTCTCAACGTTACCTATCCAATAGTTGATGATGAAGTTGTTGAATTTGCAAAGAGCAAGAAGGGCATTCTTCTTGTTGAAGAGGGCCAGCCTGATTACATCGAACAGAATATAAATGCGATTCTGCGCCGTGCCGGTGTTCCGACCGCGCTTCACGGTAAAGATTTGCTACCAGTTGCAGGCGAATACACACCAGCATCAGTAACAAAAGGAATTTTAGATTTTGTTAAGAAATTTGGGCCAGAACTTTTAGATCAAAATAATTTGCCAGCAATTGTTCGCCCAGATGGCGATAAGCCAAACTCAATTAAGTCTGTTGCACCAACTGAGCAGATTCACGGACGACCACCATCATTCTGCACTGGATGTCCAGAGCGACCAATCTTTACAGCGCTGAAATTGGCAGAGAAAGAAATTGGCAAGCATCACATATCTGCAGATATCGGCTGTCACCTATTTTCAATTTTGCCACCATTTAATATTGGTGCAACAACAATGGGTTATGGGCTTGGTGCCGCAGGCGCATCTGCACTTCACGATTTAGATAGCGATAAGCGAACAATTAGTTTTATGGGTGATGGTGGATTTTGGCACAACGGATTAACTAGCGGAATTGGAAACGCGGTTTTCAATAAGAGCGATGGTCTTGTTGTAGTTGTAGACAACGCATATAGCGCAGCAACTGGTGGCCAAGATGTTCTTTCTTCAGCAGCATCCTCTGAAATCAGATCTACAAAGCATCCAATCGAACGCGCTGTTCGTGGAATTGGTGTCGAGTGGGCCAAGACAGTTTCAAATACTTTTAAAGTTCATGAAATGAAAAATATATTTAAAGATGCTTTAACAACAAAAGAGTTAGGGCCAAAAGTTATTGTTGCGCAGAGCGAATGCACACTTAACAAAACCCGACGCGAACGTCCGTTAGCGGCTAAACGCATTAAAGAAGGTAAGCGCGTAGTTCGTGAGCGATTTGGAGTTGATCCAGATACTTGCACCGGCGATCATTCTTGTATTCGCTTAAATGGTTGTCCTTCTTTAACTATTGCAGCTAACCCAGATCCAATGCGAAAAGATCCAGTTGCGACAGTGTTAAATTCTTGCGTGGGATGTGGCCTTTGTGGCGAAGCAGCGCATGCAGCTGTTTTATGTCCTTCTTTTTACAAGACTTCAATAATTAGCAATCCATCTATTTGGGATCGCACGAAGTTAAAGTTCCGCAATTTAATTATTGGTGCCTTACAAAACGGTATTGAACGTCGTCTTGTGGGAATTGATGCCTAATTTAAATACTCCGCACAATCGTCCGATCACTCTTGCGTTACTTGCAATGGGTGGCGAAGGTGGTGGTGTTTTAGCAGATTGGGCCATTGACATGGCCGAGCACAATGGTTTCTTTGCTCAGACAACTTCAGTTCCAGGAGTTGCACAACGAACCGGAACAACTGTTTATTACTTAGAATTTTTCCCAGATGATGGCGCTGGAAAACCTGGAGTTCATGAACCAGTTCTAAGCACAATGGCAACACCAGGCGAGGTAGATATTGTTGTTGCATCAGAGCTAATGGAAGCCGGCCGCGCAATCTTTAGAGGTTTCGTAACATCAGATATCACCACTTTTATTACATCAACACATCGCGTTTACTCAATGACCGAACGAACATCAATGGGCGATGGCCGAGTTGATTCCGAAGAGATTATGAAATCAGCAAGAGCTGCAGCTAAGAAATTTATTTCAGCAGATTTTGCCAAAGTTGCCGAAGAATCTGGCAGCGTTATTTCAGCAGCGCTATTTGGCGCCATTGCTGGAAGCGGCGCACTCCCATTTACTAAGGAACAATTCGCTGCAGCTATTGAACGAGGGGGCGTTGGTGTTAAAACATCGATGGCGGCATTTGATAAGAGTTATGAGATTTCAAAACAGATAGTTACTGATTTAGATAAACCTGCCAGCACTGGAGTTTCAATTCAAATTGGTAAGCGTCCAGTTGAACCAGGGGAAATAAGCGCTGAAGAAGAGTTAGCAATTATTAAAGATCCAGCATCAGTTGTTGGCGCAAAGTTAAAGAGCCATGCCGCACAAGTTAAGGCAGATTTTCCAGAACCAGCCCGTGTTATGGCAATCAATGGTGTTAAGCGCACCGCCGATTATCAGAGCCTTGCTTATGCCGATCGCTACTTAGCTAGACTTTCAAAAATTAGAGAAGTTGAAGCAAAATTCGGTAACGGAACCGCTCAATTATTAAATGAAACTGCACGTTATACCGCGCTCTGGATGACATATGAAGACACAATCCGAGTCGCAGATTTGAAAACGCGTCGTTCACGTTTCCAGCGGGTTAGCACTGAAGCAAAAATTGGTGCAGAACAAATTATGGAAGTCCGAGAATATTTGCACCCAATGTCCGAAGAAATTGCCGACACACTTCCAACACCAATAGGCAAATGGATTTTACGTACCAAACCAGTTACAAAGACAATTGAAAGAATAAGTGAAAATGGAATTATTCTAAACACCGCATCAATCAGCGGATATTGCCTTCTTTATTTTGTTGCACGTTTAAAACCAATTCGTCCAAGATCGCTACGTTTTAATCTAGAACAAGAAAGAATTGAAGCTTGGCTGACTAAAATTGCTGATCTGGCTCCGAAAAATTACGAGCTCGCTTGCGAAATCGCCGAGTGTGCAAATGTAATTAAAGGCTACGGCGAAACTCATCGCAATGGCTGGCGTAACTTCACAGCAATAATGGTTGAGGTAGATAAAGTTTCAAATAATTCAGATGCTGCATCTCGCATCAAAGAGCTCCGTCTTGCAGCGCTAGCTGACGAAGACGGAACTAAATTACGTAACTATCTAAACGCTTAAACTTCACCGAAAATCTGAGTTATCTGCTCAAAGGACATTGCGTTCTTTGCCGCAGCAGCTTGTTGCTTTTCGCGTTCTAAGTTTCGTTCTAACTGAATCTTTGCTGCAACATATTGTTTTGGCCAAGGGACATCGGCATAACCACTCTTAGCGCCCTCAGTAAGAATCCATGCTGGGTTTGCAAGGTGCGGTCTAGCAACAGCACATAAATCAGCGCGACCTGCAGCAATGATTGTGTTTGCGTTGTCCGCTTCAAAGATTGCGCCAACTGCAATAGTTGCAATATTTGCTTGATTACGAATGCGGTCTGAGAATGGTGTTTGGAACATGCGACCGTAAATTGGTCGTTCTTTCTTACTAACCTGACCAGAAGAACAGTCAATTATGTCGGCGCCAGCGGCTTTAAATGCCTTTGCGATATCCACCGCATCAACAGGTGTGATTCCACCTGGAGTCCAATCATGTGCCGAGATACGAACACTTATTGGCTTTCCTTGTGGCCAAACTTCGCGAATCGCCTTAAAGATTTCAATTGGGAATCTCATTCTATTTTCGAGAGATCCACCGTATTCATCAGTTCGTTGATTGGTAAGTGGTGAAATAAAAGAAGAGAGTAAATAACCGTGAGCGGCGTGAAGTTCTAGCCAGTCAAAACCAGCCTTGTCTGCATCTTTTACTGCGCGAATGAAATCTGCTTTTACGCGATCCATATCTGCGCGATTCATCTCGCGTGCAGTTTGGGAAACACCTTCAATATATTGTTGTGGTGAAGCCGAAATGATTTCCCAGTTACCTTCCTTAAGCGGCTGATCAATTCCTTCCCACGCAAGTCGTGTTGATGCTTTCGCACCCGCGTGACCAATCTGCATTCCAATTTTTGCTTCAGAGTTTGCATGAACGAAATTAACAATGCGAGTCCAACCAGCTAAATGTTCTGGTTGATACATACCTGGGCAACCAGGAGTAATTCGGGCATCAGCACTTACACAAGTCATCTCAGTCATAACAAGTGCTGCGCCACCCATTGCACGAGCGCCTAAGTGGACTAAGTGATAGTCGTCGGCTAAACCGTCAACGCAAGAATATTGCGCCATCGGTGAAACAACTATGCGGTTCTGTAGAACAACATCGCGAACTTTAAACGGTGTAAACATTGGCGGGATATGCGCACCGGATTTTGGAAGTGGAATTCCAGCATCAGCAAAGGCTTTAGTCGCAAACCATTTTTCATAATCTTCAACGAACTTGGCATCTCGTATCTTCAAGTTGTCGTGAGAGATTCTCTGGCTACGAGTTAACAATGAATAGTTAAATTGTTCTGGCTCCATATGGGTATATTGCGCAGCATTTTCAAACCACTCCATTGCATTCTTCGCTGCGCTCTGGATCTTAATAACCTCAACTCCACGAATAGCTTGATAATCCGCGAGAATTTCCGGCATGGTTCGAGTACCTGCTTCGCTCATAAACTTCGATAAATCGATTGCATCTTCCATGGCCAACTTTGTGCCAGAACCAATAGAGAAGTGAGCTGTGTGGGCAGAATCGCCCATCAAGACAACTGGAACTTGCTTGCCATTAATGTCGTTCCATTGAGTCCAGTTTTCGCAAATTACCCGAGGGAATTGAATCCAATTAGTAGAGCCACGAAGGTGGCTGGCATTGCTCATCAACTTTGCGCCTTCTAAATCTTTTGCAAATAATTTCTCACAGAACGCAATTGCTTCTTCCTGGCTCATGTTTTCTAAGCCAGCTTTTCGCCAGACATCTTCTGGTGTTTCAATAATAAATGTTGATGTGTCGCCATCGAATTGGTAGACGTGTGCCTGGAACCAACCAAATTCAGTTTCTTCAAAGATAAAGGTAAAGTCTTTGAAAATTTTCTTAGTTCCGAGCCAGACGAATTTACAAACCCGAGTGTCAATATCTGGTTTAAAGGTATCTGCGTATCGGGTTCTGATTGCTGAATTCAAGCCGTCAGATGCAATTATTAAATCAGCGCCATATTCTGCGGCGATTTCTTGATCATCTTTAACATCAGTTTCAAAAACTAATTTAACGCCGAGCTCTTCGCATCTTTCTTGCAAAATATTTAGTAAACGCTTACGACCGATTCCGCAGAATCCATGGCCGCCCGAAATCATGCTCTTGCCCTTTATTCGGACATCGATGTCATCCCAGTGATTGAAGGATTGAAGGATAGTTCTGGCAGTTGGTTCGTCCGCACGGACAAAATTTGAAAGAGTCGCATCAGAAAAAACGACGCCCCACCCAAATGTGTCATATGGTCGGTTGCGTTCGATGACTGTAATTTCGTGAGTTGGATCTTGCTTCTTCATTAATATTGAGAAATAAAGTCCAGCAGCTCCGCCACCAATACAAACAATCTTCATCTTCTAATCCATTGCCCCTCGATAAAACTGTCCAAAAGGCATGACAGTTATTTGACTATCGTCAATAATAGGCGAGGCAACCTTTTATTGCCACCCCAAATAGGCATTGGTTTTGCCGGTTTAGAGAGTTAAGGTTAGGCATATGAATACCGATCGCTTCAGTGGCAAAAGCATATTAATCACCGGTGGTGCCGGCGGACTCGGCAGTCAGATTGCCAGAAGTGTCATCGCCCAAGGTGGAAAAGTTGGAATTCTAGATACAAATGCGGATGCAATTCAAACCCTGGTTACAGAACTAACCGCAACTGGTGGAATCGCTGCCGGACAAAAAGTAGATGTGCGCGATTCTAAATCTGTGACTGCAGCGGTAAATGAATTAGCAAAAACACTTGGAAGCGTAGATGTTTTAATTGCGGCTGCTGGTGGATCGTTGGGTACACCGCGAGATCTTGACGATATTTCAGATGATGATTTTGATTTGGTTTTGGATGTAAATGTAAAAGGCACATTTAATTGTGCGCGTGCGGTAATTCCACATATGAAAAAAGCTGGCGGCGGATCGATAGTTACTTTTTCATCTATTGGCGGCAGAAGTGCAAGTCCAGTTACTGGAGTCCCATACGCGAGCGCTAAAGCAGCAATCCTTGGTTTGACTCGTCGACTAGCAAAAGAGGTTGGCGAATTCGGAATTCGCGTTAATGCAATTGCTCCCGGATTATTTTTGACAGATCGATTAGAAGGCATGTTTAACGAGATGAGTAAATCCGATCAAGCAGAAGTGATTAATGCGATTCCACTTGGAAGAATGCCGAACCTTCAAGAATGTGTTGATCCTGTTTTATTTCTTGCCAGCAATGAATCCTCATACATAACCGGAACTGTTTTAGATGTAAACGGTGGCCGGCTGATGTCCAATTAGAAGAGAGTAGAAAAATGGCATATGGTCCAGATCAAATATTAGAGGGCGCAGGAAACTCTGATTACGAGCGTTATATTCGCACGGTTGAATTATTAAATCTGCAACCACAACCTGAAACCTGGAAGCACCGTGATGAACTGCTATTTACAGTTGTTCACCAAAGTTCAGAACTCTGGTTAAAACATTGCACCGCAGAAGCAGTTCAAGCTGTTGAACACTTAAAGAAAGATGAAATTCGCGCAGCACTTCGCTTATTCCCACGCATGATGTTAGATGTTAAGTATTGCCACGATTCCCTAGATATGTTGGAACAGATGTCGCCTTGGGATTATCAACAGGTGCGTCGTGCACTTGGACATGGATCAGGCTTTGATTCACCAGGAATGAATTCGATTCGCAAGGCCATCCCCGCACTGGGCATTGAGTTTAAGCGATTACTCGCGGCAGCCAACTTGGATCTAGTTCAACTCTTTGTTCGCCATACCGAGTTTGAAGATCTTTACCTTTTGGCCGAAGCGCTAGTCGAACTCGATGAACGAATGTATATGTGGCGCCATCGCCATTTCAAAGTTGTCGAAAGAAGTATTGGGCTAAAAGTTTCAGGCACTCAAGGAACTCCAGTTGAAATTCTGGCGCGGCTAAATAGCTTTACATTCTTTCCAGAACTTTGGGATGCCCGAACAGATCTTACAAATTATGCAATTGCAGAAGAGGGCGAAAACTAATTCTTTCGGAATTTTGAATAGTCTGGTGCACGCTTTTCGGTAAAAGCCGCACCACCTTCTTTTGCTTCATCTGTCTTTGTATAGAGATCTAAAACATCAAATGCCAGGGACTGAATTCCCATGATGTGGTCTGAATCGGCGTTGAAAGAATGTTTCAGTGCTTTAAGCGCAGTAGGAGATAGCGCAGCAACTTTCTTCGCCCACTCCATTGATGCCGCCATTAATTGATCCGGTGCAACAACTTTATTTACTAACCCCCAACGTTCTGCAGTTTCTGGATCGTATTGTTCACAGAGAAACCAAATTTCACGAGCGCGCTTTTCACCGACAACGCGTGCCAAATATGCAGAACCAAATCCAGCATCAAAAGAACCAACACGTGGACCAACTTGTCCAAACTTTGCATTAGTAGATGCAATTGAAAGATCGCAGAGCACGTGCAGAACATGGCCGCCACCAATTGCGAAACCATTTACCGCTGCAATTACCGGCTTTGGGATTGCTCTAATTAATTTATGCAGTGATTCAATTTCAAACATTCCAGTTTCAGTTTCACCATAACCACCGGTTTGAGCGCGCTCTTTTTGGTCACCACCGGTGCAGAAAGCTTTTTCGCCAGCACCAGTCAAAATCACAGCGCCAACTTCTTGATCGACCCATGCGTATTTAAATGCTGCAAGAAGTTCATCAACCGTACGACCACGAAGTGCGTTATAGCGATCTGGTCGATTGATAGTAATTATCCCCACGCCACTATCGGTTGCGTAGGTGATATCAGTGAAGTCTTTAATTGCAATCATGTGCGCACTTTACCCTTTCACTTCTACAACTATGGCAACACCTAAACCAACACCAATACACGCAGCGGCAATACCGATTCCGCCACCTTGACGTTTTAATTCTCGAGCACAATCAACCACAACGCGGGCAGCAGAAGCGCCAACTGGGTGACCAATTGCAATCGAACCACCATTGATATTTACCTTAGCGACATCAATCTCTGGAACTTCGTGTAAAACAGTAAGAACCATAGAAGCAAACGCTTCGTTGATTTCCCAAACTTTAATATCACTCATCTTCTTGCCTGTGCGGGCAAGCACTTTATGAATGGCAGAAATAGGAGCCAAGGTAAATTCATTTGGATTAGTTGCTGTTACTTGGGCACCAAGAATGCGACCAATTCCATCAAGTCCTAAATTATCAGCACCGGCGCGATCGGTAATTAGCATTGCAACACTTCCGTCATTTAACGGCGATGAATTGCCAGCAGTTCCAGCCCCATTTTCCGAGAAGACTGATGGAAGCGCAGCTAATTTTTCTAACGTGCCATCTGCGCGAATTGATTCATCCATAGTGACATCACCAAATGGAACTACAAATCCGTCGTGTAATTTCTTTTCCCATGCAGCGGCAGCCAATTGGTGTGAACGATGTGACCATTCATCTTGAGCCCGGCGAGAAATATTAAATCGCGTCGCGACTTCTTCTGAACATCTTCCTAAACTTGCCGTCCAATGTGCCGGAAACAATGGATTTGTAAGTCGCCACCCAACTGTCGATTGGTTATAAATCGGATTTGTTGGCTCTTCTTTACTTGTTCGTTCAACAATCCAAGGCGCCCGACTCATTACTTCAACGCCACCAGCAATTATGTAATCACTATCGCCACTTCTAATTGCGCGCGATGCTTGGATTATTGCTTCCGCACCAGATCCACATAATCTATTTATCGTTACACCAGGAATAGTTTCAGGGAAGCCAGCAAGCAAAGAACCCATACGCGCAACATTTCTATTGTCTTCACCAGCACCATTTGAATCACCGATCATCACATCATCAATGCGGTTCAACTCAAGATTTGAAACTTTCTTAGCAAGAGCAGCGAGTGTGAATCCGAGTAAATCATCTGGGCGAACTTTAGATAAACCGCCAAAATATCGGCCAAAGGGGCTCCGAACTGCTTCGGCAATGATTACTTCTCTCTGGTTCATATGTCGTATTATTGCCTATCGGAAGAAATACGTAAGCCCTATTTTCAATATGATTTGCAGAGGATCGGAGAATTCATGAGCAGCACCCCGCTCCGAGTCTA
>Ga0209296_1001333_pt1 | contig 19061 bp, 19 predicted proteins | sample S_130206_EF_Meta_FD_187319 | JGI IMG/M metagenome (GOLD analysis project Ga0209296, IMG submission 187319) | Freshwater microbial communities from Lake Simoncouche, Canada to study carbon cycling - S_130206_EF_MetaG (SPAdes) (version 2) | ecosystem: Environmental > Aquatic > Freshwater > Lake ...
TGGTTCAACCGGTACATAACGTGCGCGAGGAAATATTTGCCTCTGTAAAAAAAAGGCTTACCTGATGTACCTGAACCGTCTCCTCTGTTTGATTTTTTCACGCCCATGCCGTAGCGGCGACGTCATGGCTGCGGCGTTCTTCCTCCTGCGGTTGTTGCTGCTGCTGCTGCTGCTGCTCGTCGAGACGCCTGAATGCCTCAAGTGACTGTTCTGTCATGATTGTCTCTGCGAGTTGTTGGTCCAACGCGTATTCGCAGATGAGATTTTCTTGTCCGATTGTTTGTTGAAGACCAATGACGCGGACTTTCAAAACCGACATGGGTGAATGTGGAAATGCGTTGTGCGGGTTTTGTAGGACACTCGCATCAAAGTCGGTCTGCTCTCCGACAGCTTCAACTGTCACGAAGTACTCGTTGCGGTCCATGGCGTCTTTCTGGCTTTCATGCCACCACGCAGATGCGCAGTATTCGATGAAGTCAAGTTGCCGCAAATGCGCAATGAATGCGCGACACTTTTCCGCATGATGGATGATTTCGCCGATGGTCTCTTCTGCTGCGAGTTTGAATGCGAGGATGTGTCGGCGCAGCATCGTCATGATTGTCTCGGCTTGTTTGAGAAGATTGCGCGAGACTGTGCGGTGATTTTGTTTGATTTTGTCGATGATCGCATTCAACATCTGGTCTGTAGGGCTCTCATGCTCGAGTTCGCAGAAGGTGGAAGAAGATTCGGGGAGGAGCATGATTTGCTTCAACTTCAGTTCTCCTGTCCCTTTTTTGATCATCGACAACATTGTGTTTTTCTCTTGTTTTTGATTGACGATCATCCTTCGAATGTGTTCAAGTTGTGACAGGCATTCGAGTACAAGCATTTCTGCCTGTAGGTACTTGCTGAATTGGTTCAGCTTTTCCCTTTCGTAGACGAAATTGGTGTGAGCGACCGCGGTCATGTGAGCTTTGAAGTCGCGGGATCCGTGAGTGCTTCCTTCTTTTTTGACGACGGCCTTGTCTCCTTGGAGGTCTTGATTGAATTCTGTGCGAATTCTTTGCGCCGCATCGGCGATGTCTTGGATGTATTCCTTGAGGTCATTGGCGCCATTCACTTTGTGGATGAAGGCCTTGGTGGTCTTGGTGGTCTTGGCAGTAGTAGTACGACGGGATGGCATTCTGATTTCTCTTTCTTGTGATGAACTGTTATCTGTCTCATATGAAAAAAAACATTTCAATTTTTTCAGATTGTTGTGATATCGGAACAATCAGAAAATAAGTTTATTTTTATATTTATATGAAAATAAATATGTTTAATTTTACATTTACACCCCTGAGTCTGACGTCCGGTTGCCTCCACGAGTATTCAAGTAGTTGATTTGCTCAGGAGTCATACATACACACCCAGTGCTTGATGAATAAGGTGCTGGGCAACATTCCGGCTTGAACTTATTCTTCGCAAAAATAACCATTTCTCCATTCTTAAGAGGTTCGTCGGCGGTATAAGCGCTTCCGGTGTTGTTCATAACGCCATATCCAAACTCGGAAGCGTAGGTCTGGGCTTTCGTGACCCACATACCCGCAACATCACCGTTCTGAACTTCGTTTATATCAGAACCCATAACCGCCATACCTTCGCGCCCGTCCTTTTTAACAGGAATGGCTTCTTGACGCGGCGCAGGTTCAATCATTAACCCTTCCTTTCCGCCAGTAACGGCATTTAATCCAGTCATAAATACCGCGGGTAAGCCGCCAGCATCAAGAAACCCTTCCGTCCTTCCCGCCATTCCCGCCATTCCGTTCTTTTTCGCTTTATTAACGGTGGCCGCAGTAGCCGCGACAATCTCCGGAACAGGTCTTTGTATATTTACCATATCAACGACATCTTGAGACGCGGTATTCGTCGATTGTTTGGAACCAGGTGCTCCAGCATCACGAGTTTCAACTCCTTCTTTCATTCCGCGACCCATCAAGTAATCAAATACCGGATATCGGCAACAACTACACATCAAATTCGCGCCAATAAACAGCGTCACGAGGACAAGTAGAATAAGTTTATAATTCATTCTTTTAATGTTTGGACTATAATTATAATAAATAAATAGATTATAATTCGCTCCTATTCGGAGGATGGTCGTTGTTTCGCGTTATTCCTAAAACGAATCAATCATCGGGGGAGGGCATGCGACTGGTTCGTTGTCGGGTAATTTGCCGAGATACAATCCCTAATAAAATAAGTGGAATCGCAATCGTTAGAAAAACCGCGATAGCCGCAATCGCCAGCACCCACCCTACAAAAGGAATATACCAAAGAACGATAATTACAATCATCATAATAATCAAAACGATAATCACCAGTTCATAAATGGAACCGATGAGAGAATAAAACGACCATAAGGCCCCAACGAATGTCAATAAAAATGTTGCTAATATACCTTTTATTTTTTCAAAGAAATCCACCATCTTGATGAGCATATTTTGAATCGGAATAATAATGTTCTGAATACGGTAAAACACTGTCAAGAAAATGTTTTTGAGAGCATCTCGCATGCGATTAAATAGCAGCCTAAACTTCTCGATCACGTCTAATATATTTTTGAATACTCCCATAATGACATTAAAAATCACATATACCATACTCATCGGGCGGTCAAATACGCCTTTTGTGGTATTTGCGCTACACTCCATGAAGTTTTGTTTCGTATATTCCATCGGACTCACGCCTTCTGGGGCGTTAATCCAGCCGGCGAATGGCATGACATCCGGTCGGCATCTATATTCTGGCCAATCGCGTTTCACCTCTAAAAGCTTATTCTGAATTTGAAAATAAGTGACGGCCGACATAAAAATAAAAATAACGAGACATACCTTAATAATGTCTATACCATAACGACCGGAGAATGTCTTGTCGCCGTATAAGTAATTCAATCGTTCAATAATAGGCTGTTTCTTCAGTTTTTCTAGTTTTTCATCTAATTCGGAGCTTCCTTGTTTCGTATAATCTTGTAGGGATTCAAATATTGTTTGTCGAACCGTAGATGTGGCTTTATTAAGAACACGGTCACTTACGTTTTTTGATATAATGCCTAAATCAATAAGATAATCTTTCACTCCCGAAATTATAACGGCGAGTATATTATCCGCCATAATGACTTTATCGTATATACAGATATATTTTAGTTATATTTGTATATTGGCTTCGTTTGCTTCGTTTGCTTCGTTTGCTTCTGTCGCTTCGGTCGCTTCGGTCGCTTCTGTCGCTTCGCGCGTTTCGCACGTTTCGGTCGCTTCGGTCGTTTCACTTGCGTCGCTTGCGTCGCTCGTTTCACTCGCTTCGCTATCCAATAAACGAGAGATTTCTGTTCAGCTGCTTCGGCATTCCGTGTCCAAACATCACCATATAAATAAGGACAAATGCCGCGATTACGATGGAACGGTCTTCCGCAACAAATGTCGATTGATTGAATATGTATCGCATCATCATATAAATGACGATTCCAATCATGGCAGAATGTGCCAACATGATAGCTCCCCGTTCGTATGTCATCGTTCTTGTTCTTCGTTATAAACCACCGTTAGATAAAAATCAGCTGGCAAGGCCTACTTTCGCCCCAACGAACGCACCATTTGCCCAAATATACCTCCCCATAAACTTTTCATTACCATAAGTGCGCTCGACATAACAAACATGAGCGTGGCGAATATTCCCGCCAATTTATTCACTAAATCCCGCATCGCGATAATAATGCGCTGAAATCCGATTAAAATATTGGAAAATACGCCGAATATGTTTTTTACGACATTCAAAATCTTATCACGCAGACTACCGATAAACCCGCGAATATTTTCAGTGTCTTTCACGATTTTGGTGGCGACACCGCCCACTAATGATATAACATGGTTCAGCGGCAACATCAGATATTCCATATAGCTGCTTTGCGTCGTCTGGATACACTGCATGAAGTTATCTCCCACGTCATGACCGAACAATTTCGCAAATGGCATAACCGCGGGGCTACATCTGTATAACGGCCAGTTGTCTTTTACTTTTTTCATTCCAATCGCTAAAATATTGGAAAGGTATAACCCGAGAAATACGACAATAATTATTATTGTAAATATGATATCTGTGGATTTCATTACACGATGTTATTGACGGTATGATTACGTCTTCAGTTATATTACACGCATATAATATCTATGATATGCTCTACGTAAATATCTTTCGCAATACCTTTTTGATATTATATGCGATGGTTGATGTAAGAGAATAGTCTCTGGTTTTGCGATTGCGGCTTGTGAATTTATTATGCTGGCTTCGTCGTCTGCCACGGCCGCCACCAGTTTTCATATACCCATCATTAATGCTATTTGATTGCGCTTGATTATGTAAAGCGGTAAAGTTCGCATTTTGAGCACCAGCGCATTGGGGGCCGCTTGAACATAATGGTCCTACTTGTGGAACTGGTATTTGTCCGCTGTTGGATGAACCACCCGTCTGTTCTTTTGAAACATACCGACGGCCTTTATATGTGCGAATAAACGACTTGTGCTTCAGCGTGACGCCGCGACGGCGGTGGCGGTGTTTAGTGCCGCGATGACGCCCGCCCGTCAAGTTATTTACGGCATTCAATTGGCCTTGTTGCGCAGTTACAGCCGCCATCGCGGCTTGTGGAGTAGCGATATTTGCTGGAACTTGAATATTAGCCGCGGCGTAACTCGGTGCTTGCGGTGCTTCTTGAACTTTGATAGACATGAGTAGGATTAGGATTAGGATTAGGATTATAAATACGCTGCGATGAGTATATATACTACGAATAAAATATTCGCGTTTGAATAAAGTCTAAATACTATTCATCTAGTATATATATACTTCGCCATCACCCTGCGCATTCAATCATGGACGACGATCAACGTATTCACCTTCAGAAATTAATCGACGCAAATGGAACCGAAGACCACACCGAGGTTATTCGTCGCGTCAAGCACAGTTCGCAAATTTACATGGACGTAACGACGATGATTAAACTGAAACAGGATTATTCACGTTTAGTCAAATCAAACCCGAAGCAATTTGACGCGATATGCGTCTCTCGGTGTGCCTTTTTATTTACGTATTACACCGACTTGTATAACAGATTGAAGAGTGGTGAAATCGACCTAAACCTTCTCTTTAAAATGATTAAAATATTGCGAGAGATCGAAGATGGAAAGCTCGACCAGCATGAGGGATCATTTGAGGTCGGTAAGATTTTGAAGAGTATTTACGTTGATAGTGCTTTGAAGCGGTCGGAGAATTTAGACGCAGAGCAAGACGCAAAGGAAAAGCGGGCGTCAGTGAAGTCGGCGAAGAAAACGCGACCAGCGATTCCGGAGAAGAAGATGAGTTGGGCGGATTTTAAGGCCGCGCAGCAGCAGCAGTAAATGGATTCATGAATACAATATACCCATTTAGGTAAGTTGCGAATGAAACCCATAGCATGTACGGGACGAGTAAATACGCAGCGAGGCGAGACACCGAATAAAACGCGCAGATATTAAGGGAGATGAATGCGAGCATTCCCAGAATCACCACGAAGCTCAAATCGGCGCGCTGGTATCTAAAGAAAATCTGGGACCACGAGAGATTTAAGACCCACGCCGCGCAATAGTAGAAGAACCCGACGGAACGGACCATTCCGCCATTTGTTAGGAAAACCACGCCAGATGCGATAATAAGTGCGTATAAAATCGTCCATGCGATGGGGAAGATCCAACTGGGCGGGGTGAGGGGGGATTGATTCAACGATTTATACCATTTGGAGTCGGCGGTACCGGAAGGGTTCATTTTGTAATATAATATAATATTACAAATAAAGTAATACAATATATATGCGAAGAAAAACACGACGTCATAGTAAAAAAAAGAGACAGACAAAGAAACGAACCAATGTTAAAAAAACACATAAGTATAATTTTTTAAGAGGTGGATTAGGTGTTAATGATTATCAAAATATTGATATAAATGATACATTTACGTTTCAAACAGGTTGTACTCAACTAGGAGGTGGTGGCGATGATTCTACAAGACACAACAAAATAAATGAATTTAAAAAATATGTATTTGGTACAGACGAACATTCTCGTTTATGGGAAGAAATATTAGAATTATGTTTTGAAAAAGGAATACCATTTTATATTTTAACCAGTGGAGGAAAGGTTGGTATAATAAGAATGCTTCAATTATTAGAGCTCAGTGAGTTTGTAACTGAAGTTTTATGCAATAATCAATCGACCGGTCCAAATCCGTTAAACACCTCCGATCTTACACGTGAAGCATTCAGAAAAATGAATAAATATCAAGTAATTCAAAGTATCATACCAAATCCTAGGTATGAAGGTATTTTTATTGATAATGACGAAAGAAATATAGTTGATAATGGATTATGTCCTAATATTAGTTTTGAGTTGGCAACTGGTGATAAAATTATCCATTATCCCCCTGAATACCGAACAAGGTTTGGTTCATTTGTATCCGAGATGTCTCTCGAATATAAAAGCCCTATATTTGGGCACGCTCCTGTATTATACAATAAAGAAAAAACAAACCTTATCCATACAAGATTATTACAAGAAATAATTAATACTATTCGTGATACGGATAATATAAAAATCATTGTCTCAGATTTTGATGGAACGATGTCGCCATGGTGCGGTGCTTTACCATTTCATATTGAAGATTTTGCTAGAAGGTTCAATTCACATTTTAATGTTTTACAAACTCGGAACCTGTCTTAGCTTTACAAATAAAGTAATACATCCACCACGTTATACGTGTATTATAATGAAACAAGTATAAAATTGAATGCGTATTTTGTATATGAAATTACAACATACACAACCAACTGCGTCATGCCTCCCAAGTTTAAAATCCGGCCGACTACCGCCGCCTCTCGTGCGACTCCCGCGCCTGCCACAGCCGCCGCCTCGGCTCGTTCCAAAGGTCGCACCCTCGTCATCGTGGAATCCCCCGCCAAGTGTCAGAAGATCGAGAATTACCTCGGTAAAGATAAATACATGTGTCTCGCTAGTTTTGGGCATATCCGAGAGATTGCGGACGGCTTAAAATCCATCGACGTCGATCACGATTTCGCCATCAAGTTCGCGATTATGTCGTCAAAGTACGCCCAAGTCGCGAAACTCCGTGCCGCCATCGCCGATGCCGCCGAGGTCATCCTCGCCACAGACGACGACCGTGAAGGAGAGGCCATCGCATGGCACCTCTGCCAAGTATTCAATCTCTCGGTGATGACAACCAAAAGGATTATATTCCATGAAATAACAGAACCCGCGCTCAAGGCCGCCGTCGCCGCGCCCCGCACTATCAATATGTCTCTCGTACTCGCTCAGCAGGCACGTCAGGTACTCGACCTCGTTGTCGGGTATAAAATATCTCCTGTATTATGGACGTATGTCGCACATACAAATCTCTCGGCAGGGCGTTGTCAGACTCCGGCGTTGCGTCTCATCTACGAGAATTATAAAGAAATAGAAGGCTCCACCGCTACGCTTGTATATGCTGTCTCTGGAATCTTCACCAAACTTAATCTTACATTTAATCTCTCGAGAGAAATCGAATCCGCCGGAGATTCGGCGGAAGAATCTCTCGAACTATTCATTCAAGAGACTTCAAAGGCGCCGGATTCCGGCTTTCGCGCGACAGTGAGCACCCCGAAAAAGGTGACAAAAGCACCGCCGTCGCCTTATTCTACAAGCACACTTCAGCAAGCCGCCAGTAATGATCTTCATCTCTCGCCGAAGGATACCATGTCCGTTGCGCAGAAGTTATACGAGCAAGGGTATATAACCTATATGAGAACAGATAGTAAAGTGTATTCTGCGGAATTCGTGGCGAAGGCATGCGACTATATTCGGAAACGCTTCGCAGGCGCGGATGCTGGCGCAGGCGATGACCTCATCGGAAATCTCTCGAACGTGTCTTCTTCTTCGAATAAGGACGCCGCCTCCGCCGCCGCCGCGGCTCACGAAGCTATCCGCCCCACCGATATCTCTCGAACTTTACTTCCTCAATCTTGTCATCCGAGAGAACATCGGCTATATTCCATCATTCATAGAAACACGCTCGAGAGTTTAATGGCGCCCGCACTTTGTCAAACAATCACCATGGCAATTACGTCGCCGGTTGCGGTCGTGTCGGTGTCAGGCGCACAGACAGCATGTGAATATAGATACACAGCAGAACAGGTGATAAAGCCCGGATGGAAACTCGTAGCGGGCGGGTATGACACCGAAGCGAGAGAATATACATATTTCGCGTCTCTCGCGACGACGGCGGCGGCCGTGATGCCATTCAAGCGAATCATGACCAAATGCTCCATGCGAAACACTAAATCGCATTATACAGAGTCAGGTCTTGTCCAACTCCTTGAAAAGAAGGGGATAGGTCGGCCATCCACATTCTCTAGTCTCATCGATAAAATCCAAGAACGCGGATATGTGAAACTCCAAGATGTCCGCGGCAAATCTCTCGAGTGTCGCGAGTTCACGATTACTACAGAATCGACGCAGGGATCCAAAAAGATAGAATCAAAAACAGAAGTTCGAGAGATTGGCGGTGAGTCCCGCAAGCTTGTTATTCAATCTCTCGGAATCATTGTTATAGAGTTCCTGCTTGAACATTTCGCGCCTCTATTCGAATATGAATTCACGCAAAATATGGAGGACCAGCTCGACGAAATCGCCGCAGGTGGCATGGTATGGCATGAACTCTGTTATAAATGTTGGTTTGATGTAGGCGCGCAACTACAAGAACTGAAGGCACGTGGGGTTGTAAAGGAGGAGATTCAGATCGATGACCGACATTCGTATATATTGGGGCGGAATGGACCGGTTATTAGGTGTGCTGTGTCGCCAACGATACACGCGGATAGTGACGACGACGGCGACGATGACGATGACGACGCGACCCCTAACGGCGCAGAAAAGAAACCGAAATTCATATTTAAAAGTGTCCGACCAGACCTAGAATACGCGAAAATATTGCGCGGGGAGTATTCTCTCGCGTATATGCTTGGAGAGACGGACAACAGCAGCGGCGGCGGCGGCGGCAATTCAGCGACGGCATCAACCCCCGCGCCGATATCTGTTGCTGGAGGCGGACGATTGATGGGTCAATACCAAGGCCAGAATATCATTACTAAAAGCGGGAAATATGGTGCGTATATTGTCTGGGGAAGTATGAATCTCTCGTTGAAGCCGTTGTTGGGCAGTGGCCGTGGCGGTAAAACAGAATTTGACCTGACATTACAAGATGTGATTGCGTTTATAGAACGGAGTACTGGCGGCGCGGGAGAATCGGCGGCGGGGGGCACGGCGAACACTGGCACACCAGTTCAAGGGCAAATCATGCGCACCATCGACGAAAATACAACAATAAGATATGGAAGATATGGACCGTATATCTTTCATAAAACACAGAAAATGACGAAACCCGCGTTCATCGCGCTAAAAGGGTTTCCGGAAGCACACGGGAATTATATCACGTGCGATGTGGCGAAGATACATGAGTGGATCGCCGCTGATGCGGCGGCGCCGCCTAAACCGAAACCGAAGTTCGGGTTCTTCAAGAAGAAGTGATCACTTACGGCGCTTGTTCATCTTACGACTCTTGCGCTTGGATGAACGACGACGGCGGGTGGCGCGCTTCTTTGAGCTTTTGGTACGACGACCACCACTAGCACTAGCACTAGGCATTAAACGTTTTATCACTTCTTCAACTATTTCTTCATCTTTTTTTTGGTTATAATCTTCTGGAAAATGTTCGGCGGTCTCCATATAATCATTCAACGCTTTTTCAATTTCATCATCTTTTTTTACAACAGATGATTCACTGAGTTTTGCCTTGATAAGAGGCAACAACACAGTGAGTTCGCGTTCTGACAGCGTTCGGGGGGGTGATTCCATATCCATATCCATATTAAATATTATACATATAACATATATTTTATTATTTTTCATCCCCACTACAAAAAATAATCCCAAACGCGGCATATCCCCTCTTCTAAATCAACCTTACACCCGAACCCAAACAATTCCTCCGCTTTCGTAATAACGGGTCGGCGACACATCGGGTCGTCTTGAGTCCTCGGCATGTATCTCACTGCGAATGCGGCGCTATCCCCGCCCCCGCCATCGCCATCCTCAGGCCGCCCCAACACCCGCCTAAATACCTCCACCAACTGGTTCATCGTGAATTCGCATTCAGGGTTGCCGATATTCACTGGACCCACCGTGAGAACATCCGACGAGGGCGCAGCCATAAACGCCACCAAGGCGCGCACCATGTCATCCACGTAGCAAAACGACCGAGTCTGTGTCCCATCCCCATAAATCGTAATCGGCTCATCACGCTTAATCTGCCGAATAAAATTGGTAATGACCCGCCCGTCGTCCAAGTCCATTCGCGGGCCGTACGTATTGAATAACCGCGCGATTTTCAGGTCTAAATCTGGGAATCTTTTCTGGTATTCGTAGATTAACGTCTCCGCAACACGCTTGCCTTCATCATAACAAGACCGCTCGCCGACCGTATTCACATTACCATAATACGTCTCGGGCTGCGGATGGACCAATGGGTCGCCATAAACCTCGCTGGTGGAAGTAAAGATCATTTTACAATTGTATAAGACACAGTAATCAAGTACGCGCTGGGTGCCGTTGATAGACGTCAATAGAGTTTCCATCGAGTACTTTTTGTATTTCTCGGGCGAAGCAATCGACGCGAGGTGATAGATTTCATCCACGTGCTCACCAAATAATGCGGGACATACCGGTTTTGTGATGTCATACTCGATGAATGAAAACCGCGCAATCATATTCTCGCCATGTTCGTATATCTCTCGCAAATTATCTAAATGCCCAGTGATGAGATTATCCACGCAAATAACGTAGTTATCGGGGGATTGCGAGAGAAGGTAAATACACAGGTTAGAACCGATGAAACCCGCCCCGCCAGTTACAACAATCGTTTTCTTCACCATGGAATGGAATGAAATGGAATCGAATGGAATCGAATGGATCTATATTTACATAATGTAATTATTATCTAAATAGTGTATAACCGTCCTGTCCGTCCAAAAAAACATCCATCAACCGATATGGAAAACATCGCCGGACCGAATGACCTCGTTCCGTCATTCAAGATTTTCTCGATGCTCATCATCATCACCATCATCATTAAAATGATATTTCAATACAGTTATATCGAAAATGCGGCCCCATCATTTAGCGATGTAAATAGTCTGACAGATATATCTCTCATCAAGGACGAATTGAAGAGTAAAGATTCGTCTGACCTAAAGAAGCAAATCACCGTATATTTCAAGTCGTATATTTTCTACTACCTCACACTACTATGGACAGTTTGTCTCATGATTACAATCGTATCAATCACGATTAATAAATACAACCCAGATAAACCCGGATGTATAATGCGAATGAGTATGTTGAATGTAATCCCGATTACACTTTTTATGCTTATAATAGGATGGATTATTTACCAGAACACGATTTATTATAAAAAAATCAATTCGGGACATGTCGCGGAAACGTATGTCACCTTTGATACTGCGGTGAATGTGCTTCTTCTTGTACAAGCGGGTATTATGTACGCATATATCAACCAGCAAATGCTTTGTTCGTCCGAGATGGGACAGTATAGCGAGGCCATGTCGAAATACGGGCCTTATATCGCGGCGTTTGTCGCACTTCTTGCGGGTGGATGTATGGTTCTCAACGAAATCATTTTACGGTTCTTTACGACGGATGGATGACAATATTCCTAATTCTTCTTTGTATTACCTTTCTTTGTATTACTCCATTGCCTCAACGGCAATTGCGTAATACAAAGACCTGAACCCCCGACTCCGAACTATGAAACATCATGATGCGTAAATAGTTCTAAAATAAATACCCCCTATCGGAGCCGGAATAGAACGGGTTTGGTGTTTGAATCTAAAATGAATACCCCCTATCGGAGCCGGAATCGGCAAGGTTTTGGTGATGCGCAAAGGGCCGAGCCAGCCTCGGCCTTGGAGCATCACCAAAAAGACTAAAAAAACTTATACGTCAATCCACACCCGCCTTCATTTTCCCATACACCTGATATTTTTATAATGAAATGCTGAAATTGCGGTTTGTCATGATAATGAAAATCATTTTTCCATACACTAATATTTCCACCGCGTAATTGTTGTATAATATCCATCGATTTATGTCGCGCGGACGACGACGACGACGTCGACGAGTGTTCAAGACGCAGCCATTTATCCAATATACCTGTTTCGATTGTCTGAAAAATAGACATCATCGTCTGATTATGTTCATGATTCGGGTCAAAGACGCAATTGTATATATTACTGTTGAAGTTTTGCTCGATATGCCGAACAAACAATTCGAACTGAATATAAACCCCATTCATCATGAAATCAGCGGTTGAATACATTATGCGATTAAATGTGCTATTCGGAATATGAGTGTTCGTTTTTTTTTCGGTAAAATATACCTGTGACCCTTTATATTCGTTAGGCAAAATGACTACGTTCATATTTATCTTATTGGCTGGTCTACGCTTACATGGACTATAATTATCGATTTAAGCGAGATTTTTGTATCCGTGTATGTATATCGACCGACGCACGCAGTGAGGATGAAATACCGTATCACGAATTACACGCGTAAAATGGCGCATAAAATCGGCGTCGTTGTAAAACCGTCGACAAATCCAGAGAAAAAAATCGACGTGTTTCGCAAATCGCGCAAAATCGCGAGTGTCGGCGCGGCGGGTATGAATGATTTCCCCACCTATATTCGCAAGCGCGGACTGGCTTATGCGAAAACCCGCCGTCGTCTCTACAAAATGCGCCATGAACGCGACCGCCACGTAAGATGGAGCAACGGATGGTTGGCGGATAAATTGCTTTGGTAATGCCGAAGCGCGTATTTTTGATTTACATAAAAAACAGGTATAAATCAAGAACATAAATACATACACATACACGCGCCATGAAATTCTTCGAAACACATTACATCGATTATGTCAATAAAGTCAAAGAATACTCACTTCATCCTGTCATAAAAAAGACATTCATGTCGTTCGCATCGGATATTCAATCTTTGCCGAGTATAATATTTCACGGTCCGCCTGGTGTGGGCAAGTATAGCCACGCACTATACCTGATTTCGAGATACAGTCCATCTCACCTCAAATACGAAAAACGCATCGCAGTCGCATACAATAAAGAGACGTTTTTCATGAAAATCAGCGACTGTCATTTTGAGGTGGATATGTCTCTCCTTGGATGTAATTCCAAGCATCTATGGAATGAAATTTATAATCAAATACAGGATATTGTCGGTTCGAGGCCGCAGACAACCGCATTCATCATGTGTAAGAACTTCCATAAAATACACAGCGAATTATTGGAGACATTCTATAGTTATATGTTATCCTCAGAACACGTAAGCCTCAAGTTCATCATTCTCTCGGATCATGTGAGTTGGCTTCCGGATAATATTCTTCATCGATGTAAATTGGTTCCGTTTAAGCGCCCCACCGCAACTGCGTACAATAAGTGCCTGAAAGGCGCGACCACGACGACGAGCGCCGCCACCACCTCGACGGCGCCTCCGCCACTTCTCCCGCCGCCGCCGCCGCCGCACTCCACCGACATTATCAAAGAAACACCCGTTCGCCTTACGAGTAAATTCCGCCTCGAAACAATCACGAATATCAAGGCGTTGAAATCGAATGTAACTGAACTCACTGAGCCTCATGAAAATATATGTAATTATATTGTTGGGGTTATAATCTCTCCTGATAACGAATTGAAATATGATGCGCTGAGAGAACGCTTGTACGACCTTCTCACATATGATATAAATATTCAAGAATGCGTGTGGTTCATTCTTCGACAGCTGATTGAAAAGGGATTATTATTACCTGAAATGATGAATGATGTTATGACACAGACGTATATATTTTTACAGTATTTCAATAATAATTACCGCCCGATATATCATTTAGAGAATTTCGTCCTATTATTAGTATGTAAGATACACACCTATACGCATAAAACACCGAATGCCTAGTCCGTATCCAGAAAGCATACAATCATCACTTCATATACTTGGATTTAATGATACTGCCGCACCCCCATCGTCTCTCAAAGAGTTAAATAAACGCTATCATTTACTCGCATTACGACATCATCCAGATAAGGCAGGGCGAACAGACGACCTGTCGTGTGCGAGTGAAAAGTTCAAAGAAATCAACGAAGCGCATAAACGTGTGAAGGATTACTTTTATCATGGATACCGAAGTAGCGCTGCTGGCGTCGACACCGACAATGCCAACAATGCCGACAATGACGACGACGCCGCCAACGAATCTGGCTATGGCTATGGGTATGACAACTTACTTCAGATGTTCATCAAATCAATCATCGTCAAAATAAGGTCATCATCGGCTGCCGGTGGCGGTGGCGGTGGCGCCACCACTACTACATCTGACGCGATACATTCCATCATTCAGACGATATTGAATAAAGGCGCACAATCTGCGGTATTATTATTCCGTAATATGGATAAGCAGGCATCGATTACGATTTATGATATTCTCTCGAAGAATCAAGATCTATTCGGAATCTCTCGAGAGATCATGGATGAACTCACCGAAATCATAGAAACAAGAACGCGCAACGATATTGTCATTCATCTGAATCCATCATTATTGGACATGTTATTGGACCGTGTATATATTCTTCATGAATGCGGTCAAACCTACTACATTCCGTTATGGCACAGCGAGCTTCATTTCAATCAACCGAATGAAGGCGGCGACACCGATAATAATGTTATTAGTATTATAGTCGTGTGCGAACCTGAACTTCCCGATAATGTTTCAATTGACGATAATAACAACATGTATATATCTCTCGATGTCAGTATTTGCGAATTATTCACGAAGCAGGTTATCCCTGTAATCATCAATGATGAATTGAAGGCGCATGGATTCGTCTATGAATTACACGCTCGTGATGTATGCTTACAATCCACCGACGCCGTAAAACAGTGCGTATTATTACGCGGTTCTAGTAAAGGTATTGCGGCATATAATACGGCGACAAGTGATATTTACAAAGTAGGAACCCGAGCCAACGTATATGCGAATATTCATTTGACTCTGTAAAATTGATTTCAATATATTGTTATTACATTATTATTATACCGCGTGTTTGTATAATAATAACAACATGACCGCCGCGACTCCACTGGCATTTTCAGACTTATCGAAGAAACTCACAAAATCGTTATCAAAAGACGATAAGAAAAATGGCGGGATATTCTTCACACCGCCCGCATGTGTCGCGGATATTATATCACGCCTTCGTGCGTTTGAGCAGAAGCATAATCGCGCATTCGAAACGATTCTTGAACCGTCATGTGGTTCTGGTGAGTTTATATCCGCATTAGCGCATGAATACCCGTGCGCGAATATTACCGGCGTTGAATATAACCATGACATATATAGTGAAGTTTCGCAGCATTTCTCTGCGGTTACAAATGTCCGGATTCAACACGGCGATTTCTTGACATACGCCGCCGCCGCCGACCTGATTATCGGCAATCCTCCCTATTATGTGATGAAAAAAGAGGATGTTGCGCCTGAATATCACCCATTCTTTGATGGACGCCCTAATATATTTATCCTGTTCATTATCAAATCTGCGAAATTGTTGCGTGAAAACGGCGTCCTGTGTTTCGTATTGCCGTCCAGTTTCATGAATTCTCAATATTACGACAAGACGCGGAAATATATCGTTCGTCATTTCTCGATTCTTCACATCGCAAAATGTGATAGTGGAGGCTATCTAGAAACACAGCAGCCGACATTCGTTCTGATGATACAAAAACGGCCGCCGTCGCTAGTATTGAATGATGACGCCGGTACGACGACCACGACGATCGAAGGCTGTAGCGGCGGTGTATTTGAAAAATCCGGCGCAACGATATTCACCTACGACCTTCCTCGTATGCTTCAATTATATACTGGATCACGTTCATTACATGAACTCGGGTTCAAAGTCACGGTCGGAACGGTTGTTTGGAATCAATGTAAGGATATACTTACACACGACAGTACAAAAACGCGCCTCATCTACAGTTCGAATATAAAAAATGGGAAGTTTGTTCATAAGACATATAAAAACGCGGAAAAAAAAGCGTTTATTGATAAATCCGAGGGCGGTGGCGGCGAACCGATGATTGTATTGAACCGCGGTTATGGTGTCGGTAAATATCATTTTGAATATTGTCTCATTACTCCTGACACGGTATCATCGAAGGAATACTTGATAGAGAACCATTTGTTGTATATTACGCGGGACACCGAGACCAACGCCGACATGCCATTCGAACGTATCATTCGTTCATTCCAAGACCCTCGAACACTAGAATTTATTGCGTGTTATTGCGCCAACAACGCCATGAATACAACCGAACTGATTCATATGTTGCCGATTTACTATGATATTTGAAACGCGGGAAATGCGATGCCGTTGCCGTTTTTCCAACGGAGGAGAACGCGGATATTTTTACCTGATTGTGTGACGCATTCATAGCGCGATTTTTCCGGATTTTTAATACACGAAACAATCGTATAATCTGCCGGATTTACCCGCTGAAGGGTGATGACGGGGGTGGCACCGGCACTGCTGGCAGGTTGGAACAACATATATGTCTTTCCATCTTGTGATTCGCGAAGATAGTCGGATAATTTTGCGATATCAAGGTCGTGGTGGGTGATGAATTCGCGAATACTTTCACTCGACAGTTTCTTACACGTTTCATAAAACGCGATATCATTCGCGTGATGTGTGAATTGACTGCTCGCCGAGCACCCCGCATAATATTTGTCCTGAAGATGTTTCACGCATGCCGGTGTATTGTTGTGAATTTGTTTCAGCCATTCTGCTCGGTCGGGTAGTAGTACGCCGCCGCTCCCGCCTGCCATCGCGGCGATGGTTGTCATATACTTGTCGTAGAAGTACTCTTCATATGAACCCGACAAATATTGGCTAGGTTTCATCGGTGAAACGAACTGTGGAGCGTCTGATACTTTCGCGGCATTGAATTTGAATTCTACGTGGTGTGTCGTTGAAACGCCGTCGGCATTCGTGCTTACGATCGCGAAGTCATAATTGTGACCTCGTCCAGCGGCGGGAATACACTCAATGTGCTGCGGCGGCGGCGCTGATGCCGATGCGTCCGACCCGAAGCAGCATGGTTGAAGAAACCCAATCACTGCGGTTTTCAAATTACGCCATCTCTCCGTAAGGTAATACGTCGCAGGCACGCGGTTGTTGATGATCGCCGAGATGATGGCTTCCCGCATTTTGTTGTTTTTGTCGTTTTGGCTTCTTTCCGTTTTTGTGGATTCGCTGTTTGTGAATACGTATGAACTTACTACTGAAATCTTCTGTCCTAAATAGATGAACGGGAGTAACAAAACCGACCGTCCAGCTGCCCCCTTCATTGAATGTCCTAACATGTTTTACGTCGTCTCTACTGTGTATCGTATTGTATTGTATTAGTATTTCAATTTTTTTACAAATACGTAAAAAAAATGATATCACCTGTTTTCAAATATATGAGACTTTATTAACTGTATAAACGTTTGAATGCGCGCGCTCGACTTACCTGTATTGCCGTAGAGTATCCCCGCCGAGTATTCGCATCTACTATTTTATGTTATATTTTAGACCTTACGAACAATCTTCTTCTTGGAAGCTGCGTCGGCAGCGACACTAGCCGCAGCAGCAGCAGCAGGTTTAGCAACAGCAGGTGCGGATGGAGTGCGAGTAATTACAGCAGCAGGCTCGTCATCATCATCCTCGATGATTGCGCTGACATTGTCATGCTCGTCGCCACCATCGGCATCGCCATCCACGTCGGTGGTGATGACTTGTGCGACAATCTTGGTCTTTTCATCATCATCCAACTTGATGTGACACTTGCCCTTGAGCGACATCTTGGGCTTCACGATTGCCTGAAACAGCTTCCAAGTCACGCCAAACTTACCATTGGCGAACCAGATACCACCGCACTGAATACTGACTGCGATGTGACTGCCCTTCGCAATCAAGTCTTGAGGAGACAACGAGGGATTCATGGGATCGGGAAAGACTGGCTGCATATCAACACCGTAGAGCTCCAAATCCTTCCAAGCACCCTCCCAGAATGGAAGCTTCACCTTGATGGTGGGCGCACGGGTCATATCCGCCTCAAGAGTGTCCTTGTTCTTGGGATACTTGAGTACAGGTGTCCAGAGCGCATCCACTGCGTCGGCAGTCATCTTGGGCTTGCTGAACCACTCCTTGGAGTTCGTGATTGCGTCTTCCTTGATTTTCTTCTCAAACGCCGACATATTCTCAAGAAACTTCTTTGTCGCAGGAGTCTCGAAACCTTCATTTGGGAACTGGAGCGCGAGGTCATAACTCACCTTACCGCTCTTGTCGTCGGTGAATGATTGAACGCCCCAAGTAAGCATCAGGGGTGAAGACAGATTCAGAACTGTGCTGGTCTTTGAATTCACGATGCCGACACTGCGGCCACCCACGGAATTCACCTTGGGCTTGGTATATTTCATGTCGGAAGCGGAATTGAAAGAAGCGCCGGGGATAACCATTTCAGATGACATTGTGATTGCGGGTAGAACGAACGATAAGACGTGTTGAACGATGATATATGTATTCTATGTAAATGTTTAAATCAATTTTTTTGACACAGAGAGGGATTCAAATACTAATTTGCTCAGTTACTCCGTCGCTCCACGCGGCGGAGCCGCATTCCGCAACTTCGTAACTTCGCGCTGACGCCGCTCAATATCGCCGTAAGACTGGACGGCAAGACTGGACGGCAAGACTGGACGGCAAGACTGGACGGCAAGACTGGACGGTAGGTTGGAATTGACGGGGAATATGAACATAACATTCTCCGTCAATATATACTCTATTCGCT
>Ga0209296_1001335_pt1 | contig 19061 bp, 26 predicted proteins | sample S_130206_EF_Meta_FD_187319 | JGI IMG/M metagenome (GOLD analysis project Ga0209296, IMG submission 187319) | Freshwater microbial communities from Lake Simoncouche, Canada to study carbon cycling - S_130206_EF_MetaG (SPAdes) (version 2) | ecosystem: Environmental > Aquatic > Freshwater > Lake ...
CAGTGGAGATTAGCAGAACAGTAATCGACTCTTATAATGTCATCCCATCTCCCCCTGGGAACTATTACAATAAATCCGAGACGGATGCTTTGCTTGCTACTAAACTCGTCAAAGCGTCTAATCTATCTGATTTGACCAGTGTTTCTACTGCTCGGACGAATCTAGGTCTAGGCTCATTGGCAACGCAATCTGGCACGTTCTCAGGCACATCTTCTGGCACGAATACCGGAGACCAGAATCTATCTGGCCTACTCGTCAAAGCCTCGAACCTCTCAGACCTTACCAGCACCTCTACTGCTCGGACGAATCTAGGTTTAGGCTCCTTGGCAACGCAATCTGGCACGTTCTCTGGAACATCTTCTGGCACAAATACTGGAGATCAAGACCTGAGTGGATACCTGACCAAAGCAGGAAATTTATCGGGGTTAGTTAGCACCTCTACCGCTCGGACGAATCTAGGTCTCGGCACGGCAGCAACCCGCAATGTGGGACTGAGTCTGACAAACGTATTGACCATAGACGATGCAGGACTTTTTTCGCTCTCAACTACGGATGGCTTATACACTTCTACAGTTTTCACTTGGGACGGAACAAACAACCGATACGATTCGGGCGAAGGCGATTTATTTGTTCCAGAAGGCGGAACTTGGTTATTAAGCTCAGGTCTTGGTGATATTTATCGCTCGGTTGCGGGGGTAGTTTCGGTAACTAATCCATCTGCAAACACTCAATGGGTGACGGCAACAGACCATCCAGACGGTGAAGGTCTTCCCGCCGATTTGACTTTTGTTCGTGATGATTATGCAGTTGCTCGCGTTGGCGATTTTGATGGATATGCGCTGACTTCCCAAGTAGGCGACCGATACCTGACCAGCTCTACGACATCGAACACGGTCAGCAACGGAGCCAAGACCTTCACCGTAGGCACTGGGCTCGCCTACACCCCGACGCAGGACGTTACCATCGCTAATGATGCGGCTCACCATATGCACGCATCGGTGACGACCTACAACTCGTCGACGGGTATGCTAGTGGTAGACGTAAATAGTCATACAGGGACGGGAACCTTTACTACTTGGACGGTAAATGTCGGTGGTATTTCTTCTGCCGTTATTCCGACTGACGGCGCAACTGGAACTGTGCTGACGAAGGCTTCCGCGACAAATTACGACGCAGTGTGGTCAACACCATCCGTCGCAGTTGGAGGAGTAACGGGACTCGGAACTGGCGTAGCAACTGCGCTTGCAGTCAACGTCGGATCTTCTGGCGCACCCGTAGTCCTCAACGGTGCTGGTGGAACACCCTCCAGCATCACGCTTACCAACGCGACGGGTTATCCAGCAGCGACGACGACCACGGCTGGGACTGTGCCCGGCATTGGAGGATTTCCACTGACGAATGCGACCAATTTCTTTTCGTTAGTTCACCGCTATCGTGCGATTCCAATAACCGCTCAAACTTGGACGAATGCAGGAACCGGAACGGGGTCGGTTGGTGGAGAACCTGGAGCAATGCGCTACGGTGGTTCAACCGGAGTAACAACTTTGTCCACCCTGCGTTTCTATCTCAACAATGTGGGCAATACTTTCCAAGGTGCGCTGCATGACGTAAACTCAAACTCAACTCTCAATTTCTCGGCACGCTGGGCATTTACATTTCAGTTTTTTACCGATTCGCAGCACGCAAACGCGACGACGTATTTCATGTTGGGCATTGCGGTAGGAACAGCTTACGGCGCACCTGCAACAAAGAGTGTAGGGCTCAGGGTGGTAAATGGAACTGGTGTTGGCTTCGCGCATGATGGAACGACGCTTAATGTCTCATCCACGATTGGGACGTTTAATAGTTTTGTATCCAATGTCCTTACCATCGAAAATATGGGAACTGGAACAGTTAATTTTTACCTTAACGGAGTGCTATCGGTGACGATGACCAATGGGCCTACTGGAATGTCAGTGAACTCAGGAGAAACCTTTGTGGTGGCATTTACAAACGGTGCAACGGCTACGTCGAACCGCGCATTCATCCTCTCCGCATCCGCACTCCGAATGAACTAAAATGATAACCGCTGAAGACATTCAAAACGCTCTCGGACTAACTGGTGTTACCCTTTACGGCGACGGCACGGTCACTGCGGATCAACCCGTGAGTGAAGCACAGCAAACTCGCGTGAAATCATGGTTTGAAGCTGGTGAAGTAAACCATGCGCTTACGCAGTCCGGTGCAACGGTAATCCGCCGCCTCACAGACGCCGAGATCATCGCTCTGGATTCATCCAGTCACCCCGCCGCGATTCGCGCTAAAATGCTTGCTCAAAGCGAAGGAGTCATCTCCGAGGCCGATCCAGATTTTACCTCGCTCACTGGCGCACTTGACCAACTCGGAATCATTGCAGCCAACCGCTGGGAAATCCTACTCGCACCATGAAAAACGACGACCAGGATGCCGCTTGTTTTATAGCGTTTATCGTCCTCCTGATGCTGGTCTTTGTTGGCAGTATTGGATACGCTATTTATAAAGCCATAGCCTAACATGAAACCCACCCTTTCAGACTACGAGCAAGCTGGCTTCCACGCTGGATGTGCGGTAGCTCATACCTGGAAGACGATAACGGCTCTGGCTCGGACTAACATTGGCCGAGTAGCGTTTGCCGTTATTTTGGTTTTGCTGTTGTTTGTATCCTCTGGATGCAATCACACTCCACGTCCTATCCAGCCTACCGTTGAATCTGCGCCCATTTTGGCGAGCCAGACAGGGAAAGATGTTACCATCATTTCTGAAGCTGCCAAAATAGACGCCATCGCACCCGCCGCCAAACCCCACACGGACGCTCAACGTGCTGCCGTCGCCGCCGCTCCCGCCGCAGACGTAGCCAAGTTGTCCAAAGACTACGAGGCGAAATTGAAAGAGCAGGCAGAGCGCATTGCAGACCTGACGAAATTGCTGGAAGAGGCACGCAACCAGACTGACCGCACCATCCTCGTTAGCGGCTATGCGTTATCGGCTTTACTTGTATCACTCGGAGTCGCCACATTCTTTCTCATGGCGCAACTTGCATTTCTGGGTCCACGCATTGGGTATGCGCTTATCGGAGCCGGGGCATCGGTATTCGCTATGCTTCAAGCATACCAGTGGACAAAAGCCCATCCTTGGGTGACTGGGATAGCTCTCTTGTTTTTGGCAGTTGCAGCCGCACTCGCAGCCGCGAACCATCTCCACTCGAAAGACAAAGTATAATGGCTATCAACGATACCCAATTCGATGAACTGAAAGCCCAGCTAACCCGCATGGAACGTGCGCTAGTGGGCGACGAGGCTATGGGACACCACGGCATAGTCCAGAGAGTCGCCACACTGGATACCCGAGTATCAATCATCGAGACCGAGCGACGTTCCGAGTCCGAGCAAAAGAAGGGTGCGGTCTGGGTCATAACGACCACCGCTACCGCTGCTGGAGCGATAGGTGCAGTTTTGGCGTGGATAGGATTCGGGCCGAAACACTAATTCTATGACAAAACCTACATGGCGCATCGAGAAACATCATCCGAGCGTTATGACGCTTGTGGCTGGAACGTCCCATCGCATCCTCGAAATCAGTGACGCTCACTGGGATAATAAACACTGCGATAGGGATGCCTTAAAACGCGATTTAGACGAAGCCAAAGCTGGTGGGCATCCGGTCATCATGATAGGCGACTTTTTCTGCGCTATGCAGGGAAAATGGGACAAACGCGCAGATCCCAAGCAACTTCGTGAAGAGCATCGTGGAAGCAGGTATTTAGACTTACTGGTGTCCACCGCTGCAAAGTGGTTGGAGCCCTATGCGGGATGCCTAGCTCTCATCACCTACGGCAATCATGAAACCAGTATCCTTGCCCACCACCAGACTGATCTTTTGCAACGGCTCCACCAGGAGTTGACGCATTTTAAAAACTACAAAGGTCATCTCGGTTCCTACGCTGGATTTCTAAAAGTCCAGACACAGAAATCCCTCGGTAGTTCTGGTGGCGCACTCAACACAGTCATAGCCTGGAACCACGGTTACGGTGGCGGAGGTGAGGTGACTCGCGGCATGATCGACCATTCCCGCACTCGTTCCCAAGCCTACGCTGACATCTACATCGGTGGGCATATCCATCGTAGAAATAGCGATGAGAACATCCTGCTGGAACTGGATGAGCACCGTAACGTGATTCGTCGTCGCTCGCAGTGGTTCTTACGCTCCTCTACCTACAAACAGGAGACCGGGGCAGTGGAGAACGACATCAGCGGCTGGCACGTTGAGAAAGGACGTGGAGAGCGTCCAGTTGGCGGATGGTGGCTTGAGTTCCAAGCGGAGCGTGCTGGAACCGAAGACCGCAGATATAGCGTGCGTTTCCGCCCAGTCCCCACCTGGGCTTAACTCAACGGAGACTCCCCAATGCGCGTCGAACTCTCAATCGAAGTGACCAGCGCAGATACCGGAACTACTTCGGCATATAATTATGCAGCCGAACTCCCCGATAAGTGGGGAGCGGAAATGATCGAGGCCCACTGCTCAAGTATGTTTAAAATACTTGATGCTCAGGCTACTGATTCCTCAGACGATGACGATGAGGAAGATAGCCAAAAGTGGAAACAAAAAGCCCCATAACTTGGTGAGTTATGGGGCTGGGAATTAGAGCAGATTCTCGATTGGATCTGATTTAGGTGGCTCCACTATTTCTGCCTTTGGTCGCACCTTAGCATCTAATTTGGCATGGTAGTAATCGAAGCATCTCTGCACCCATTGCCTAGTCTCTTCCAAAGACCCGTGGGCGTTAAGTTCGACGGTAATTAAGACTCGGTTACTCATACTCCCATATTCCTCCCAATAAAGGCTTCCTCGCATAAAATAGCCAAGGTCTCACGGTGTAACACACAAACTGGCATATCATCCAGGATACCTCTATTTGCACGTTGGTAAAGACCTGCTAACAGTTCCTCCACATCTCCACCATCAGCACAATATAGTGTCCCATCTGGACGGAGGCGAAGGTTATCTGGGACAGGATCCGAAAAGTTTAATCGGGAATACTTATTATCTAGTTTCGGCTGGTCGATGAAATAGTTCCGCTCTTCACCAACTAGAACAGCACCTTTTGCTTCGGTAGTAATATGGGATCTAACTTTTTCCCAGTAGGCTTTGGTGCTATCTTTCTTCCAGCCCTTGGGACCACCGTTCCAGATGCGAGCCATATCCTCAATGGTAGGATCTCGGCCTATGCGATCTTTCGAGGCGTAATAAGAAAGATAAAGCTGGCACATCTCTATTGACCGATCCCGAGAGGCTCGATGCTTTAGTAGGAATACCCGGTCAAAAAGACGGTCTGAAATCCTATTGCAGTCCTCCACTACTTCCTTGTGGATTTGCAGGCATCCAAGGGCTCTACCGTTGTCACCTATAGCTAGATCATCCCCGTTTGACTCAACGGTGATGAGTGCGATTATGAGTGCGAGTGGTATGTGTGTCATGTTGGTAAATTTAAGTTATGGATGACCTTGGGAATCTACCCACCCCATTTCTTGGGGAATCTCTTCGATAAAATCTCCAAAATCGGTATCGACCAGTTCGACACTGAATTCCTTATTTTCATCAAAAGACTCTGATACGATTTTTCGAGCAAACTCTACAAGTTCGTAAAAGTCCTGCTCTTCACGGAGCATTCCTCGGCATACTTGGGGGCGAATCCCAGCATCGCTGAGACGAACCAGTTCACGGCATATATCCAATGGGTTTTTCATATAAGTGCAGGTGTTGCATCGCCCACCGTGGACGAAGTTTTTAATTCGTCAACTAAAAAGATTTAACCTACCATTTGCTGGTAGGTGTGAAGCGCAGAAAGCAGAGCCTGCTGCCCCTCATCTTTGTGCTTCAAAACCATAGCGACTGCCTCGTCTATTGTATCCGTAGCAATGATACGATAAACTTGTGTTTCCTGTCCTTGACCCTTGCGAGCCAATCGAGCGTTAAACTGGTCATACAGTTCTCTCGAATATGTCAGGGAGAACCACACTGTTATCCTACCCCCGGCTTGCAAATTTAGACCGTGACCAATGGAACGTGGATCCGCTATCAGCATTGGAACTTTTCCTGCGTTCCACTCTGGTAGGATGTCATCTTGCCAGAGCCTAGCCTGGGGAAACGCTGCAAGAATCATATCTCGTTCGTGTTTGAAATTGGTAGCTACCAAAAGAGGTTCTCCCAGTTCTGACAGTTTACGAAGTGCGGAAATTTTTACTTCGTGCAACTTGTGCCAAGGCTTTGGTCCGGTGCTTCCTTCCTCAACACTTTCATACACGCATCCAGAAGTGATCTGCTGCAATTTCGTGACCAAAACTGCGGCAGTCAACGCGACAACTTCCACACCTTTTCCAAGTAAAAGGAGAAGGTCTTTTTCCATTGTCTTGTAAAGTCCTCTGGATTTTTCGCATAGCGTGACAGAAACATCCTCAGTGATGGTAGGAGGAATGTTTAAATAGTCTTTGCTGCGCTGGACGAGAGCCAAGTCCGATAACTTGGCGTATATCTTCGCTTCGGATCCTGGACGTGGTTTCCATTCGTAAGCGTGATAATCGTTCGCTTGAAAATAGGTTTGCTGGAAATGGGTGTAAGATTTGCTCAACCGTTCACCGTCATCTAGCAACCTTATTTGCGCCCATAATTCAAGTAGCGAGTTGGGATTTGGTGTTCCAGTAAGTCCCCATCTGCGCGGGATCTTTGGAAGGTGTTCGCGTAACTGACGCATACGGGATGACGAGGGGTTCTTAGCTCTGGTAAGTTCGTCAAATACGATGGTATCAAACGGCAAAGCCTTCTTCCATTTGTTCAAGAATCTGTCGCATAGATTGGGTAGTTGTTCGTAATTTATGACGTAAAGATGTGCTCGGCCTTTGCGTAGCTCATCGTAGTCTTTCGAGGCTCTAAGAACAACTACTTTCATCCACGAAAACTCTTTCCACTTTTTCACCTCCTCGGGCCAAGTTATGGTGGCTACCCGCTTGGGAGCTACAATAAGGGCTCCTCGGCTTGAACCCTCGGATAATAGATGTAGTATCGCAGATAGAGTCACCGAAGTTTTGCCCAAGCCCATGCCTAGAAATAGCGCAGCCCTGTCATGGCTTAGGAGCCATTCTTTCGCGTCCTTCTGATACACCTCTGGGGTGAATGGAATCGGACTCACGATTTACCTTTGCGACGTTTCCAGTCCTCGAATGCCGCATCAATTTCAGCACAGCAGCGTTTGTCTGACACTTTATAAACGGGTGGTTTTTTACCGTGGGATTGTTTGATCCCGGCGATTTTTCCAGCGTGGTTATTTTTTACTCCGGTAGCTCTCATGTTAGTAGGAAATTATGTAAAGATTCTTTGGCTTTCTCAGGTGTATCTGCAAGTGCGTAGAAGATGCCTAGTGCGTTGAGTTTAGATGCAAAACGGAGTTGCAGGGCAGTTGGCTTACCACCTGGACGTTTTAATTCCACAAAGCCTACTTTCCCAGTTGCCAATAAGATCCTATCTGGGACTCCAGCACAAGATGGACTGACAAACTTTAGGCACATCACTCCATGCTTGTTGGCTTCACGCACCAAGGCTAGTTCTACGACGGATTCTTTCACTTCTTAGAACTCCAAACCACGTCTCCTTGCTCGGGAAGATCGTCTGCTACGGCTTGAAATACCTCGCAGGCTTCAATGGCTTCTTTATTGGATGCTTGCCAATGGCATTCCAACGGGAACCAGTAAAGTCCATCGGTAGAGAATTGTGGATAATGATCTCCACCGCTAAACACTACTCGGGTTTGAACCCCATTTATAGATTTCTTTAGGTTACTCATAATTTTGTGTTGGGCAGAAATGAGTAATCCACGACAAATTCCATTACCGCATATCGGGTATCGCGATGCACTCCGTTGTCTCCGGCTTCGCGGTCAAAACAGTTTTCCGCGTCCCGCTCATTACATAGTAGGTTAGCCTGAAATTGCGCGGCTTCGCAGTGAGATTTCGCCGCCTGTTCGCACGAATAAACGGCTGCTATCCAATCAGCAAATAGCGGGTTACATGTGATGCTTCCACAAACGATATAGACTTTCATTTTTTGGTGTTCTGTGCGGCTCAGTTTTGAGGTTATTCTTTACCTAATAACTGGCGTAAACCATTAAGCAAAAATAGAAAAGTGAATAGGCCAGATAAGATGCCTATCGTAGCACAAAAGTAATGTAGAAACTCGGTCATTTTAGCAGTTCCTGGACTTCAGCAAGGCGCATCTTGCGCTCGACGGTGTGCAAGCGTCCAAGCAATTTATGAATGACGGGTTTACGCTGTTTGCCTTTTAATTCCAAGGATAGCATCTGTTCCAGATCCGTTTGGGAAAACTCAAAAGCGGAAAGCACGTCGCATAGAGCGTTCCAATTTGCGAGATGCGGTTTGAGACGGTTTGCGTCAGAGTAGGATACACGTTTAATTATCGAGGACATAGTGGGTTGGGTCGCACAGAAACAGTTTTAATTTATGGGTCAATTACTTTTTGTAGAACTTGACCGTCTTGGCTTCGGCCTTGAGCGGAAGACCTCCTGCCCAGGGTGGAAGAGTGGCGAGTGCTATGGCATAATTGGCAGCAGTCTGTCCTACCTTCTTCATGGCCAAGGCTTGGTCATGAATGAGAGTGAATATGTCAAATCCTTGGCGTAGTGCTTCGCAAGATCCGTAGGCTACCAAATCTCCAGCGATGGCTTGAACGCAGTTTTGAAAGATGAGCGAGGAATAAAGACGGCAGCGTCCCCAAGTCTTCCCCTTTATGACTCCCCAAAATGTGATGCCTTCTCTGCGGGTAGTGCGTTTTACACGTTTGATGTGGTCCTCGGCACTCTCCTTCGGTTTTCGGGCTGTCCTAGCTTTAAACTCATCGTCTGTTTCCTTTACTATTTCTGGCAACGGAAACGAAAGACATCTGCCACTGGGAAGACGTGCAAGAAGAACGGTAAATCCCGACAACTGCTTTACTGAAAAAGACAGATAGCTGCCTGCATTAAACCACCTATCAGGCTGCATTATTGCACGTTTTACTGCCGTGTCGCAATCCCACCAACACTTTACTACTCTGTCATGTGTTTGCCTATACGCATCTATACCTTTGGCGCATATGTCTGGGGTCATGTATGCTGCGCCTTTCTCTACGCTTTTCTTGTAAAACGTATCCGCAGCCAAACCAAATTGGCATCCCAATTCAACGGTCTTACCTACATCTCGCTCCATTGAAGGATTCTGAATTGCCTCTGGACGCTTGTTAAAAATGAAGCCTGCCATAGTCTTGTAGGGATCCGGTTTAGACTCCTTGGATCCCGTCCAGTTATCTGCTTTGTCAAATAGGGCTACCACGTCGTCCTGACCCGCTACCCAATTGGCTATGCGTGCTTCCACAGCGTTGTAGTCTGCATCCAGCATTTCTACACCAGGGACATGAATAAAGTGCCGAATGCAGGAGGCAATAACCTCCAACGGATTTCCGAATACAAGTTCGAGTTCCTCTCGGGTGCAACCATCGCAAATCATCTGGTATGCTAATTCTGTTTGTTTGATTGAGGGCTTCTTAAAGTTTTGAGGTTGGATCAACCGTCCTGACCATCTCCCAGTCCCCGCACCATGCCATAGCAGAGTGCCTCGAACCAGACCGTCCGAGTTCACGCAATCGAGCATAACGTCCACCTTCTTTGCAGCGGCAAAATTGAGTTCCGCATACATCTGGATAGCTTGACGCAGATTGCCGTTTATAACGACTCCTTCGGTCTGCTCTGGGTGGGCATCGAGCCAGGCGTCTAACGTGACTCCCTGCATATTATCTAGGCTTGCGCCTCGGTCATTGCACCACTGGCGCACCGCTTCACGCTGCGTGGGATTGAGCCCAGTAAGCGCACGGAAAGCGGCATTGGACTCCAGATAGCATTCAGCCAGTATATGGCTGGCGTTACGCAGCGCAGGCACGTTTACGGGAAGTCCCCGGTCATTGAGGTAGATGTCTAGGAGGAAGGCATCGAGGGCTATTCCAGCCAACTCGAAGGGCTTGAGACGAGTGTGTAACTCCTGCTCTACTCGAACGTCTTGCAGGCAGTATTCTCCAAACTCGGCAAACTCGGCAGGATAGTCCTGAGCCGTAGCGAATTTCCCATCTTCCTGGGGAATTGAAAACAGCTTAATTAGTTCCTTTCCTCGTTTATCCTTTTGGGCGTCTAGGCCCAAGGTCTTGGCTGCGAGTTCTAGGCTGTCTGGAATCTGGGCTTTGCGAGCCATAGCGGACGTGCAACGCCAACGCTTCGAGTTTATGCGATGGGAAGATACGGGTCCATCTGCAAACATGGTGACTGCACGCTCGAACTGGGCATTGTGAGCATAGATCAAGTCTTCGCTCCCAGCCATGCGGACAATCAAATCTAGTGCTCGGGGATCCGAGTCGAGGAGTTCAGTCCGGTAATCAGGATGGACCCAAAGATATGGTCCTTCCATATCGTGCGAAATCGCAGCCAGCAGCACTAGCGCATCTGGACATTCGGCGTAGCGATATGCGCCAACGCTGGGCAAGTCCTGACGGCTGCGGGTTTCGTAGTCGATATGGAAGGGCATGATAGTTACTCGTTGACGGACTTCTCTACTGCGGCGTAGGCATCAGCCAACTCCTGCGAATGCTTGGCGTAGAGACCGGGGATTAGCAATTCCACCAGTTCTGACTCGGGAATAAACTCGCGCACCTGGGAGGCAGCGATGGGATCTTGGCGGATAAGATCCGCGATTTGCTTGGCGATTTGTGTAGGATTCATGATTTGAAAATAGTGCCTCACTTCCGAAGAAGTGAGGCGGGTTTATGTTAGAGGACGTTGTCGGTATCTTCAACCTTGGAGAACTCTTCCTCGGGGTTAGCACCCTTGTCACCAAAGGGCTCACCATCGCGCAGGAACTGCACAGCACGAAGCTGGGCGTTGATGCGTTTTCCGAAGTTGTTATCCTGCGCCCATAGCTCAATCGTAGCATTTACGTAGCACCCAGCGTAAGGCTTTCCATCGGTCTCGGTAAGAGGCGACAGATCCTTGTCCACCACTGGAGGGCGTTTAGACGATGAGGAAGAGATGAACACAACCTTGTCGCTGTAGCCATCCATATCGGACTTCTCTGCGCCATCACGGAGACAAACTCCCTTGAGGTTGGCACGCTTCAGTTTGCCCTTCCACTTATCGGTAATCTCGGCGTCGATAGCCTTGTTGATCGTTGCGATAGCAGCGGCATCTTTGGCTTTATCCAAGATGAATGTAGCCTTGTAAGAAGGCTTGGAACCCTCGAAGGAAGTCGCCTCGAAAAGCGACGGGAATGACAAGCGGACGTTTGATAATTTTACTTTGCTCATTTGATTACTGTTTTTGATGTTTTACGGTTTTGGATTCATGACCGGACTGGTCATAAAAGGGATTCGTCAACGAAATCGCTGACTGGATTAAGAGCAGGTCGTTTGTCTCCAATAGGAGCCAACGTGGGAGAGCCTTCTGGCTTTACCATCAGCTTCTGTATCATGTTTAAACTGCGAGTCGATAGGTCTGCCTTGATAGGCTTTAGTAAAGCATCCGCAGCGGATGGGCTAACTACTGACCTTGGCGCAGCCATGTCACGCAATTCGTGTATGGATAGATCCGGGTTCGATGTGCGGAGAGCATTGACCAGCAGGCGTTGAGCCTCGGCCTCGTCACTCCACTGGCGATTGGATTTACCCTGCACAACTTTGAAGCCCGAGGACTCGGGCAACTTGGCTTGAAGTCCGAGATTGAGCAGGTGCTCTTTTACGGCTCCGAGATACTTGGTCAAGGTGGAGGCGGAAGCCTGGATTTTGCCGAGTTGCTCAATGCTAAGTGCCTCTACCGAGGGCAGTTCAAAGGTTGTCATAGCCTCTGGAACTTCCGCCAATGCAGCTTTGGCAAAGGTTGGACAGACAGCCTGGGCGTTACAAAACTGGCAGGTCTTGTCTGATTGAACAAAAGGCAAAGCGGGTTCTCCAGTCGCTGCATCAAGAAGAATGTTCTTGGCGCAGGATTCGATTGCTTCGGCCTCGTTGCGGAGTTCATCAACCGTGAGTTCCCAGACCTTTGCTACGTCACCCTCTCGGCATCGAGGCTGGACGATTCCAAGTTTAACATGGACATCTCCAGAAAGGGTTTCTGGCAGATTACGCATGACATTCACAGCATAGATGACTAGCTGGGGATTTCCTACCGCTTCCACGGTCACACCAACTCCATGCTTGTAGTCTAGGATAACTAGGCGAGTGGGTCGCAGGTCTTCGTTTCGATTAACGATAGCAAGGTCTGTGATCCCATTGCGTTCTGGATAATAGAACAAAGGCAGTTTTTGTTCTACGAGAACCGTGTCGTTCTCTGAAAGGATATGGGCTCGAACATAGTCATGCCAGGTCTTTACTGGCTCCACCATGTCAGCGTGATCCGCCTTAAATATGCCGTCGTCCCAACCCATAAGGATTGAGGCAGCGGCATATTCATGGGCAATACCACCCTCTTCAGCCCATACCGAAGTGTCTTTTGGCAGTTTGTTTTCGTTCTCGGATATGAACCGAGGAGATGCTTGGCAAACGAGCCAGCGTGATGCAGCGGATGGGCTGAGAGAGAGTTTCATGTTAGATCATCTTTGCGTTTACGCAAAGTTTCGATAGCTGTTTGTTACCAACGTGCGGCATATATTTGCTACGACGTGCAACCGCACCGGAGCGTCGTTTGAATATGAACACCCCATCAAATGGAGTGGTAACTGAAGTAGTCTGCCCTTTTTTAATGGGTAGAAAACGCCGAGTCTTGCCACACTCGGCACGCTCGACCAGTTGGTTCTGGCCAATGTCGAGTGTGGGATAAGATGAGCGGTTACTCATTTTAAGCAACCTCCAGCAAGGCGTTAAGCTGGGCAAGGGCAGCATCGAGTTTGTCTTCTGCCAAAGCGGTGATGCTTGGGGATCCGAGCGCAGTGATCGCAGCCTTTAACTCAGCAGAACGCTGGGCCTGGATGAGCTTCATTCCCGCCTCACGAACAAGCGAACGCTTGTCAGCAGTTGGGGCAGCGGTCTTAGCCTCGGCTGCGGCTTTGACCTCGTCAGCTTTGGCCTTAGCCTCGGCTGCGGCTTTGGCTGCGGCTTTCTCGGCTTTGGCAGCGGCTTTGGCAGCGGCTGCATCAGACTCGGCCTTGATCGCGGCAGCGGCAGCGGCTTCATCTTCTTTTGTGGGAGAAGTAGAAGCAACGGGATCTGCTTTGTCGCAAACGCAGGCTTTAGAGTTATCGTAATTTGGAGTGACAGAAACGGTGTTACCGTTGAGAGAAGCTGCAAGTGCAGCTACGTCCTTGATGACTTGAGCGACATTGTCGCCCGTGATGTTGATGGTGATGCTCATGATGTTTTAGGAATCTTGTCCGTTGCGGACGAGAAGAGGGAAAAACTATTTCTGGTTAGGTGTAAAGTAAAAAGATTTATTCTTTTAAAGAAGGCATTTGTCGGGGAAATTACCGTGCTGATCGAACTCAAATACCGCAGCGATTTCCATGCTCGGAAACTGGTAGGCAGTCAATCTGACACCCGTAGTTGTATTTTCAATACGCAGGAATCTGTAACCTTGGTCTTCCAACAAACTCTTTTGAAGACGTTCTAGGTCGCTCATCAGGTTAATTCCTTTTTCACATCTGCTAAGCGTATCCTCAGTTTCTTCAATGCCTCGGCCTCGATTTGCATGATCCGTTGTTTGGTCAACCCGAGGAGTTCGGCTATTTTTTCGTAGGTCATTTGTGTAGTTTGATTTTAGTTACAGCTCTTCCAGTTTCTGAAATTTTCCATCCTTTATTTGCCCAAAAATTGGTGTGGTGTTTTACCATTGGTATTAGGGGGTAATCTGGTTTGGCCCAATACCTTTTTCCTCTACTGCTTCGTTTCCATAAATCGGTTATATTGCTTCCAGTAATCATAACAATTCCTTTCCTCGTTCCCAGGTTAATCCCCCCTGATAAATTTCAATTCTTTCCCGCATTATTGCTGCTCTAGCTTCTTTTGTTGGGGGAGAATACCTACCTTTTTTCCATTTATCATCCATACCTACATTTCTACCTATTGAAGTGCTGTCCGCAGAAGATAAAGGAAGTTTTGAAAATATCTTAGGATTAAGCATTCTTAGTCCATGCAATTTAGCTTTGGGATAGCCTTCTGAATCACAACAGCTATCCATAATCTCAGACATTCTTTCCCACCATTGAGGGGTTCCTACTTCGGAATAAACACCTGAACTGCCCAAGCATACCGTTCTCCAATTTTTGCATAGTTTCTCTAGGCGTGTAATACTTTCATGCATATGCCATACCGGGGAACCTTTGTTTCCTAAAGGCCACTCTGTAATGAGTGCGTCATTCTCTTCTTCTGTTCCATCTATTTTATCGGGTATTACCGCAAAATCAAAATTAGGGTATCTACTTATCTCAGCTACCCATTCATAGTATTCTAACCAATCTACGGTAGCTCCACGTTTCCACATTGAAAATGCGCCATTATCTACTGCGAAAGACTGGCATACATGAACTACTAATCCTAATTGACCTTTGGATAAAAAGGATACGAATGCGTGACCCGTCCCAACGGCTTTTTCGGCTACCGTGCAAGATCCTATTGGCAATCCGTGATAGTGTATCATATGGAACAGCATACTCGGGTTGTAGCAGTCTCAAAAAATACTACTTTATTAGCGGAAGGTAGAACTTTTCTAACTTCTGTAAGAATCCAAGCAGATAAGTTTTCCGCAGTAGTATGAAAACTAAATAGTTCGTTTAGATTTTGATGATCTAATTTGGATACTATAGGTGAAACCGCATCTGATATTTCAGAGTAATCAACGACGAACCCTCGATTATCAATAGGGGCAGAACATTCCACTCTAAATCTATAACTGTGTCCATGCATATTTCGGCATTTGTGACCTGTGGGTAAGTGTGGTAGGGAATGTGCGGCTTCAAAAGAGAAGTCTTTTGATACTGTGTATGTCATAGTCATTTGTGTAGTTTTATTGTCTTACGTTGTTGTTTTATGCAATTTTATTGTCTCGCGTTGCTGTTTTGTGTAGTTACCAGGACGACGGCTGGGGAGGCTCATCCAATTAAGGCAGCGTCTTGCCAAAGTGCGGCTGATACCAAATTTGCGTGACGCATCCGTGATGCTGACTTGGTATGCGTGAAATCCGATTCGTTCTTTCTGATTATCAGTTAAGGCTCTTGGATTCATAATAGTTCTCCTCCATTCATGCGGCTGGCAGCTACAAAACGTATATCCGAATGTGGCAAATCCACGGGTTGCCAGAGTTGGTGACTCTCATCACCCCAATGCCACTTGGCCGGGGAATCGGCATAGCCCATGTCCCTCAACACGGCAGCGAGTCCGGTATTGGTGGCTGGATTTGGCAAAGCACCATCGAGGTCAACTTGCTGGCGCAGACGTTGCAGGCTGATTAAATCCTGACTGATGAGCGGGTTTGTCGAATCCGAGATTGCATCCCTGACGGCTTGCATAAGCGGACTGGCTGAACTCTTGATGAGTTCGGCTCGGTGCTGGGTCTCCGGTGCGGCTGCGTGAGGTTTGAACTCGGGACTGATGCGCCACTCCTCGAACCATGCGCGAAGTCCTCCCGCTTGAGTGGTAATCATGCGGTAAAGATCCGAGAAATAATTCTCCCCCAACTGGGATAGCTGGCGTTTGGTTTGTAGTGGAGAATGAATTACGAAATACCTGCGGTCTCCATCATCTAACACAAGAGCATCGCGATGGTTTGTGAAAAGAAGGTAGTTCGAGCAGTTCGGAACGGTTTCCAATCCCTTGTATTTCTCATCTATGGGAATGACTTCATTGGTTATGAGCGGCTTCAATTTGTTCATCACCTCGTAGCGATTGTGTCCAGCGACACGCACTTCATCTATGATGACTACCTGAGAACCCTTGGCCCACTCGTTGTATTGACGACCCACCAGCATGGTTCCGTTCACCATTTTTAGGTGTCCCTGCCCGAGCACGGCTTGCAGCGCATCTGCTAGAAATCCCTTTCCTGCTCCCTCGACGCCTTGGATTAGGACAGCCCACTTGATCTTTGCCCCAGGGCTTTGCACTTGGTAGGCTAGGAAATCCATTAGCACTCGGGCGTAGTTCTTATCTCCCGTGAGCCTGATAAGATGATTCCAGAACATCTCCCCGGCTTCGAGCATTTGATCGAGATTTGATTCTGGGAAGTTAGCAATATAGGTGTTGATGAACTCGTATTGCCCGATCTTTGGGAATACATCTTCTGGACGGTCAGGAGCGTAGCAGTAATGATCCACGCAAGGTATGCGGTGGATGTTGAGCAGGAAGTCTCGGGGACGCACAATGGGTCTTCCAGAGTCCATCGTATCTGGGGTCATTAGGTGCTTCGAGTAGGTTGCATCGAGCACGTCAGCGGTCATCTTTCGGCGCACCGCATACGAGTAAAATTCGTTCGTCGCCATTACAAAGCAGATTCCCCTAGCCCATTTTGGCAGGTCTTTGTCATCTGTAGGACCATCTCCTTTGGTGAGCGGATTCATTGCTCTTTCGGTCATCTTCAACTCCTTGAGCAAATCCGTTCGAGATACCGTTCTGCCTGCACGCTTCATCGCTACCTGGAACTCATTTATCAGCGAGCCCTTGTCCATTGGGGATATGAGCGGATATGATGCGATCCGCTTTATACCGTTGTTTACAATCTCAGAAGGGTCAGCGGTGCGTAGCCACTGAGCGAGTTTGTCGAAGCATCTAGCGGTGGCTTTAGTCGAGTCCCATCCCGCCTCTCTAGCACGCATAAGCACGGAACGGATAGTCACTGGCGCACGTCCGCGAGGATGGGGCTTCAAGGTGCTCCAGCGGTATTGCGTATCCTCTTCTCCGGTGTATTTATTCCCCTTCTCGCTCCAATCGTTCCACAACTCAAATCCCGCTTCTCCAAATTGGTGTTTGAGTGCGGCTCCTGTTTCAATCCACTCGGACATTTTGCAATCTGGATCCAGATTCGAGAGTGCGTCTTTAACGTCCGCAGCGGTTATTTCATCCATTACTGGACGCAGGTTATCCAAATCATCCACTGTGCCGTCCGGGGGCGTTGCATGACCTTCCGTGGCATGGCTGGAATCCGCTACTAGGTCTGAACTGGCTAGACCCCTTCCCTCGGTGTCCGATACGATCAACGGATGGTCGAGTTCCACGGTATCATCTCGAAACATGGAAGGGAGGAACATTGGCTGCACCATGACGTAGCTCTCCTTGGTGACAGAAGGCAGGTCTAGGCGTTGGGCAATGGTGTTCACTGCTCGGACATACAACTCTGGATCCATCATGCCTTCCACCTTCACGAACACCCGTAACCGAGGTGCTGTGGGCGTTGACCTAGCCGTCGTATAAACTGCGAATCCGAAAGGGCTCAGACTGGCTCGAATGCCGTTGTGGTCATTATACAGCGGAAGTGCGTGTTCGGCATCGTCAATGTCCAGAGCGACTAGAGAAAACCCAATCGCTTCTGCGGTGACTCGATGAGACGATTTGAAAATCGCAGGAGTCACAAATCTAACCCGCTTAACCTTGTCCCGCTTATCCTTGTCCATTGCGTGGAAGTTCTCCCGTGTGACTGGGATTACAACGGGATGACCGAGGATGGCGTGGACGAAATCATGCCAGTTCTTGGACGGTATCTGGGACACTGTCCCGAGGTCATGTCCGTCGCCACCGAATAATTTGAAAATAGCCATGTGAGGGGGTGGAGGAGTGCTCCGAAACGGTTTTAAGTAAAGACTATTCTCTGCGGGGATTTAGAGCTTGGCTTGCCAGTTCTAAAAAAGATGCGGCTTTTTCTCGGCACACCTTGGCGTGCGCGTGTCTGCCTTCTTCTTCTGCAAATTGAGCTTCGCGTTCGAGCCCTTGTGCAGTGGAGATCCAGCGACGGTTTGCTTGGATAGGGTTGGGAGTGCGACGTGGTTGCCATGCTCTGGCAAGTTTGGTCATTTGTGTAATTGTCATGGGTTTTGTTTGTTTGACCATTCCCTAAATTTAACCTCGTCCTTGGCTAACTGGTTTTTGAGATAGGAAAGGTAAGATATGTGAGCATCTATCTGGCGTTGCTCGGTTAGGGTTGGAATGATTTCCTGCGTTGTCTTAATTGCGTGGCGGAGACGTTTTAATTTGTTGTCCCAGTATTCTATAGTTGGTTTAAACATAGGTGAGATTTAGATGCTGTTAGAACGGTTTCAGAAAGTCGAGAACTGTTTTCGTTTATTTTTAATGTGGGGATAGGGGTATGGGAAGAGAAACTATTTTTAATGTGGGGGAGGGGGTAGCTGGCAGCAGTATTTTTGACGTATGGGGAGGGGGTAGGCAATAGGGTGCCTAGAAAAACAGGGGGGGGACTATTTCGTAGTAGCATTGTGGATACTGTGGTTATGGTGGAGATGCTGTAGGCCCAGGATGCGGTGGCGGCGGAGACAATAGAGATCCGCAGAATAGAGGTAACGGAAATGTCGGTGGCGGAGATGCTGTAGGCCCAGGATGCGGTGGTGGCGAAGATGGGAATACCGGAGATGCTGTAGGCCCAGGATGCGGTGGTGGCGAAGATGGGAATACCAAAGACGCTTCCAGGTTGTGTTGTAGAAATTTAAAACTGGTCGTTTTTCGTAGTATGCTACTTTTTCGTAAGTTTTTGAGTTTTAGGGTGTTTTTCCTAGGGTAAACACCCTATTACGTAGGGTAAACACCCTATTACGTAGGGTAAACAACCTATTACGTAGGGTAAACACACTATTACGTAGGGTAAACATCCTATTACGTAGGGTAAACACCCTATTACGTAGGGTAAACACCCTATTACTGCGTCCTGGGCGAAGGGCTGAAGGGCTGAAGGGCTGAAGGGCTGAAGGGCTGAAGGGCTGAAGGGCGAAGGGCTGAAGGGCTGAAGGGCTGAAGGGCTGAAGGGCTGAAGGGCTGAA
>Ga0209296_1001337_pt1 | contig 19041 bp, 32 predicted proteins | sample S_130206_EF_Meta_FD_187319 | JGI IMG/M metagenome (GOLD analysis project Ga0209296, IMG submission 187319) | Freshwater microbial communities from Lake Simoncouche, Canada to study carbon cycling - S_130206_EF_MetaG (SPAdes) (version 2) | ecosystem: Environmental > Aquatic > Freshwater > Lake ...
TAGACATTGGCCACTTGCTCTTGCAGGGCCTTGTTGACCACATTACAACCACCGCACTTGAGGACTATAAAAATGACGATCTCTGAACTGGCAGCACAGCTGCGCATGGCCAAGCAGGCCGAGAACGAAGCCAAGGCCGAGCGCTTGCGCATTGAGGGTCTGATCACCGAGCAGTTTGCCAAGCCTGAGAGCAATGAAGGCACACACAACGATGAAGAGTTCACCATCACTTGGAAACTTAACCGCACAGTCAACACCGACCAGTTGGCCACTGACTACGATGATTTGCCAACAAATGCCCAGAAAGCATTTCGCTGGAAAGCAGAAGTCAATCTGGCTTACCTTCGTTCCCTCGCAGAAATTGACCCTGCCGCCTACAACAAGGCTGCCGTGTTCATTACAAGCAAACCCGCAAAACCATCCATTGAACTGAAAGACTAACATGGCCTTCGATCTCTCATCCATCTCCAAAACCAAACGTGTTCGCGCTCCCAAAATTGTTGTGGTTGGCCAAGGCAAGATTGGCAAGACAACCTTTGCTGCCATGGCGCCTAACGCCATTGGCATCCTGACCGAAGACGGCGCTGATGCCGTAGACGCAAACGCTTTCCCGCTGGCCGCCAGCTTGGCCGAGGTTTATGCAGCCATTGACACGCTGATTAACCAAGACCATGACTTTCAGACTTTGTTTATTGATTCGCTTGATTGGCTTGAACCTATGATCCAAGAGCATGTGTGCAAGCAGAACAACTGGAAGAACATCGAGCAACCAGGCTTTGGTAAGGGCTATGTGGCCGCCGCCGAAGAGTGGCGTAACCTGTTGTCTGGCTTAGAAGTCCTGCGCTCTGCCAAGGGCATGGGTATCATTTTGATAGCTCACGACAAGATTAAGCGCATTGAAGATCCGCTGACCGAAGGCTATGACAGCCACGTCCTGAAACTGCACGACAAGGCCGCCGGCCTAGTGCAAGAGTGGGCTGATGTCATTGGCTACGCAGGCTACCGCATTTTTACTAGCAAGACCGACGCAGGGTTTTCTAAGAAAGAAACCAAGGCCACCACAACTGGCGAGCGCATCTTGCACGTTGAACCCCATCCGGCTCACTGCGGTGGTAACCGCTTTGGCCTTCAGAATATGCCGCTTGACTGGACGGCATTCCAAGCAGCGCTCACCGTGGCGCAGTCTTGATCACCCCAGTTCGTAACTTAACTTTTTAGGAAATTTATCATGGCTCAGTTTAATTTTGACGCATCTACCGTCGCTCCCCAACAATCTTCAGGCCCACTGCCTGCGGGCGTTTATCTGGCTCACATTGTTGAGTCTGATGTTCAGCCATTGAAGTCCGGCAACGGCGAAGGCTTGAAACTCACCTTTGAGGTCATTGATGGTCAGTTCAAAGGCCGCAAGGTTTATGAGAACCTGAACATTCGCCACACCAGTGAAGACACTCAGCGCATTGCACAAAGCCAGTTGTCTGCGCTTTGCCACGCCGTGAACGTCATCAAGTTGATGGATACCGCTGCCCTGCACTTCAAGCCAGTTCGCATCAATGTGACTGTGCGCGAGGCAGTTGGTCAGTACAAGGCCAGTAACAACATCAAGGGCTATGAGGCCGCAGGCGGTGGGATTAGCGCACCAGCTGCTGCACCAACTGCGCCCCAAGCTCCTGCGCCTGTGGCTGACACCCCTGCATGGCCTACCGCCGAGCAAGAGGCCGCCAAGTCTAAAACACCCGCATGGGCTAAGAAAGGCTGACATGGCCTTACTTCCACAATCAGTTACTGATCCTGTGGCCGATGCCATCTTTGCCCATTACAAGGCAAAGTTTGGCGCGGAAACCCAGCGCCCTTACCTTGGCGCCTCTGCCATTGGCAAGCCTTGCCTGCGCCAGCACTGGTATTCATTTCGGTGGTCTAAGCCTGCGCAGTTCTCTGGCCGCCTGTATCGAGTGTTTCAGTCTGGCCACCTTCAGGAGCCAAGGGTCTATGCTGACTTATCTAGCATTGGTTGCACTGTCTACCAACTTAACCCCGCCACGGGCAAACAGTGGTCATTCACCGAACCCGCAACTGGCCACCATTTTCAAGGCAACGCTGACGGCATCATCACTGGCCTACCGCAGGCGCCAAAGTCTCCGCACTTGTTGGAGATCAAGACCGCATCTGACAAGATGTTTAAAGAAATGCAGAAATCTGGCGTAAAGAAGGCCAAGCCCGAACACTACGCGCAGATGCAAATATACATGAAGTGGAGCATTGATCAGTTTGGGGAAGATGGCTGTCAACGTGCGCTGTACTTTGTGGTCAACAAAGACAATGACGACATCTACACCGAGCGCTTAGAGTTTGAAAAGTGCGAAGCGCAGGCCATCATCAACAAGGCCATGGCGGTGATCACTGCGCCCGAGCCACCAATAGGTGTTTCTACTGATCCAACATGGTTTGAGTGCAAGTTCTGCGACTACCAGGCGATCTGTCACGGCACAGACGTTCCTGCGCCAACGTGCCGTTCATGCGTTCATGCCACGCCTGAACTGGATGGCAATGCAGTTTGGTCATGCGCTTCCCATACCACAGTTTTGTCAGAAGGAATGCAGCGCAAGGGTTGTAATGATCACCGCTTTATCCCTATTTTGCTTTCCAAAACAGGCCATCCAGTTGACCTTGATCAAAATGATAATGTGGTTTACAAGACGCCAGAAGGCAAACAGTTTGTCAATGGCGACCCAGACAAGAATCCCGATCACATCAGCAGTGCTGAAATTCATGCCTGTGCAGACAAGACCGCCTTGGTGGACGAGTTTGCTCTGGGCCTTCGTAAACAACACAATGCAAGGTTCGTATGAACACCCAACCAATTGACCAAATTACCTTGCGTGACTTCTTTGCCGCCGCTTTTGTGTCATCAGGTCATGTTTTTAAGTCAATCTCAGATGGAAATAGACCAGAACTTGTTGCAGAACAAGCGTATTTGCTGGCAGATGCCATGCTTGATGAGCGTGAAAATGATCCTTCGTGACTATCAGTCCCGCGCAGTCACAGACCTGTTTGCTTGGTGGACTAAGCATCAAGAGGATCACGACATTCCTCTTTTGGTGCTACCCACCGCCGCAGGCAAGTCGGTGATCTGCGCTGAGATTGTGCGCCAGATGTGGGAGCAGTGGCCACTTTTCCAACCCAGAACTGTGGTGCTAGTTCCATCTAAGGAACTGGCCGAGCAGAATGCGGCCAAATTGAGGGCGCTATTACCCCACACCATCAGCGTGGGTTATGTCAGCGCAAGCCTGGGCGCCAAAAAGTACAACGCTGATGTGATTGTGGCCACCATTGGCAGCATCCACAAGGCCGCGCACTTGCTTGGCAACATCAAGGCCGTGGTGATTGATGAGGCTCATCTAGTGAGCCAGAAGGCAGGGGATGCAGGGATGTACCGCACCTTCTTGTCTAATCTTGGTGAAATATGCAAATTTAGGACAGTTGGCATGACGGCCACGCCTTTTAGAGGTAATGGCGTTTGGTTGACCGATGGGGATGAACCATTGTTCACAGGCATTGCAAGCCGAGTGTCTATGCGTGAACTACTTAGTGCCAAGTTCATTGCGCCACTTGTCCCGCCTACCAAACATATTGAAACCCGCATTGACGCAAGCCATGTTGGCATCTCTAACGGCGACTACAAGGTTGGCGAACTATCCCGAGAGGTTGAGAAATATCTAGCCAAAGTGGCTATAGAAGCTACCAGAATCGCCTCAGAGCGCAAGAAATGGATTGCCTTTACACCGAGTGTCGCCAACGCTGAAAGCCTGTCTGACAAGCTAAATAGGCGCGGCATTGTGAGTGCCGTTGTGTGTGGCGAAACCCCCAAGCAAGAGCGCGAAGACCTGATTCGCCAGTTCAAGGAACATCAGATTCATTGTCTGGTAACTGTCTTGGCGCTCTCAGTTGGCTTTGATGTGCCAGACGTAGACTGCATTGTTTGGTGCAGGCCAACGAAGTCACCAGTGCTTTATGTGCAGGGCATGGGCCGAGGCACTCGCATTGCAGACGGCAAGACTGACTGCTTGGTGCTTGACTTTACCGACACAGTTGAGCGCTTGGGGCCAGTGGACACCATCCAAGGTAGGGCTAAGAAGAGGCCAGGCCCACAGGAGGCGCCTTACAGTATCTGCCCAGATTGCGGAGAGCGCAACGCACCAGCTGCTCTTATCTGCATTCATTGCCATGGCCAAATACGCGAGGAAGAAGAGAAGCCATTGGATGCCAAGGTTTCATTGGCAGCGCTTTTGTCTAGTGCAAGTGAAATTGGCGAACTAATTTGGCATGATGTGACTAGGGTGGACTACGCTATTCACAGAAAAGAAGGCAAGCCAGACTCTTTAAGGGTTGATTACTACTCTGGCCTGCTTCGCTGTGCCAGTGAGTGGGTTTGCTTTGATCACCATGGCTATGCCAAAGAAAAGGCTTACCAGTGGTGGTCTAGAAGAAACCCTAATGGCATCCAACCAAATAACACGTTTGTGGCATTTGGGTTGAACAAACAACTGTCATCACCAAGGCGCATTGCAACCCGTAGAAACGGAAAATACACAGAGGTAAAACATTATGAATTTGATAGAACTTAACGCCATCAAAGGCCATTTGGACAGCCAAGTTAAACAGATCAACACAATCCAAGTAAATTGCAGACAATGCAATAACTTTGAAACTGGCATTTGCAAGCAGTTTGGAGCAAAACCACCGCTAGAGTGGATCACTGGCACAGTTGAGTGCGAACATTGGGAATGGGATCACATCCCTTTTTAAGGAGACATCATGTTAGAAAAACCACCACATTCAAAAATCAGCTACCCGTCTACGCCTGCCAAAGACTTCAAATGGGAGTCTGGGTCAGATGTGCAATCGCTATGGCGCAAGCATGGTTGGACGCCTCCTAGTGAAGGTATGACGCCGCCACCTCCGCCACCCCCAGAGCGCATCATAGATATGCCACTGAGGAGAGTGCGCTGATGATGCCTGCAATTCAAATGGGTCAACCTACGCCAGTGCATCGCCTAAAGTTTTGCACCAAGTGCCAGGCTGACAAGCCGCCAGAGGGTGGCGTTGAAATGGGCGCAAAGTGGCACTGCCAACTTTGCTGGGTTAGACGAATAACTGGTAAACATCTGAGACAAAATGCCAAGACCAAAACCACCTGAACCCCTATTGGGACGACAAGTCCGAATGTCAGATAGACACTGGATGATCTTACAAGAACTTGGCGGCGCCGAATGGTTGCGCAAGCAGTTGGACAAGAACGCCAAGATGCCGGCCAAGTATTACCGCCTTGAACTGGATGCGCCGTCAAAGAAGGAAGTCAATGACTAACCAAAGTGGCTGGCGCAAGCGCCAAATTCAAATGCCCAAGTTTGACATTTGGGAGCGCGAGAGCCTGGTTGATTTTGCAGGGGAGTGCTACGTCAAACTGTGCGAACAGGATGACATTATTCAGCAGCTGCAATGCGACCTAAAGACGGCCATTGAGGCTTATCGGGAGGCCAACAAATGATCTACGTCTGCAGTTGGTTGTTGCTTAATCTACTGTTTTTACTCTGGTTTGTATTCAAGTATTTAACACTTGAAGGGCATGAGTAATGTGTTTAATGCGATCCTCAAGACCAATAAAGCCGCCATTTATCTTCTTGGTCATGGTTTTATAGTCTTGGGTATCTGCGTATTGGTTTAACTTGTGGGTATCCCAAAACCATCCCGCAGTGAGGGCGGCGTACATCGGAGTAGCAACAAGATCAGGCTCCATAATGAAATCTATCCCTAAAGCCTTACCCGCATGGTGGTAGTTAGCCGATCCAGTGAGTTGGATACATCCTCTGCCTCTAAAGCGATACCCATCCCCAGAAGCCTCATCCCTGTTTCCCATACGATTAGAGTAAACAGTGTTGGCAATCAACTTAGGATTACGAGCGCAAGCCTGTGCCTTGGCAGAGTCAAACCTTTTAGGCCAGAGTTTCTGTAAAGCCTCCGCACGATAATTTAAGTTCTCCTCAAGAACCTTAAAGTTTCCGCACTCATGCCCACATTGACCAATAAAAGCGGCTTTTCTCAGGTTGCTAGAGATGTCAAACCTTTCAAAAGTAGCATTCAAAGCATCTACCCAAACAGGACTTATGTGGAGGCTATCAAGTTGATTAGCGTTTATCATTTAATAGATTCCTGACATCGTTATAAGCGTCTACACACGCATTGAGAGCAGCAGTATTTCTATCACCTTGGGCGACTATTTCTGCGATGGCTTGGAGGGTTGCTCTTTCGGCATCAGAAGGTTGGTCAGGCGCTCTGTCAGGTTCACTGGTTGCTTTTGTATCTGTGGTGGCAACGGGGATATTTGTGGGGGTTTGTACACAACTGGGGGCGGAGATGCGCACCCGACCAGCGCTGATAGCACGATTAAGAGCAGACTGTTTTTGATTGACAACATTTGTGGTCTCCATGAGTTTGGTTGCGGTAGTGTTTAACTGCTCGTTTAGTTTCTGCTCAGTAGTGCGAGATTCCTCATTCTTTTTGGCTATCTCAATCTGCATTTCCTTATCCCTGTCTGACCATCCAAAATGGTAGCCACCACGATAAGTCCCAAACAGACTAATTGCTAAACCAACAAGTAACCAAGGTAAAGGTATGCCAAACATCACTCAGCCTCTTTTCTTGCTTCTGCCAACTGGATGCGCTCATAGTCGCTTTCCAAGTGGTCAGGGGGAGTTGTAGGAGGTGGGCCTGGTGTCCAACTCTCATCCAACTCAGGGTTCACCCAAGCGGGTAAAGCTCCTGATGGTGAAGTCCATGTCTGCGTACCATAGGAGGCGTTAAAACCGCCCTGAGAGCCTCCATAACCCATTGGTTGGCACGTTGGCTGTTGTTGGGTCGGCTGTTGCTTAGAAGTCATTGCCCGTTTACCAATAACACCGCCAATACCGCCAACAATCAGCAAAACAATGTCGTTCAGCATCTTTGTATAAGCCTGGTCTATCGGGGCCATGCTCTTAATCGGTTGAGTGACAAAAGTCACTGAGTAGAGCAAGGAAATCACGATAAAGAAAAGAATTAGGGTGACAGCAAGCACCACAACGCCCCAGACCCTGACTTCAATCTCTTCAGTTGTTAGGTTTAACTTCGTCAACTTTTTTCTCCAAGATAGGTGCTACCAAGTATTCTGGACAAGTCTGTGTAAACAGACATCTAGGCTTTTGGCACTCTGGTGCATAAAAGTGGTCAGGATTCTGGCACTTATAGCGATATTTTTCTTCGCAACCAGTAAGTAACAACAAAAGCAATAAGTATCTCATATTGGCAATCTAGCAATGATGGCATTCATTATTCTGTCTGACAGAAAATTAGGCAGCACTTTCATAATGTCAAAGAATAATATTGCCCCCCAAGAGTAGCCCACTATCTTGAAAGCCATATCAGCAGTCTTCTGGTATTCGTTCATCTGCCACACCTTACTTGTGCGCAATGGTCTAATACTTCATAGATGCCGTAAGCGCAAAGAACAATTGCAAGTACCAGTCCACCAAGCATTAGGCCAAGTTCCAAATCTTCTTGGTCTTCCTTTTTCTTTCTCTCAGCTGCTTCTTTTTCTTTACGCGCATTGTGTGCGTCTTCAATGTCCATAGCAGAGGCTCTGGCTTTAATCTTCTGCCAAACATCCATCTTGTTGGCTTGAAAGAAAAGCATTTGCAGCTCTTTCTCAAACTCCCTTGTGGCCTCCAAAGCCATCTCTATCTCGATGGCCATACCCATAGAAGAGCCACCCTTCTTGGCGGCTGCTACGGCCTTGGTGGCTTCGGACTTTGCGTTGAAATACTTGCCTAAAAGTGGGCCGAGCGAGGCTACATCATCAACAGTTTTTGAAGCCTGTTTGATGAGTTTGACCGCTGACTGTATGCCAGCTAGGGCTGTTACTGGATCAATCATTTTCGTTCAACTTTTTTCCATTCAAGACACCAAACCTTGCGGCTGTAAACATCACCTGTCCATGCCCATCTAACACATCTGTATTCAGTTTTCTCTTTACTAGATGCCACCAATGTAAACAACATTGAAAGCATCAATAGCCATTTCAAGGGTACGCCCAAACAATAATATAGCTACAAAAGATGACAAAGCAAGCAACACAGGCCGAGGCAATGATTGCTTCGGCAAAGTCTTTCATGGCTTTTGCGAAGCCTCTGCCTTATTCAATGCCTGATTAATTCTGGTTTTTGTTTTGTTATTCTTAACTTGTTGCGTTGCCGCACGAACCAAACTTAAAGCAGGGAATGGCAAACCAGTCAAAGCGCCAGTAGCGCCAGCCTCAGCAATTGCGCCCATCAAGGCCATTGAAGTTCCGGAGCTGTTGATTAAAGTGCCTGGTGGCACAGTCTGAACATACTTCACAACTTCATTCAAGTCTCTAACAGTCTGAGCCTGTTGTTTACCAAGAATAATGTCTAAGCGCCCATCTTTATCCAAAGATGTAACAACCGCATTAAGTTTTGCAGGCGAAACTAAAGACCGACCCATAGAATCTGTTTGCATTCCACTTGTAGCCATATTTTCAAGATGCTTAATGGTTGCACCTTGAAGTTCTTTCATGGCATTTTGACCATCTTTACCACTAGTCAGCAAAACACGACGAAGAAATGTAACTTCCTCTGGCGTGGCATTTAGAATAGCCCTGTTAAATGCCTCACTAGCAGCCACTTTAGGGTCATCTTTGCCTTTAACTGTTGTCAATAAGTTAGCAACAACAGCACGACCTTCATACTTACGAGCCTGTGCTTCACGCAATGCTCTAGCTTCGCCATACAGTGGGCCTGCAGCATCTTTTGTTGTTTCATCAATTAAATTTTTAAGAATTTTTGACTCTCTGATGTTTACTATGTCGTAATCAGTTGAAGCATTGATCTCTTTTCTTAATTGCTCTAAAGTTTTTACATTAGAAGCTAATGGAATTAAATTTCCATCCGCATCTTGTTTGGCAATACCAAGTTTGACTGCATATTGTTTTGCAGTATCTGGTATAGCCGAAGATGGAACACCAGTTGGCTTGCTATTTAAGTAATCAAATAAAGTAGTTACAGTTTCTTGCTCACCATATTTCAATGTTCTTGGAATACTAAAATCTACTGGGTTTAATGCTTCTGGTGAGTTATCAGCTTTTGTGTAAGCCGCTGAAGTCTTTGCTTTAGCACCTTGCCAACCTTTTGACAAAGCATCAATCACCACATTGCCAGTAGCAGCAGGGCCAATGGCGGCTGTTTGTGCGCCAGTCATGTCAATCAAGGCATCAAAGTTCTGAAGTGCTTGAAGATTATTCTCCTCGGCACGTTGGCGAAGTGGCGCTCCTAATGGCCCTTTCATTTGCTCTTTTTCAAAAGCCAATTGACCTGCTTCACGAGTTGCAGCACCCTTGGTTAAATCAATAGGTATTGGCAAGCCTTGAGCAGTTGTGACTCGTTGTAATTCCATTGGAGTGGCGGCAGCACCTGCGCTTGTTCTTGCACCAACGCCACCCTGCACTTCTTCACCAGTAAATAAGCCACGAATTGCTGATTTGCCACGTTGTGCGGCTTGTGCGGTCTGTTCTGCGCCTCTTTCAACAGCTTGCAAGCCTCGTAAAGCAGTAGCCTCAACCATAGGAGTAGCTTGTCTAACTGTCTGACCAAGCATATTGGTTGGCAATGCACCAGGCAACACTGGGGGCAACATTCCAGCAACCTTACCAATGGCTTGAACTTGCTCCATGCCCGCCTCAGTTCTTGGCATATATGTATAACGTTCTGCACCAGTAGCGGCACGTTGCTCAATGGCTTTAGCGGCTTCTCTAGTTCCAAATTTTCCCGCCATTGCTTGCTGGAGTAATTCAGACAAACCACCGCCAATAGTGCCAACCAAACCGCCAGTAGCGGCAGTCCCCAAGGTTAAGGCGGTCTCACCAGCGCCAATTAGTTGGTCAACAATGCCAGACTTTGTTGGTTCTGGCACTGTCTTTTCAGCCATCTGAGCTTGATTCTGCAAGCCCTTGGCTACTTGATATGCTTGAGCAACAGTTTCAAATTCAGGTGTGCCTTGCTTGCTTTGATTCTGAACAATCCAAGCCGCATATTGTTCTGCTGTTGCCATTATCGACCTCTCTGCAAAATTGCATCTGCTTGGTTCAAAATACTATTAGCTTGGGCATTAGGATTTGGATTGCTAGGCGTTGGAATCTGGTTCATCAAAGATGTTTGACCACCAGAAGCATATCGCTTGTTAACATCTGTTGCCACACGAGCAGAGAAGTCGTTAAAAGTCTCGCCTGGTCGAACTGTAAAGTCGCCAGCAACAAACGTCTTGCCTGATCTAGTCAAAGTTCCATTGTTTTGCGTCAGCCAATCAGTTTTAGCGTTTGCAACCGATGCGTCAATATCTTGAAGTTTAGCCATGCCACGCAAGAACTGAGCAATTTGAACAGAGTTTGATGTGTCTTTAGGGAATCCAGACAAGGCCATTTGAATGTCTTTGTCTGTTGCAGGGCCAGGTGGCAATGATTTGATTGCCGCAGTATTGCGAAGACGAGTGTATTCTTGGCGCAATGAAGTCTCATAACCTTCTGCACCAATTGTAGATTTGGCAAATTCACTAAGACTTGACAATTTGCCGTAGCCACCCAAACTTTCAATACGTTTGGCAAGATCGTTAAATTGATTTGCCGACTGTTTTGAGGTTGCCGCAACAATAGCGCTTTCGTTAATCAATTTGCGAGTGTCAGACGGGATTTCGTTGTTTGCTTTATTGATTTGAGCAAGTTTTTCAAGAACAGTGGCGTTGGTCATCTGTGTGTCTAAGTTCAACTTAGCACCACGGGTTTTAATCTCACTTTGCAGATTTTTGATATTCCAAGCGTCTTTTTCCAAACCAAGAAGTTGAGCGCGTTCAGCAAACTGAGATGCAACCAAAGCTGTATTTGCCTCTGCTGACTTTTTAAGCAATTCAGCACGTTTTGTTGGAGCAGCAACTTGCGCTTCTGCTTGTGCAGTGGTAGCTTCAGCAGCCAACTTGTTGGTTTTGGCTGCGGCTTCTTGTGCTTTATAGATGCTTTCCAACTCAGCACGGCCAGCAGGAGTCTGTAACAACCGAGCCTCAACTCGATTGATGTCATAACTTGGAGCCGTACCAGCAAAATTCTCAGGCATTGGAGTGCCTTGATCCGCCATTTGCTGACGTTCTTGAACATCCAACATTTGGGGTCTTTCTGGAGTGCCTGGCTGGAATGCTTGCTGTGAAATCTGACGAGCCTGTAATGCCTCTTGCATGGCTTGTTGTTGAGCCACACGTTTTTGCATTTGGTCTGCTGTTGCCAATAACTTTAAAGCCAAATCTGGATTGCCAAGTTGACTTGCTTTTTGAGCCGCATTAGCCAAAGCAATTGGGTCTGTAATATCAAGACCACGCAACAACTGATCTTGCTGTGTAATTCTTTGAAGTTGTGGGTCTTCTACACCCATCATTCCTGCAATACCACGACCTAGTTGTCCAACACCAGATTGAAGGGTTGCACGAGCCGCAGCACCTGGGTCAAGTTGTGCTAATTCATAACCTTGTTTAAGGTCTTGCTGATAACGCTGTTGGGATAAACCTTCTGGCGTTAAACCAAATAAACTTGCAATGTCTGCCATGATATTTCCTTATGTGCCGTAAATGTCTGCAATCATCTTTTCGTAACCAGCAAGTCCATCACCATACTTGGTAGAACTTAAAGCATCGAATGGTGTTGTTGAGCCACCAGATAAGTATTTTGCAATAGATTGACCAAACATTGAGGTTGGACTACCTGCCGCAGTTAACAGTCCCGCATAAGGATTAAAGGTAGCATTTGCACCAGTATTGAAGGCACTAGATAAACGCTGTCCTTCAAGCCCTAAAGTACCAGCCCTATAACCAGCTGTGGATGCTTGTTGGGCAAGGTTAGCGCCCATCTGAAGTGGTTGTTGAGCCGCACCCTCAAGGGCTTGCACTTGTCCCAAAGCAGTCGTATAAGGTGAATAAGCGGCTTGTTGACCACCATAGTAGTTACCCATTGCGGTAGCACCTTGACCCAATAGACCCGCACCAAACAAGACGTTCTGTTGACCAGCTTGTTGAGCTTGAGATGCCAGTTGGAGTTCTTGTTGCGCTCTTGCGTTATACAAAGCCTGTAGCTCAGGAGTTGTAGCACCCAATGAGCCACCTTGTGCAACAGAAAGACCCGCACGACCTTGTTGTTGTAGTCTGTTTTGCAGATTAGCTAAATCCATCTCACGAGAAGGTTGCAATAACTGCATCTGTTGATTGATGTAATTCTGAGCAACATCTTGTGGAGATTGAGAGATGTACTGATTACCCAAGCCAAACAAGTTCTGTGCGCCAGTTTGAAGTGGTGCAAACTGACCTCGTGCGCCTTCAGCTTGTTGTAAACCAGACTCAGCAAGTCTAACCAAGCGATCTTGAGCCGCTTTAGCTTCAGGACTTAGTTGATAACCCGCAGAGGTCATACGACCCGTCACAGGGTCATAGGTGTAGTTAGATGTACCAAAGCGAGTAGTCATACCTACTGGTCGGAACTGAGAGGCTTCTACGCCTGTTTGAGTGGCTTTGGTGATGTCAGTAGCCGCCTTTTGAGCTGCATCCTTAGACTCTTGGCTTTGTACCAAACTTCCAGTTGTTTGCAATAACCCAGAGACAGCATCAGCACCTGATTTGGTTAACAAATTTGTACCAGCTCCAACAGCTAGTTTTGTAGCAGTATCTCCAATAGCAGTTTTGGCTGCGGTATCTGTTGCTAGTTTCTCTGCGGCAAGTTCTGCGGCAGTTTTACCGCCAGTTAACAAACCTGCTTGAGTAGTAGCAGATAAGTCAGTTAAAGCACTAGCTCCTGCGTTTTGCAGTTCAAAATTCCTAGCAAGTTCTCTTGCGGTATTAGTTGTAACATCCGCACCGCCAGTCAACAAACCACCACCCTCTGCTCCAGCAACAACATCAGCCACATTAGTAACAGCACCAAGTTCAGAACCGCCTAGCCCTAATTCACCAAGTGTTAAACCTTCTGTAGCTAATGCAGTAGGAGTGCCACCAAACATTCCTAAAGCCGCATTTAAACCATAAGCTGCCGCAATGATTTTAAAGCCAGGGTTTGAAACTATATCTTTTAATGCGCCACCTAAAGATGTATCTACTTCTTGTTGTTGAGTAGTTTGTTGATATTCACCAGTTGGAGAATAGTATTGAATATTCCCACCAACCTTGTTTTCACTTGCTTTGTAAGTGATGACATTTTCTAAAGCACCAACTTGTTCATTTTCACCAGAACCTTGTATTGGATTAACTGCTTGAACATAAGTGTCTCCAAGCAATACCGCTTGATTAGGAGGCAATGTAGCGCCTACACGAGCCGCAATCTGTCCTTCAGGTAGACCAAATGTTTGTGAAACTTGTGCAGGACTAATTCCTCTCGTTTCCATTAGAGAAACAATCTGTGCATCCGACATATTCGGATTGGCAAGAAAGATATTAAATAGCTCTTGGTTTGTTACTGCCATGATATTTCCTTATTCGTTGCTTACACGAGTTGAGGGGTATTGCCGTTCATTGCCAGGCCAGATAATGCGAACTGCACCAGATGCACCACCGCCAAGACTGTAGGTAGAAGCTGATCCACCACCGCCATACAATCCTCCTGCACCACCTCCACCAGCAGTTGCATTTGTGCCATTTGCTCCGCCTGAGCCTCCACCGCCACCACCGCCATTAGAGCTACCCGCACTGCCATTTCCACCGCCTGAAGTTCCTAATAGTTGGACTCCACCGCCACCACCGCCACCAGCATAATAAATGCCTTCTATTAAGATGTCGCTTCCGCCACCTGAACCGCCACTTCCTCCAGTACCAGCAACTCCACTAGATGATGTCGGATAGGCGGCAACACTATTTGCGCCTTTAGCAGAATATCCACCTGCTCCCGCACCAGAACCATCAAATGAACTGTTGCCACCAGCCCCACCCGAACCAACAATTACTGCACCACCTGTGTAATTTGAAGAAGCACCAGCATTGCCACTACCAGCTTCAACTAAAGAAGTACTACCTCGTTTTATATAAGTAGAAGATGCTGCATTATTTTGTGGTGTTTGCCCAGAAACTTCAATGGTAAGAGTTTCACCAGGACTAGTTGGAATGTTATTTACATAAGCTAAAGCACCACCTGCACCACGTTGAGCGCCACCTCCTACGCAAACGGCACTAATGCTGTAAACCCCTGCTGGAACGACATAGGAGGTAGTTCCAACAGACGTAAATACCTGTTGTCCTGGTGCTGCCGCTGCCTGTCTTGCAGACGCAACAAAAAGTTGTTGTATTCCGCTCATGTTAATCCACTCCCGCCAATCAACCATGTTGTGCTAGTTAATTTAATTGCAGTTGCAGAACCATATTGCGCTAAACTTCGTGAACCAGTATTACCTGAACCGCTCAGATACATTGTGTCTGATGTAATAGCAATAGTCACCACTGCTGCGGTCATATTTATAAATGTAATTGCCGTGCCTAAAGGATACGCAACAGAACTGTTTGCGGGAATTGTAAAAGTCCTAGCATTTGTATCTGTTGATGGATGAAGAATTGCTTTGCCTGAGTCTGACAAAACTGTTGTATATGATGAACTGTTGCTGTTGATTGGAATGTTTCTAAAACCAACTGCATCAGTTCCATCAACAGTACACGATGATAAATTGCCACTTGATGGCGTACCTAAAACTGGAGTTATCAACGTTGGCGAGGTTAGAGTCTTGTTTGTCAGACCCTGAGTATCTGTCGTACCAACAACATCACCACTAGGAGCAGTCTTACTAGCCCATGTGGTCAGATCAGAGTCATAGTCTTGCTTGGTAGCAATAGCCGTAGCAATGTTGTTGAACTCAGTATCAATCTCAGTACCCTTGACAATCTTATTTGCATTGCCAGAAGATAGATTATCTTTACTCGCAAAGTTAGTACTTTTTGTATAGTCGCTCATGATAGTTTCCCATTTTTAGCTTGGATTTCAATCTTTTGGATAGACAGTTGAGAGCCGTTAATATCAGACTCATAACCTGTCTGAACAACCTTACCAGTACCACTAGCAGATACTTTCAATGTATTTAATGCAATGCCATCAGAATAGTAAGCAACAGGATTTCCATTAGCACCATATTCTGCAATGCCATACTCAGAAACACCTTGAATAGGGATGGTTGCGGTAGAGCTTAGATAGTTCGTCTTAAAGTCAAAGCCCCATTTAAAGATGACAGGTTGATTCGTTCCACCAATAACGACAATGGAAATCTTCTTTAAAACAGATGTTTGATTCACATTACCTAGATCAGCATGGTTGGTGTAATACTGAAACCGATACACGCTTGTGTAGTCGTTATAGCCCGTATATTGACCAATGTAGCCATTCTTACCAATGTAGACAGCACCGCTTCTCAAAGATGTTAACGCTGTTGGAGTAATTGAATCCCAAGTGGTTACACGGGAAGAACCATCTTGCAGAATAACTTTGGTATCAAAGCAGTAAACAGACTGAGTAACAGGCATCGTCAACAGATAAAAGCCTTCTCTCTCAGAGTAAACAGACTTAATGTTTGCCAATGTCTGTGAGGCAACATCGCTCATCAAGTCATTACGCACATTCTTAGACAAGTCTCTCTCAGGAGCAGACTTCTCTTGAATAGTTCTCATCAAGGAACGAACACCTGAGTTTGACAAGAAGATCACATCAGAACTTGTTGTCTGAACACTATCTCTTGATAAACAACCAATCCCTCCAACTGTGTCAGAAATAGACATCGTAGAAGGAGTAGTTGCACCCTGATAAACAAGAATCTGCCTCTTACCAAAGATAAACAAGAAACCATTGTGAGCAGCCAATGCCTGAACTTCATCAGCACCATTAGGCCAAACTCTACTTGTGTCTAAAGTACCAGTAGTACCACCAGACCATACATGACCAGCAATCAGATCAGAGAAGCTAACAGTCACCTTATCTGTGCTAGAAGATGCCACCCACAAGCGACCATAAGCCGCTATAGCAACATTCCCACTAGGAACAGTCCCTACATAGCCAGTCTTCTCGGAAACCCGTCTATAGGTAGTTGTACTGACAGCAGGGTCATAAATGATTGGATCGTGACCTGTTTGAAAGAAGTAAGTAATCCCATTTAAGGAAGCACACTGCCAATTACTCGCAGTAATGGTAGGGCCAGTACCACCCCCCCCATAGGTCAACTCAGTGACTACGTTAGAAGCACCGAGCTTAAATATCTTGTTGTTGCCAGCGAAAAGGACTGTTAACGTGCCATCAGTCTGGACTAACTCATGGATGACACCAACATCGTTAGCACCAAGGTTTCCAGAAGCAGCATTAACCCTTGTCCAACCTTTTCTAGCACCAATACGACCATACTGGTCAATCACGCAATTAGTGGCAACCAAAGCAAAACCACTAGCTAAATCTAAAGGCGAGTCTTGGGTGTTGAGTCCAAAAAACCCTGGTGCGCTAATGCTGAATGTTTGGATTTGTTGAGCCATTAAACAGCCTCAAAAGAGCCAAATTCTGGATAGCGTGTAGCTTCCATAGAGATGTAATCAGAGAGCATAGCCCTGTATAACTGATAAGCCTCAGAAGACGATAGGCCACCATCCTCACCACGCTCAACCAAAGCACGAGCATAAGCACTCTGAACCACCAACTCAGATGGCATCAGAATTACAGTAGCATCAGAAGTCAATGGTGCTTGTGGCACGATCAAGCTAAATCTTAGACTAACTACGCTATCAGGAACAGGAAATACAGTTACTTTAGTGTCATAACTGGCATCTACACCATCAAAAGCATAGTACAAAGGAACACCACTAGAGACAGTACCAAAGTTCAAATAACGATTCATGTTAACAAACGGGATGTTTGTCATGGCTGTGTTATTCGTATCATTGATAACGTCTTGAACACGGAACTTTTGACCCGCCCCTGTTAAGGAGTAAGAGGAAGTGTTGGCAACAGTAGAAACTACTACTGTAGTACCCAATATGTTCCACTCATAAGAGTCTTCAATCTGACGCTTGGCATCATTGACAAACTTGCCAATCAAAGAAGAATAACTCGTTTCGGTAACAGTAGATACTTGCTCTTCTCTGAGTCGAACAAGAACGTCATTAACAGCTTGAAGGTATGTGGTCATGCTCTTGTTAATCCTATTTGTTCAAAAGTAGCAAGTACAGACATTGTTGAACCAGATTCTGATGTAGCGGTCAAATAATCGCCTTCTTCCATCACAAAATACTGTGCGTCTGAGATAAGCGTTAATGTTGTTCTTGCTGATAAAACCTGCTCACTGACAATCAAATTTGTCGTAGCAGTACTTGCGTCATACCAACTAAATGAAATATGCTTGCTTGGAGATGTGTTGCAAGCGTGAATGAGTACGCATTTTGCATAATAGCCAGTCGGCACTGTATACAGCGTAGTAGCCGTATTAGCAGTTAGATTCTTACCGACTGATATTGGTCTCATTTGTTCCTCTTAGAGATCGCTTTAGCCTTTGCTTTAGCGTCTTCCTTGGACGTTGCGCCCCAAGCTCTAAGAGAAAGTAAAAGTCGAGTAGGCTTTCCATCTTTCATCTCAGCGCCAGGCATATTGCCCATACGTGCTAAAAAGGAGGCCCTACGAGGGTTGTCGCCTGACTTTACTGGAGGCTTTAAATTACCACCAGTTTCTTGATTATACGATGCTCTTCCCTTGGCATTCAACCCCCCAGAAGCAGATTTTCCTTCTTTTCGTTGCCAAGCGGGAGTTTTCATTTCTTTTTAGCAGTCTTAGCTGCTTGCTTAAAGTCCTTTGCAGTAGGAGCGCCTTTAGAACCAACCTTACGCATCTTCTCGCCTGAACCAGATTTGATACGTTCCCTCTTTGCGGCAATGTTACTGTAAAGACCTTGTTTCATTTCTTCTTCTTGGACTTGCCAGCCTCTGATAAAGCAATCGCAATTGCTTGTTTCTGAGAAGTAACAGTTGGGCCTTTCTTAGACCCAGAGTGCAGTTTACCCGCACCATACTCTTTCATTACTTTGCTGATCTTAGCTTCTGCTTTAGTCTTTTTCATATCAGTACAAAACCTTTGCTGTAATTGTTCCAGATGTATATGCCGTGCAATTGGCTCTTAAATAGTTAGGAGCATTTGCAATAGTAATGATGCCATCAGCAGTTAAAGCAGTGCCAATGGTTGCGTAGGTTGTGCCATCAAGACTTCCTTGAAGAGCAACAGTAGCCGTTGTAATGCCTGTAACTTGTAGAAACGCAGGTTGACCCGCATCAGCTTGAACAGACTTAGAAGCACCAGTTGCAACAACAGCACTAAGAAGGGTAACGGGAGTAGTTAAAGATGACATTATTTACCCCTTGAAGATTTTTTCATCATGTTGGTAGCAGTACGACCACCACGCTCGGGCATGGGACGTTTAGGCTTGCCCACAGCAATCATAAAAGTAATGCTTGGCGCACCTTTTTTTTTCGCATCTTTTAAAGCACTGCTTTCATTTTTATAAGTTTGTGTTTTTTTCATGATTTTTCCTTATCGAACTAGCTTGGTTGCAACAAAAGAAATGATACCGCCCATAACAGATGCGATAGCCATTCCCACAAAGAATCCACCTTTAGACTTGTTAGCCATCTCTAAAAGCGTTTTAATATCCTGACGAAGTGCATGAACTTCTGTCTGTAAAGCCTCAACTTGAGCTTCTAACTTGCCAAACTCTCTTGGATCAATATCAGACATTTGCTACTTTCTTTGGTCGTCCGAGCTTTTTAACAGGCTGTGGACGAGCTAAAATAATAGGTTTTTGATAAGTATCTGTCTCTTCTTGGTCAACACGAACATATCCTGAATGACCCTTCATGCTATCAATATCGTGCTGATAGGTAAAAGATACAGTGTTTCCACTCTGTAAACATCTAAAA
>Ga0209296_1001338_pt1 | contig 19027 bp, 13 predicted proteins | sample S_130206_EF_Meta_FD_187319 | JGI IMG/M metagenome (GOLD analysis project Ga0209296, IMG submission 187319) | Freshwater microbial communities from Lake Simoncouche, Canada to study carbon cycling - S_130206_EF_MetaG (SPAdes) (version 2) | ecosystem: Environmental > Aquatic > Freshwater > Lake ...
TGCTGGGTATCTTTGGTGATATGGCTTTTGCCACCTTTTCCTGGTGAAAGTTTTAGAGGAGGAACATCGCCACCTTTCCATTTTCCGAATAACTTTTCAACTTGTGCTTTCAAGGATTCCCATTCGATGTTTCCTGCAACAGAAATAATCGTCCCGCTGGGGTTGAAATTCTTTTTCCAAAACTTGGTGAGGGCATCATGGGTAATGGTTTCTAGCCCTTCAGGAGTACCGCGCCTGTCATTTCCCAAAGGTGAAGGAAAATGATTTTTTCTAAGCGCCAGCATTACCTTTTGCTTGGGATCATCTTCGATGGACATGATTTCCTGGGCGGCCAGCATTTTCACGGATTCAACATCGGATTTGGGTAAATGCGGTTTAAGAATGATATCTGCAAAAAGATCAATTGTTTTGGGTAAGTTGCGGGAAAGGGTGGCGCCCCAAAGGCGAATGTGGTTGGTTCCGGCAGAACAACTACGGTCGAGGCCTATGCCATCCATTGCTAGGGAAAGTTCCTTGCTGTTGTTTTTGCCTGCGCCACGGAGGATTATTTCGGATAGTACGGAAGATATACCAGGCATATTTGCAGGATCATAAGCGCAACCGGCGGGTACGATGATGTTGACGGTGGCAGAACGGACATGCGGCATGTTTTCCGCAATGAGAGTAAGGCCGTTGTCAAAAGTGTGGTGAAAAACTTGTTTTGCCAAGGTTTGCCTCGCCTGTTAAATGCTGCGATTTTGTTAGAAAAGCATCAAGAAGGAATAGAAAAAGATAAAACCTCTTTGTAGATCAGCTTTGTTTTTCGAAAGCCCAAGTTTCGATAAAGTTGAATAGCTGCCAGATTTTGAGCTGAAACTTCAAGGGTAATTTTATTCAGGTTGTAGCTTTCAAGAGAAGACATAAGCTTGAGTAAAAGAGCTTTACCGAGTCCCTTTTTTCTGTGTTCTGGAGTAACGCCAACATTTTGGATAGCCAAGGTTTTTCCTTTTTGCATAATCGCCTGAATTGAGCCGCATGGCCCTTCAGGAGTTTGGATAAGCCAAGTGGCCTCTGGAACAAATTCAGCTCTTAAGCAGATTTCCCGCATCAACATGCTGCACCCACCCGGGGTGTGGAAACTGCTAAAAATCTTGCAATCTAATTCTTTATGGAAGCTTCCAAAGATAACTTCCGCGTGCAATTCTTGGACTTTCCAAGTCCATTCCTGCCATGCGTAATTTTCAGGCAATTGCGGAACAAATACCTTGTCTTTTGGGTTGAAATCAATTTCCATCCTGTAGCGCTTTAGATAGCTTTTGTTTAAAGAACTATGGTTGTTAGGACTAGGCCCAGACGCATTCTGCCCAGAGTTCCAATCAGACTCAGAATGAAGGAAAGAATCAGGCATTAGTTGCGCAATCCCGCAAGGGAAATTTACCATGATTACTATTTTAAGGAATTTTGCAACTAATACCATCAATCTTTACTGAATCCAGAATCGTAGGCAGATGGGATTGGGTATATCTTGGAAAAGTTCCGAGAAAGAAAGAGCCCCATCCGTGCCAACTTTATAAACCGCAATCGAGTTGCTGGCTTGGTTTCCTACGAGCAACCATTTGCCTGATGGATGTAGGGTGAAATTTCTGGGAGTGCTGATTTTTTCAGCACCATGGCCTGTAGCTTCCAAGGTTTCTTTTTCAGAATCGAAGTTGAAAACACAAATACTGTTATGGCCCCGATTGGAAGCATAAATGGTTTTACCATTGGGGTGGACCACGATTTCAGCAGTGGAGTTATTACCTTTGAAATCCTTGGGGAGTGTGGAAGCGGAGGCGAGAGTCTTGAAATCGTTTGTTTCGGGGGACCAGCGAAAAGCCGTTACGGTGGAGTTAGATTCGTTAACGACGAAAAGGAACTTACCTGAAGGGTGGAAAGCTAGGTGCCTAGGGCCTGCGCCTGGTCTGGTTTCAAGGAATGGAACTTTGAACGGTGTAAGTTTTCCTGACTTGGTATCGATTTCGTGAATAAAAATCTTGTCAAAGCCCAAATCTGCGATCACTGCATATTTTCCATCAGCAGAAATCTGGACGGAGTGTGCGTGTGGGGTTTCGAGTTTTCCTTTGATCATTCTTGAACCCTTGTGTTGAATGAAATCGGAAGCTTTGGAAAGCTTTCCCATAGGGTCGACTGGCAGCATGCAAGTGCTTCCTCCACCGTAATTCACAGCAATAATATGGGTTCGATCTTTGGAAATTGAAAGATGGCAAGGGCCGGTGCCCACACTGGATTCCTGATTGACAAGTTCTAGTTTGCCATCGTTTTTAAGAATGAAAGAGGAAACACCGCCCGCTTTCTCTCCTTTAAAGTTGGATACTTCATTTACGCAATAAAGTTTTTTTCCTGGGATATCAAGTGCGAGGAAAGAGGGGCTTTCGGTTTTTGCAGCGACAGAAAGATTCGAGAGTTTCCCGTTTTCTGGGTTGAATTGCATGCTGTAGATGCCTTCACTTTTTGGCCCTGTATAAGTTCCAATAAATAAAGTTTGAAGTCCACTATCAGCTTTACTTTCGCCAGAAATGACATTGAACGATGCAAATAAACAAATAACTGCCGCCAGTGAAAGTTTCAATGATAGTTTGAAATAGCGCATGGTCAAAGCCTCTTTAAGGGTGAGTAGATAAGTTGCTATTATTTGACGGATTTAGGCCCGGGTCAACAAGATTGGCAGTTTAAAAGCCAAAGTTGTTGAAAACTTGATTTGATTCGAGCCAGGGGAAGTTTTTATACTCTTTCGGCTTGACCTCGAAGGTAAAATTGGAATACTTGGTCTTTGAGTTTTACTCCCAAATAAAATTGAAGGTCAAGTTATGTCAACATCGTCGGGTAATATTACAAGCGTTCTTAAAGAAACAAGGGCCTTCGTTCCGCCTGCGGAATTCTCTGCAAATGCACACGTTAAAAGCATGGCTGAGTATGAAAAACTTTGGCAGGATGCTGCAAAAGACCCAGAAAAATTCTGGGGCCAGCAAGCCGAAACCCTTCAATGGATGCAAAAATGGAACAAGGTGTTAGAGTGGAATCCACCACATGCCAAGTGGTTTGTTGGGGGCAAACTAAACATCAGCGCTAATTGCGTCGATCGCCATCTCCATGGACCAAGGCATAATAAAGCTGCAATTATTTGGGAAGGCGAACCTGGTGAACAACGTATCATCACCTATCAGATGCTGCATCGCGAGGTTTGTAAATTTGCAAATGTATTAAAAAACATTGGCACCAAGTCGGGTGATCGCGTCACGATTTATATGCCAATGATTCCTGAAGCTGCAATTGCAATGCTGGCTTGTGCAAGGATCGGCGCAATCCACAGCGTTATTTTCGGGGGCTACAGCGCAGATGCTGTTGCAGACCGGAATAATGATGCGGGGGCAAAAATATTGATCACTGCAGATGGCGGCTGGCGCAGAGGGAAAGTGATCGCCCTTAAGGAAAATGTTGACAAGTCGCTCGAGAAATCACCTACCATCGAAAAAGTTGTGGTCTTCAATCGATGTAATTTAAGCGTCAACATGAAGGCTGGCAGGGATATGTGGTGGCACGAAGAAGTGGCCAAGGCTTCCGCCGATTGCCCAGCAGAACCTTTTGATAGCGAACACCCTCTCTTTATTCTTTACACCAGCGGTTCTACAGGCAAACCAAAGGGTATTCTCCATACTTCTGCAGGTTATCTTTTAGGAACTTCTTCAACCCACAAGTGGGTGTTTGATCTTAAAGAAGATGATGTTTATTGGTGTACCGCAGATGTCGGTTGGATTACCGGGCACAGCTATATCGTGTATGGGCCGTTATGTAATGGCGCAACGGTGATGATGTTTGAAGGTGCCCCTAATCACCCTAAAGAAGATCGTTTCTGGGAGATCATTGAAAAGTATCGGGTAAGTATTTTTTATACTGCACCTACAGCTATTCGTGCGTTTATCAAATGGGGCGATCATTGGCCCGATTCTCATGATCTTAGTAGCTTGCGTTTGCTTGGTTCTGTGGGCGAGCCCATCAATACCGAAGCTTGGATGTGGTATCACGAAAAGATAGGAAAAGGCCGCTGCCCGATTGTTGACACTTGGTGGCAAACAGAAACTGGTTCGATGATGATCGCCCCAATGCCTGGTGCAGTTCCAACTAAACCAGGTTCTGCAACCAAACCCATGCCTGGTATTATTGCTGAGGTTGTGGACCAACACGGTAAGAGAGTGGCTGCTAATCAGGGAGGCTTTTTGGTCATTCGGCAGCCATGGCCATCGATGCTCCGCACTATTTTCAACGATGACGCTCGTTATAAAGAACAATATTGGTCCCACATACCCAATACCTATTTTACTGCAGATGGCGCACGCGAGGACGAAGATGGATACATCTGGGTGATGGGTCGTGTGGACGATGTACTAAATGTTGCAGGGCATCGATTAAGCACCATGGAGATTGAATCTGCATTAGGTACGCATCCGAAAATTGCGGAATCTGCAGTGGTCGGAAAGCCTGATGAAATCAAGGGTGAAGGCATTTGCTGTTTTGTAACGGTAAAAGCTGGCGTGGTTGTTTCCGAAGAGTTGAAAAAAGAGTTGCGTGATCATGTTGCCAAGGAAATTGGTGCCCTTGCGCGGCCTGATGAAATTCGCTTTACCGATAGCCTGCCTAAAACTCGATCTGGAAAAATCATGCGAAGATTGTTGCGCGATATTGCAAGTGGTAAACAAACCACGGGTGATACATCAACGCTTGAAGATTACTCCGTGCTTTCAAAACTTCGTCAGGAAGATGAATAAGCTGCTGATGTAGGATTAATTCAAAGTAGAGTTAGGGGAAGGGCAGGGGCCTTTCCCCTTTTTTTATTGAACTTTCCTGCGGAATTGCTGTGCTTTGGTGAGTATGTTTTGCAGGGCATCAAAGTCGTTGGATTTCAAGGAAGATTCGATTTTGCCTAATCCCTCTTGGAAACCTTTTAGGGCCTCGAGTAAGGGGCCTTTGTTGGCTATAAATATTTCGGTCCAAAGCGCTGGGTCGCTGCCCGCAACCCGGGTGGTATCGCGAAACCCGCCCGCAGTGAATTGCGCATGCCTAGGTTCTAATAGCCCTGCAAGTGCATAGGCAATTAGGTGAGGTAGATGGCTGGTGAAGGCGAAAATTTTGTCGTGTTCTTCGGGAGAAAGTTTTTCAATTCTAGCCCCTATTGCCTGCCAGAAGCTTGCAACTTTATCCAAGGCCCAAGCAGGGGTGTTTTCGAAGGGGCAAAGAATGGTAAGCTTGCCCCTTAATAATTCTGCATGTGCAGCAGTGGGTCCGTTTTTTTCTGATCCTGCAATCGGGTGTGCGGGAACATAAACTGGCTTCATACCTTGAAGCTTATCTTTTACCAAAGAGCAGATTTCAGCTTTTGTGCTACCAGTATCTGTGAAAACAGCTCCTTCTTTTGCGCATTTGGCGGCACGTAAAATCGCTTCCGCTATTGCTTGTACAGGCATTGAAAAAACAACCAAATCTGCTTCTTTTACAGTATCTTCTAATTGGTATTCGATGCTGTCGCATATTCCCAATGCCTTGCTGGCTTCCAGTGATTCAGGGTTTGTATCGTACCCAATAATTCTTTTTACATTGCCTGCTTTTTTGCATGCTAGGGCGATTGATCCGCCTATCATTCCTGTTCCGATTAATGCAAGTGTTTCAACCATTTGAATATTAATCCTACTAGCGGTTTGAATTGAGCTGTTTGCCTTTTTGTAATGCCTGTGCCATTTCTTTGCTTATTCTTGCCCGCAGTTCCGCATCCATTAGGTTGGAATGATCCTTCCCTGCGAAAAGCACCACGGTGGCGTCACTACCCAACTTCTTTAATGTATCGCCCAAAAGCCTAGTGGCACCCTCAAGATAGAAGGTGTCCTTATCGCCCATGTAAACATGGATTTTGCCTTTGAGTTTACCAAAAAGAGCATCCTTATTATTTTCTACAAGAAGACGGATGTCGTATTTTTTCCAACTCTCCGCAGTGTCGTTATCCATAACACCGGTTTTACGATCCCAAAGTTTTTTTGGATTGCCTTGACTATCCCTTTCGCTGAAAACCGCCTCAAAAGAGCCAAGCTGACCACCTCTACCCATCACAAATTCCATGTCTGAAAAAGGCTTATAGAAAAGGAAGGGCGTATCGCCCCTACGACCTATCGGGCGATCTTTCCCTTTTTCATCTTTGAACATGTTTTGATTCGAAGCATACAGATTAATCCTTTGGAAATCACGAAAGTCAACGGGGTCTGGGGCGGTAGACCATACGCCACCAAAAACATTTGGGTACTTTAACTGAAGCCATAAACTGCTCCATCCACCCGAAGAATGCCCTGTAACTAACCTTGCCCAAGATTGTGGAACCAAGCGAAATTCTTTTTCTAAAAAGGGGATAAATTCTTCGGTCAGGGCCTTGCCCCATGGGCCATTGTTGGCGGAGTCCGCAAATACATGATGCCCAAGCGGGCAATCAGGATCTAGCATGATGTGAACAACTTCTTCCCCTTCTACTACCGTTTTGCCTCGGCTATGCGAAGAGAGTGCTGCGAAATGGTTGCCACCAAACCCTGGTACCTCATAAATTGCAGGATATTTTCGACCCTTGTTGTCTTTGTAGCTTTGAGGTAGTGCAACGCCCGCCCTTAGCATGATCGTTCTACCATGGAACTTACTTAGTAATTTGCTTTCCATCTGGGCTAGTTTCACAACATCTGTTTCAGGGAATTGTGGTTCGTGAAAAACTTGATCTAGAACAAAAACGCTAGGTGGTTGGTTTGCACTTCCAATTTCAACCTTTACAGATTTGCTGAAGTAATTTCCTTCCGATGAAAATATCTTCCTGCTTGCCTTGTTCAAATCGAGAATTGCACTGGCCCAGTAAGTTCCCGGAGGAACTTTTTCTATGTTTTCAACTGGAAAACCTTGCCATTTGTTGTCGATAAGCAGAGGTTCACCAGGCTTTAGGCTGGACACATCTAGCCCGAAAAAAGGGTCTGGATCGATCCACCGGGGTTCGGGTGTTATGCCCTTTGATTCGCTTTTTGAAAGCACCAGAAACACTCTACCCGACATCGAAGATTTTGCGACTTTAGGATCGAGAACAACGCTTAGCACAGGGCCGGTTTTTGCTCCTTGTGCGTTCGCGTATTTGTCCTTTTCTGTTACGAATAGGGTCAGAGATAATACGCCCATGATCAAAAGTGATTTTATGTTTTTATTCATTGGCTTTTACTTTCTCTGTTAGCTTTGTCTTGAATTCGTTTATCCCATTGTTCTTCTGCAGAACTTCTTCTTAAATACAAAGGCTGCAAACTTAATGGGTCATCAGAATCATGGCGCATAAGTTTTTTAAGTGCAAGTACCAGAAAAGATTCTTTGTTGATATTTCCTGATTGTTCTACAACCATGCTTTGGCTACCCAATAGTAGATGTTGAACTTTGGCTACTCCCGGGCCTGCAATTGCAAAACTGATATCTCGATTTGCTATCCACTCAGCGGTGCGTACGATTTTAAGATCGCTTGCGCTTATTAGTTGGCTGTTATTGTTTTCGAAACGCTGTGCGTAAATTTTATCTTGTTGGGCATCTGCGATGATTTCGACTTTAGCACGGCCAGCTTCTATGCAATGTTGCGCCAATATTTCGAAAGTAGAAATCCCCAAAAGTCTTGCGCCCGTCATCATTGCCAGAGTTCGAGCGCTCATTAAGCCAATGCGTAGCCCGGTGTAACTACCCGGGCCAATTCCCGTGGCGATGGCATCGAGGTTTTTAGCTTCCAAGCTGCATTCTTTGAGCATTTCAGCGATGGCGGGTGCCATATCGCTCACATGCCTTTTAGCGATTTCCAGAACCCGGTGTGAAACAATGTTTGAACCAAAACCCAGAGCTACAATTCCGCTTGAGCCAGATGTTTCCAGCAGCAAAACTTTTGCTTCTGAGGCAAGACTGGGCACAGCTTTTATTTCAGGTATTATTCCCATTTAGAAAGTATAGCGTTTTGTAGCTAATATTGACCTAGCAGCCTCTGAGTTTTAGGATTCATTTATCTCACTGTTCTTTTTTTACCAAGGAAGCTTCCATGACTCAGATTTTAATCCACACCGATGGCGCTTCCAGAGGCAACCCCGGCCAAGCGGCTTATTCTTTTCTTGTTCGTAAGGCAGGCAGCATTATCAAAGAAGATGCAGGCAAACTTGGCATTATGACCAATAATCAAGCTGAATACACTGCTTTGGTTCATGCGCTTGAATTTGCTTTAAACACTCACCCAGATGCCGAGGTTATCATTCACAGCGATAGTGAACTCATGGTGAAGCAGGTGCAAGGTTTATACAAGGTTAAGAGCGAAGAATTGAAGCCCTTATGTTTGCAAGCGCGTGAGCTGATTTCGAAAATGAAGGGCTCGGTGCGACTTGTTCATGTGCGCAGAGAACAGAATAAAGACGCAGATCAGCTTTGCAATGATGCGCTCGATGATTTGCGCTAGAATCAAATACTAAAGGCTATGTTGGGTGATTTACTCAGGGCTTTTCTGCAGTAGTTTTATTACAAGCAAAAAGACCTCATAGAATGCCAGTATTGAAAAAGAGCCTAACCACAGCAGTAATGCAATTTTCTTGGAAGTTGGCTTAATATCTGTTGATTCGTTGTTTTCTGGGTTCATCTTTTATCGTTGCCTTTTATTAAAAGAAGCGGCGTTTTATATCTAGGTAAAATACAAATGCCATAAGTGAAAGCACGATGGCAAGCCCAAGATAGGTTGCAGCGGCCATCACGGCGTCCGATGCAGGTTTTCCTCGCAACTTTTCGTAAATCAAAAATACCATATGCCCGCCATCGAGCATGGGGATTGGCAGGAAGTTTACAACTGCTAGATTCAGGCTGATCATACCTAAAAACAAGATTAGTGCGAAAGGGTCTTCAGCGGCAGAAAAAGTCTGCGATGCAATTTCAATTGGCCCTCCCAAGCTATCCGTCGATATTCTGCCACTCATTAGGCTGGCAAGATTTTGATACATCGAGCGGATTGATTTGATAGTGTCATTGGTGCCAAATTCCACTGCTTCGACGATGGAATCGGCCTTTTGCATAACGAAGTCGCTAATTAGGCGTAGACCAAGTTCTGAAGAGGGCCAAGAAGTGTCTTGGGTTGCAACGATGGGTGCTAGCTCAACCAGATTGGGTTCGCCTGCTCTGCGTACTTTCAGTTGGATTTTGTGCAAGTCTCTTTCTTGCAACATGGCGAAGGCAAAAGCCCATTGATCAAACACTTGCTGGTTGCCACGCCAGCTTTTGAGTTCGGTCCATTTGTCCCAAACTTCTTTATTGGTCTTGCGATCAATTCTTGCAAATCTGGCCTGTTCGATCACATCAAAAATCTTTGCGCCAGCTTCCTGTGCGGGGGACTTATCTTTGATGCTTAGTACGGTATTTTCCACTCGGAAAGCGATTCCCAGTTGAGGAATAGAAAGTGGGGAAGCTGGTTTTACAGGTTCTTCAAGGTTTCCATCAAAGCCATGATCCCAATTTACAGAGGGAAGCGGGATCATCGCCAGGGCTTCGTGAGTGGTGTTATTGCGCCTGCCCACAGTTAACGTGATATTGCAATTGCCCGTGGTGCCCGCCTTTGTTGCAAGTGCATTGGGAAGTTGGATCGGGTTGAAGGAATCAAGGCTGAACTTTTTCGTTTCTTTGCCTTCTGGGGTGATTTCGATGCTTGCAATTCTATCGCCCACCTGAACTCCAGCTTTTTCTGCGGGTGATCCTTTTCGCACTGCTGCGACTTCCCCCATTTTCATGTTCATCCCTGTATCCATGTGGAATGCGGGGGGTACAAACATCATCAGGGTATTTTCTTTTTCCTGACTGCGTTTGATTTCTATGACAACTGGTTGGCCTGCTAGTTGGTTGATCCTGCTCGTGAATTCGAAGAAGTTTCCCTCGGGTCGGGGTTCAAATGCCTTTACTTCGCTTAGTTTTTCGGTGGCTAGTGGGTTGTAGTTCTTTTGGCCTGTTTTCGTTGTGCCAACAATTGCATCGCCCGGCATGAAGCTTTCGGTCCCGATTTCGGCTTCGATGGGGTTTTCAGAGGCTTTCGAATAATAAAGGATTTTGCAAGCTTTGCCTTCGTGCTCTAATAAAACCCGTGCGAATTCCTGTGCATCGAAAGAGCCTAGTTTCAAATCGTGTTCGATGGAAATATAACCTTCGCCCTTGGGGTTGCTAATACCCATGATGATGCAGTCTTTTTCCAAGGGTAGTAAGCGAGCCATTGATGCTGGGCTGTTTTTCGTAAAAGGCGTAATCCAAAGCAGATTGGGCTTTACCTTGTTCGTGTCTTTTTGGGGTAGGGGGGCTAATACAGCTCGCGGCGGTGGTGCGATACCAATCATTGGGACCATATCGTTTTTGTCGCGTCTGGGTTCAAGCGCAACTTCAATTTTTGGTCCATTATTTCTGTTCTGGAAAACAAAGGGAATTGTGGTGTTGTGCCCTGAAAGCGCGACTGCAAGCCTCAGGTCGTCGAATGTAGGATTTTTGACATCTCCTAATTGGGATATTGATGAGCCAGTTTTAATTCCTGCCTGCCATGCGGGCGAACCAGAGTCCACTCGCCATACCACAGCGGGCGGGCGGGGTACCCCGTGGAATCGGTACACGATGATGAAGCAGATCCCGCCTAGGATTACATTCATGATCACGCCTGCAGAGATAATCATCATCCGCTGGCCAACGGTTTTGTTCTTGTAGGATCTTGGGTATTCTTCGCCTTCGTCTGCCTCGCTGCCTTCGCCCACCATGGATACATATCCGCCTAGGGGTAATGCGCCGATCATATATTGGGTTTCGCCTCGTTTGAAGCTGCACCCCGGAAGTGCGGGGCCAAAGCCGATGCTAAAGGTTTTTACATGAACATCGCAAAGTTTTGCAGCAACAAAGTGGCCGAGCTCGTGAATGAAAATAACAAATCCAAGGCCTAGTGCAACCAAGCCAGCTTTGATCACCCCTTCAAACCCAAAGTTCGAATAAAGGTAATAAACTGCGAATATCAGCATGAAGACGAATACAGCATTGGCTTTCAGCCAAGCCATTGGGGTCATATCGGGCGGTGCAGGGGCATCGGCGATCGCGCGCTGGGTTTTGCTTTGTGCTTCTAGAGCGCTTGCACTGTCTGGTTTTTCTTGCTGGTCCAACGAATTATCTCCTGTCGGGCCCACCGATCGCACTGGAATAAATCTGCCAGTGAAGGCGTTGGGCTAAAATTATGGTGATCCAAAGCGGTTCGTGCCGCCCTGGCAATATCTAGAAACGCAAGCTCGCCCTTTAAGAATAGTTCTACTGCAACCTCGTTGGCTGCGTTAAGCACTGCCCCACAAGTTCCACCCATCCTTGCAACTTCCAGCCCAATTTTCAATGCGGGAAAGGTTTCTAGGTCGGGTTGTTCGAAATGCCACGCTTTAAGGGACTGCCAATCCAGCTTTCGCGTAGGCCCCGGAACCCTTTCCGGATAGGTTAGAGCATACTGGATTGGAAGCCTCATGTCCGGTGGCGAAGCTTGCGCCATCACCGAGCCATCTGCGAATTCAACAAAGCTATGGATCATGCTTTCTGGGTGCAAAATGACTTCAATTTGCGATGCATCCAGATCAAAAAGCCAGCGGGCTTCGATGACTTCCAGAGCTTTGTTCATCAAAGTTGCGGAATCGATCGAAATCTTAGGCCCCATTTGCCAGGTCGGGTGCTTCAGCGCTTCTTCTACTGTTACTTGTTCAAGTTGAAAAGCTTTCTTGCCTCTAAAAGGCCCGCCGCTCCCTGTCAGCACTATTTTCGTAATCGATTCTTTTGGCCCACTTTGCATGGCCTGAAATATGGCGCTATGTTCGCTATCAATCGGCAATATTGCGACGCCTTTTTTGCGTGCCAGTTCCATCACCAGCGGCCCAGCGACTACTAGCGTTTCTTTGTTTGCAAGCCCAACCGGTTTGCCTGCTTCTAACGCAGCCCAAGTTCCTTCTATCCCTGCTGCACCCACTATCGCGGAAACCACCATATCCACTTCCGCCATCTGAACCAGCTTTACTACTGCATCCTCACCGCTTAATAGCTGGCAACCTTGGGGCAGTTCTGATGATTCGATTTTTGCAGCGCTTTCAGCATCGGTAATTGCAATGAACTTTGCTTTGTGCTTCTTTGCCTGTTCCAGAAGTTCCTTAACCTTGCGATGGGCGCATAATCCGAACACTTCCAGTTTCTCTGAAAGCGACTCGATTACATCAAGGGTGCTTACTCCGATCGAGCCTGTAGAACCAAGCACGACAATTCGCTTTGGGCGATTCAAATTTGTATGAGAATGATTTGCTTGCAAATGTTCACCAACGGGTAACTGCTAATCCTATTTTTGTTGCCGTGGCCATCCGGGCCCGGCAGTCACCTCTTTTCATTATTTAATGATATTCTTGCCATTACCGCAAGCTTTACCTTTTAATCACTTGCAAGATTGCTTAATCTTCATGAGAATAGAAAGGTATGGTTTCTTGAATGTATCCTGAATAGAGGAGTAGTCCGTGGCCAAAGCGCGAGGCGATTACGGTGACATTTTAGTCAAAAATCAGGTTATTAGCAGCGAACAGTTGCAAGAATCTCGAGATGTCATGAAGAATGGTGGCAATCTACAAGAAGCTTTGCTGAAGCTCGAATATGCCAATACTCTCCAAATTGCCAAAGCTGTTGCGGAATTTAATCATTACGAATTTATTGATTTAACTGATATCGAAGTGCCCGATGAAGCCATCAAGTTGATGACTGCTGGTACCGCCCGCGAAAGCAATGTTGTGCCGATCTCCACCGATGGCCTCAGTGTGAAGCTTGCAGTGGCAGACCCCAGCGATTTTGGCATGATTCAAAAGCTTTCCTTCATTATGAATAAGGAAATCGTTCCGGTTGTTGCTTCTTTAGAGCAGATCCGAGAACTTATCAACAAGGTTTATCCTCAGGAAGAGGTCGATGATACCGCGCCCCTGATCGATTTTTCCGAAATTGAAAACGAATTTGCCCAAGCCGATGCTGGTAGAGCGGGCGATGATGGTGGCGAAGGTGGTGTTATCAAGCTGGTTAATAAAATCCTTTCTGAAGGGGTCGAGCTTCGCGCTAGCGATATTCATATCGAGCCTTTTGCGACCAGAGTCCGCATTCGTTATCGGGTCGATGGTGTGCTGGTTGAAAAAGATAATCCCCCTTACAGATACCTGCTGCCCATTCTTTCGCGTTTAAAAATCATGGCGGGGATTGATATCTCTGAAAAGCGCAGGCCTCAAGATGGTCGTATCAAAACCTCGCTCAAGGGCAGGGATTTTGATCTTCGACTTAGTCTTTTACCTACGGTTTATGGGCAATCTGCTGTTATGCGTATTCTCGATCGTAGCAATATTAAGGTGAATATTCGCGATTTGGGCTTTGCTGAAGACGATTTTGCCCGATTCCTCAACCTGATTAAACGCCCTAACGGCATCTTTCTTGTTACCGGCCCCACAGGTTCAGGTAAGACCACGACCCTTTATTCCGCAATTAATGAGCTTAATACCACCGAACGAAAAATCATCACCGCAGAAGATCCTGTCGAATATTATCTCCCTGGCATTAACCAGTGCGAAGTTAAGCACACTATCGGGCTCGATTTCGCCCGTATCATTCGAGCCATGCTTAGGCAGGCGCCCAATGTTATTCTCGTTGGGGAAATCCGCGATGCCGAAACTGCCAAGATTGCCATCGAAGCTTCTCTCACTGGACACTTGGTATTTAGCACCCTTCATACCAACGATGCACCCAGTGCGATTACTCGCCTTATAGATATTGGGGTGCAACCTTTCCTCGTGGCATCCAGTATTATTGCAGTTATGGCACAGCGCTTAGTCCGCAGGATTTGCCCTAAATGCAAAGAGCCCTACACCCCCACACCTGCCGATATCAAGGCTTCCGGCATTACCGCAGAGCAATTAGGCAACGGTAAGTTCATGCGTGGCAAAGGTTGCTCAAACTGCAATAAAACAGGCTATCGTGGCCGTCAGGGGATTTACGAAATGTTACGATTGGATGGTAAATTGCGTGAAATGGCTTTCAAGGGGGCTTCTGCTCAGGAAATGAGGCGACATGCCAAAGCCAAGGGGATGCGCAATTTGCTTGATGATGGCATGCTCAAAGTTTGCAAAGGCATGACCACTTTCGAAGAAGTGCTTAGCACCTGTCATCATGATAGTGCACTTGATCATTAATTAGTTGGTTTAACCTTTTGCTCCTTTCTCATCCTAAAATAGATTAGGGAATAAATTGGTTTTTCATCTCGGTTGTTTCTTCCTTCGGTTATAACAGGAAGAACAATACTCGGAGTTTTGCATTAAGTTTCCCAACTGAATTGAACGCTTCATTTTTTTGTTGCGATTCTTTTTCTCTTGGGGTAGATTTCTTTCTTGCAAGTTCTTAGGCGATACAGGCTTTTTTCCGTTCTCGAATGCTTGGTGGAGGTCTTTTGTGGCTTCAGTACAAATCGATAAGCTTTTACACAGCGTAATCCAGCTAAAAGCTAATGACTTACATATTACAACCGGCCAACCTCCGGTTATTCGGCATCAAGGCCGTATGAAAAAACTCGACACCAAGATTCTCGATAACGAAGATACTGTCGCTCTCATGAAAAGTATCACACCAGATCGTTGCCAGCAGGAACTTCAAGAAAAAGGTGGCACCGACTTTGCTATCGAGTTTGTGGATGGCTATCGTTTCCGTGTTGCAGTATTTCGCCAGCGTGGCCATATCGGTATGGTTATGCGCCGTATCCCTAGCGGTTTCCTTACCTTCGAACAAATGGGTATGCCCGAAGCCATCAAACGCCTTATCGTCAAACCCAGAGGGCTTCTGCTAGTTACTGGCCCAACCGGTTCGGGCAAAACCACCTCTCTCGCATCCATGCTAGACTTCATCAATCATAATTACGATAAGCATGTGATTACTCTCGAAGATCCAATCGAGTATTACCATAAACACGATAAGTCCACCTTTTGCCAACGAGAAATTGGCACCGATGTTGGTAGCTTTAAAGAAGGCCTTCGAAGGGCGCTTCGTATGGATCCCGATATCATTCTCGTTGGTGAAATGCGCGACCTCGAAACCATTCATGCTGCTATCGAAGCAGCGGAAACAGGGCATGTGGTGTTCGGTACACTCCATACCAATGGCGCTTCGAGTACCGTTAACCGTATCATCGATGTGTTCCCACAAGAACAACAGGATCAAATTCGAACCCAGCTTTCCACCGCCCTTATCGGTGTACTTTCCCAAACGTTGTTGCCCAGAAAGCCCAGCGGTATGTGCGCTGCTTACGAACTTATGGTGGTTACACCCGCTATCTCCAACCTTATTCGTGAAAATAAAACCTATCGTATCGATTCTTCTATTCAAACTGGCCGTAAACATGGCATGTTTCTTATGGATGATAGCCTTTTCAAACTTTGGCGCTCTGGCAGTGTCGATAAAGAAGAAGCACTAGGTAAAGCCAATAAGCCTACCGAACTCGCCGAGAAAATTGCCCAAGCTGAAGCTGGGAAATTATCTGATGACGATGATGGCGGCGATGATGACGACGACGACGATGATGACGATGATGCACCACCAGCGCGTGGCGCAAAGCGCTAAGCAGAGGATTACGAGCAACTAAATTATGAGCACGACTCCTCCCGAAAACCCGAAGCCTCCGCAAAACCCTGCTAACACAGGGCAGGGCGCTAATCCAACCGCCCCAAGGCCAGCAGGCGCAGCACCAGCACCCGGCGCACCAAGGCCCGCAGGCGCAGCTCCAGCAGCACCCGGTGCCCCAAGGCCAGCAGGCGCGGCACCAGTGCCCGGCGCCCCCAGGCCCGCAGGCGCAGCAGCAGTACCCGGCGCACCCAGACCAGCAGGCGCAGCACCAACAGCACCCGGCGCACCCAGACCAGCAGGCGCACCTCCCGTGGCCGGCGCACCCAGACCAGCAGGTGCAACTCCAGCACCAGTACCCGGCGCACCAAGGCCAGCAGGCGCAGCTCCAGTACCCGGCGCACCCAGACCAGCAGGTGCAGCACCCGCACCCGGTGCACCAAGACCAGCAGGCGCAGCACCAGTACCCGCCGCTCCTAAACCCGCTGCTCCCGTCGCTGTTAAAAAACCAGTCGAAGCCAAGCCCAAACCTACGGGCGGTAGGCCCAAAATAGGCGAAATCCTCGTCAGCCTCGGCCTTATCGATGAACAGCAACTTTTCGAAATGCTTGACGAAGCCCGCAGCTCTGGCAAAAAACTAGGCGCTGTCGCCGTCGCCCGTGGCCTTGTTAACGAAGATCAACTCGTTAAAGCCCTTGCAGAGCAATCCAACATCAAGATCGGTAACCTTAACGAACAAAAATCCCAGCCCGAAGCCCTGCTCCTGGTTTCTGAAACCATGGCTTCCATGTACAAGGTTATCCCCCTTACGTTTAAAGATAAAATCCTTACCGTCGCTATTGTTGATCCCAATAACCTTACTTCGGTTGATGATCTTCGTAACCTCTTAGGCCTTAATGAAGTTATCCCTTACCTCGTTACCCCTACTGCTTTCGAAGAAGCGCAGAAAAAATCCTATGCTGGGAAAGAAGATAGTATCGCTGATCTTATCCAAGAACTCGAAGCCGATGGCACCAAGGGTAGGCGCAAAAATGAAACCAGTATCGATCTCGAATCCCTGATGGAACAAGCCGATTCCGCTCCTGTTCGCAGGCTGATCAACATGGTTTTCCTCATGGCTATCCGCGATCAAGCTTCCGACATTCACTTCGAGCCCTTCGAAGAAGATTACAAAATGCGGTATAAATGCGATGGCGTTCTTTTCGAACTCCCGCCTCCCCCTAAGTATTTGGCAAATGCTATCGCCAGCCGTATTAAAGTTATGGCGAACCTCGATATCGCTGAACGCAGGCTCCCCCAAGATGGTCGTATCGAATTAACCATCGGTGGCAACCGCGTGGATATGCGTGTTAGCACCTTGCCCACTCTCTTTGGCGAAAGCGCTGTTATTCGGTTGCTCGATAAATCCGTGGTTGCCCTCGATATCAATAAGCTTGGTATTGAGCCTACCGTTCTTGCAACGTTCCGCGAGCTTATCAATAAGCCTAACGGCGTGGTTCTGGTTACCGGCCCAACCGGTTCAGGCAAGACCACCACCCTTTATTCCGCACTCAACGAACTCAATGTTATTGAAGAAAAAATCATCACCACCGAAGACCCGGTGGAATACGAAATCGAAGGCCTGGTTCAGTGCCCGATCAATCATGAAGTAGGCATGACTTTCGCTGCAGCGCTTCGTAGTATTCTTAGGCAAGACCCTGATAAAATCCTCGTGGGTGAAATCCGCGATCTTGAAACCGCACAGATTGCTGTGCAAGCCGCCCTTACAGGCCATATCGTTTTTAGCACCCTGCATACCAACGATGCACCCAGCACAATTACTCGTATGCGCGATATGGGTTTGCAATCCTACCTCATCAACGCCTGCGTTGAAGGGGTGCTTGCGCAAAGGCTCGTTCGTAAAATCTGCATCAATTGTCGCGAAGAATTTCAGCCCGGCCCCGATCAACTTTTGGAGCTCAACCTGACACCAGAAATGGTCGCGGGCAAAAAATTCTACTACGGCAAAGGCTGCGATACTTGCAATAATACAGGCTATAAAGGCCGTATGGGCATCCACGAACTTCTTGTCATGACCGATGAACTTCGCGATTTAATCGCCAAAGAAGCTTCTACCGATGAACTTCGCGATCTTTGTGTTAAATCAGGCATGAAAACTTTACGCTGGTCCGGTGTTAATGCCATTCATCAAGGCCTTACCACTATGGAAGAAATCATTCGCGAGACCGTTACCGAGGAATAATCTTTCACGATTCCCTCTTCAGGAGTTTTGATATGGCTAGTTTTAAATTCGAAGCAATGGATACCACGGGCACCGAAGTCAAAGATTCTGTCGATGCAGCCACCGAGGAAGAAGCCCAACAAAAAATCCGCCAAATGGGGTACTTTGTTACCAAGATAACCCAGGTGGCGGCGAAAAAAGGCAAAGATAAGAAGAAGGGCGGCAAGAAGAAACGAGGCTTCACCATCGGTGGTGTCTCGGGCAAAGCCCTTTGTACCTTCACCAGGCAGTTCTCTACCCTGCAAGATGCAGGCCTCCCCATCCTTCGTTCGCTTCGTATTCTCGAAGGCCAGATGAAAAACGGTATCCTTAAGTATGCTATCGCAGATGTTATCGAAGATGTCGAATCTGGTTCCACCCTCTCCGAAGCTTTTGGTAAACACCCCAAATGCTTCGATCGCCTTTATGTCAACATGGTAAAAGCTGGGGAAGCGGGTGGCGCACTCGAAGTTATCCTTCAGCGCCTTGCAGATTTTAAAGAAAAAGCCCAGACACTCAAACGTAAAATCACAGGCGCAATGATCTACCCCGCCGTGGTTATCTTTGTCGCTATCTCCATTCTCGTTTTCATTATGATTTTCATCATCCCCAAATTTGAGAAAATCTTCAAAGATTTCGGTATGAAGCTGCCCACGCTTACCCTATTCCTCATGGCCACCTCGCGTTGGGTTTCTACCTACTGGTATGTGCTTCCTCTGATTCCGCTTACCTTCTGGCTGCTCCTAAAGCTCCTACGCCTGAGTAGAACGGGGGGGTATGTGCTCGATCGAATGTACCTATGGATTCCCGTGGTGGGCGGCCTTATCGAAAAAACTGCGATTGCCCAATCCACCCGCACCCTAGGGACTTTGGTTTCTTCAGGCGTGCCCATTCTTGAAGGCTTGGCAATCGTTAAGGCCACCTGCACCAATCAGGTTTTCGAGCGCCTTTACCAGCGCGTTTACGAATCCATCCGTGAGGGCGATACCATCGTTCAGCCACTCAGAGAAAGCAAGCTCGTGGATGACATGGTGGTTAACATGATCG